>JAAUYG010086136.1_pt1 | contig 13919 bp, 10 predicted proteins | sample 7278091 | NCBI WGS metagenome assembly JAAUYG01 (sample SAMN14350201, study PRJNA611818) | marine sediment metagenome | isolation source: surface marine sediment (0.6m) | place: French Polynesia: Moorea | collected 2018-08
CTTTAAAATCTGAGTGACCTTGACTTTGACCTTTCAAGGTCACAAGTGATGGCGCCATTGGACTCACCATGTATGGTTTTATATTGATGGTTAATAGTAACATAGGGCCTAACTGGGCTCCTTTAAGAGATATAAGGCTCCAACATCTGAGTGACCTTGACTTTGACTCTTCAGGGTCACTGAAGTTCAAATATGATAGTGCGATTGGACTCACCATACATGGTTTCATATTAATGATTAATGTTAACATGGGGCCCAACTAGGCTCTTTTAAGGATATAAGGCTCCGAAATCTGAGTGACCTTGACTTTGACCCTTCAGGGTCACTGAAAGTCAAATGTAACAGTGTGACTGGACTCCCCATATATGACTTCCTATTAGTGTCTAATAGTAACCACATGCCTATCTCCCACCATTTAGCTGTTATAGTCACTCGGATTTTTCCTATCTCTTATCATTCGGCCAAAATTAAGGACATCCCACACCAACCCTTACCCCATTGTGATTTTTCTCAAAATCACTTCATCCCTGGGTCAGAGGAAGGTTTCCACCAAAACAGAAGTTGATTGTTAAATGCTTTTTGAGATATCTTGTTAACAGACACACACACAGAAAGTCGCACATCAGCAACGCAATAAACCCCACCCAGCAGAGCTGGCAGGGTTTAACAAACCCACATGATAATTACATCCCATCATCTAATAGCTGTGCTCATGCAGACTGGCTCCTGTAGCTTGTCAAAACCGCAGATTTACCAGCAACATGCATGATATGCCAGGTGCTCCTGGTCCTAAATCACCCGACTTTTATGAAGGTGCTAATTCCATGGTATATGTACAGGGCACAGGAAGATAAGCATAGTCGATGCCATAAATGCATGACTTGCTGCACATAGATGACTACTGGTAGTATAGTATACCTCCACATATCTCCAAGGAGCTGAATTAGAAATCAAGACAACAGGAATTAATTACAGTGTGCAACCAGTCTTTATTGGAATCATCAAATTTCAACAGTTTCAACAACCCCCAATAATGGCCCAAAGTCAAAAGCATAATTTTTTGTGCTAAATATGAAATATTTCTTGCAACCGTTACAGCACACAGTGATATATATATAACTATGTATGTACTTAAATTTTATACAAGTATATTTTCCAATTTGGAAGAAGCTGTTCCATTATAGCTTTATAAAATAAACCTCAAGAGATGCTCATTCGATAGACTGTAAAATTTATATTGGAACAATACCAACAACACGCGGATCTGTTTGGCAGAGAGAATAAACAACCTGGGCAGTGACAATACTGACTGTGACAAACAACAACGCCACATCCACTAGCATTCAGCGCTCAAGAGCCTAACTGAGAAGTGGTTGAATTGAAAACAGGTACAACACTCAACAATCTGTACAGCAAAAAATATCATCAGGTTTTTTAGTGACAGCGTTTTCTTTGTAAGATGCAGTAAGCCGAGTATTCATTCACACAGATCGCACTTCTTCGACAGTCAAATTTCGATAAATAGAAACGCTTTCTGAGCATTTCTTCATGAGCCGCTTTAAGGCATCAAGTCGAATAAATGTTTGTAGATGATTGCAGAGAAAATGAGAAATGGCCTTGTACTAAATTCAGTCAAACCAGGAAACATGGCGACTAAGACTTATGCTTGCATTTCCTCCCCTCTTGAAATCTCCCGATATATAATGACACAAAGCTGGTTATCTGGTTTGCAATCAGTCCAAATGAAGACCAGTAAGGGTGAGTGCCTCATGCTGTCTATATCTACCAACATTACACTGCTTTTCTGTGTTTCAAATGGCCACATACATGTACATGCAGTGGAAAAATTAAATCCATCATGTTTAATGGAGAAACTTACACACTGAAGCTCACCTGAATAGTCGTCTCGACAAGATGCATGTCTAGGATGGCTCCAAATACCAAGATTTTTCATAAAGTTTGCATTTCTGTAAATTCCGAAAATAACTTTTTTTACAGAAAAGAAATTCCAAACCGCTAATTCATGAAACTTCTAATGAAGTATGCAAATTTATATGCCTTCTATAATATAATATGCAAATGCATGCACCTTCTAAAATATAGTATGCAAATTAATGCATGAGTCTTCTAATGAAGTATACAAAACACAGCTGAAGCGAAAAGTACACGACCTGACATTACTGTTCTCCGGCACCTAACCAAAACGTTTATTCCTTCCACTGTCTAGTCTACACAGATGTCACATGACGGAAGTTTAAATACTCGCACTTGAAACACAGTGTAGACAATATTCAATAAAATCTGAAAAAGTTTAGTTACACAAAGACAGCCAAATATCCAACAGCATTATAAAACTAGTTATATCACTAGGAAATATTCTACTTTGAGTATTTCTACATTATACATAAATGATGTGTAATGCTACAACAAACGAGTGTAACGGAGATATATATCTGAAGTATATAGTAAGTAAGAGTAATTAACAGTTTGTTTCTACAATAGTGAGTATGTACACAAACAGGATTCACCATTTAAACAGAACGTAACAAGGAGCTGTTAAAAAAGTGTAAGAACAGCAAAATAAAGCACCAGGTCCGTTCTGGTGTGCAACAGTTCACAGCAAAGGATTTTCCTTTTAAACAAATATCACACAAATTATTATGTGCATGAAATCGAACTTAAATATCATGGATTTTGCTACTCCAAAAGAAAAAAACTTGTACTTTTGTTTCGATACAGGAAGAAATATTCATTATATTATAATAGGCAATTATCCTACATAATGTAGCATATTTCTTCATCCAGAATGCATTACGGAGGCACTATAATATATTTCGCAAAATAAAATTCATATTTTCTATTTAATGCAAATAATAACAATTTAAACAATGGACTTGGGATAAACAGTACAAATTTTGCACACTACCTTCCACACACTTTGTATATATGGCAGGCAATATCAACACAAGTAGGTTTAAAAGTACATAACAGTTAATATGAGTATTTCTTATCAGTCTGGCTGGATGGTGGAAAATTTGCCAGACCTGTCAAGTGTACCTCTTTATGTTCCTGTCAAATCTAATTCTACGTATGTACACCCAGCATTAGGGGGATAGCTACGCTTTTTACATGCACAACTGGTAGCCACTGACTTTGATACACAGTTCAGATGCTTCAATTCCGCTTCACCCCACAGTACTACAGGAAGTATAAGAGGACCACAAACCAGCATTTTACTCATGTGAATTGCCTGCACAGAGACAAACCCTTTTCACTCGGCATTACCGCAGCCAAGATGCGTCTCGGCAGATACTCCAGGGCATTGTCATCTTCGGACCTCTTTAGGCTTTTCACAACAATGGATGAATGAACAACTCATTCACAACAATGCACATATTTTAGCAACTTAGCTCAAATGATGTATTTATCTACCTTGTACAGCAGTTGATAAAGTTCCACAGCAAACACTATAAACACTACAGGTATGTACACTGCTTCACAGTATTTCGCCAGTGACACATTCCAAGCCACAGTGAAAGATTCATAAAAGTCATTCCACGTGGCACAAACTGTACACACTAATAAGGCTAACCACCTGATATATATAATACATGGATCGTGAACACCCACAGCCGATGTCGCTTCCTAATAGCTGTTGGCTTTAACATGATCAATGGAAGTATGTTTTATATACAACAGCTTACAGTCAGTACTGTACATTGTAACCCATTACACGTGGAGTATTTCCAAAAATAGTTGTGCTATACTGCTCCAAACACCCTTTCCATCAGTGCATCATCTCAGAACACAGTGCCACGCACAGCAGGTAAAGATTACCTCAGAAATCATGGTCCTGCAAGCTTGGTTATTGCACAACACTGTACATTAACTACAGCTTATTTATAGGGGTACATGTAAATATGGCTACATGAAGTGTTAAATCTGTCCAGCTTATAGCAAATTCTAAGAATCGAAAATTAACCTCGTCATGAAGGATTGCAGCTTTGACCTCTTTGCACACACTTAATCTTATACTTTATATCCTTGTACCACTGCCTGGTATTAAAGTATCACTGCCTGTTACTTAACTACCACTGCCTGGTGCCACCAAGGCAACACTGCCTGTTACTAAGGTAACACTGCCAGGAAATTTGAGACCACTGCCTGGTGCAAAGGCATGACTGCCTGATACCAATTGAAGGTAACACTGCCACATACCAAGGCACCACTGCCTGATAAAAGCAAACTCTGTCTGGCAAATAATTAAGGCAATGCTGCCTGGTACAAAGGAAACACTGCTGAGGAACAATGAGACCACTGCCTGGTACTAAGGTAACACTGCTTGATACAAGGTAATACTGCCTGGTACCAATGTAACACAGCTTGACAACAAGGTAACATTGCCTGGTACCAAGGTAACACTGCTTGACAACATGATAACACTGCTTGATAAAGGTAACACTGGCTGGTACCAAAGTAACACAGGTTGTCAACAAGGTAACACTGCCTGTTACTAAGGTAACACTACTTGATACCAAGGTAACGCTGCCTGGTACCAAAGTAACAATGCTTGATACGAAGGTAACACTGCCTGGTACCAAGGTAACACAGCTTGATAACAAGGTAACACTGTATAATAATCCGATATAACTACATGTACAATGTACACATGTAGCAGGTACTAGTGCATTGCCACTGCCTTACCTAAGTCCCGATGCCTGCATTACGTTCACAACTTAAAATTTATGGTACCATTGAATCACTAACCGACACTGATATAACTGCCTGGTATATAACTACCTTTGATTTGTATAAAAAGAAAAGCGAATTCATTACCAAGATATAATTTGACCAGAACTAGCATGGTAGTGTCTGGCTCTTGAATCTCAATGCTACAAATTGAGCTGCTGCTCTCAATACTGTATTAAGACACCAACAACTCCTCAATGTTGTGGTGTCATATCCTATTTATTATTATTACTGGTAATTCCAAGACATTTTGTGGTCATATTATAAGGATAATGAAGCATTACAGGGTTTCGGAGACAGGTATTGCTTTTATACTGACACTGAGTGGTCACTAACCTTACAGTCACAGTTGCTTACCAGTCATTGCTGCCTTTTTATTACATATGGATTACCTTGGCAAAGGTGACAGACGTATCAAAAAATACCGATTTCTATGGTCTCTGGTAATAAAATATGTCAGATACAGTGAAGCTTTAACCAGAAGGTACATGCACCAGTGACACTGGCCACTCTTAAGTATACCTGAACAAACACATAGATTTTGTAAATACTTTTGTTAACAATAAAGGGCAAGTTGTAGTATTTTAGTACACAAAAATACTTGCAGTTCTTATTAACCTTCATATTTCCAGCAACTGCATAAGCCAGCAACCCAGTTAAATACAATTCATGTACTTTCTAGTAGTTCGGCAAAGTGAGTCAAACAGAAGGTATATAATATACGTCCTTTCAGTCACAATGTAAGGACTTTGGTATGTCCATAGTGAGGAAAAGTTATTTTAGTACAACATGGACTGTACATGGCTTCTGACAAGAACACAAACTAAGAATGACCATAATGACCACTGTCAAGTTAAACTTGTGGGTAGAGTCGATTACCAGCGCCTTCCTCCGCACCTAGGAAACAAAGTTCACAAAGCAATAAAATACACATGTGATATCATAAACTTAAGGTACACTGTGAAAAAGAATGAAATGGTTATTTCATTGGGAAGAACTAGTGCTTTTAACTTTTCAGGCAAACGTGTATTAGTATTATAGTGTTAAAAGCATTTTTTTAACAGTTCTATCATAAAAACAATGATATTGTATTCGGAAACAATTCTGCGCAAACAATCATTTAATTCCATAATGGTACTGGAACTTGGCAGATAGTTGTTTAAGAGAAGATACGCAAATACAGTACTTGATATAATTTATATACGTGTAGTTATATTTCACTTGTCTGCTGTCATCCACTGTGGCCACATGCATCAGGCAAACTAATGACAGATATACCCAATAGAATGCCATGCCCAAACAGAAATTCTAAAATCACTTATTGTAATGCTAGGTAGTACCTGTGTTTTGCCTGTATTTTATTATTTTTTGTCAGTGGGTCAACCCATACTGTATAAAAAGATTCGTTTTGAGAGATGTATCAACAGACTGGCTGGAGTGAAGCCACCATTTGTAGAGTCATAGCAGGATTATCAAGAAGAAAGAACAAAGTCCATCAACAATGTTAGCAATGTCCTCATGCCATGCATTTCTAAGACTTTTTACCTCAGAAAACTCAAAAGTTCTTCAAAAAATTCCAATAAAATCATTAAAACATTTCTTACAACCATTTACCGGCACTGGTATTTGCAGCTAGTAACATGATTGCTACACTTCACTAATGTACACATACCTGTAGGCCGAAATTAAAACACCACAAGACAGTGTCACATGTTCTCATCAACATGTTTAGAATTTTGGTGCAAAAAAAAAATTGCATATAATATATACCCAGTATGTCTGTTTCAAATGTAACAGCAAGAATCAATAAACTATCACTTTGTGTATACAACTGTTATATGCAGCTGAGGTAGTTAACTACATGTATTGCAAATTACCATGCAAGAATCGACTTTGTTGGTACTAAATTTATACAGGCTGGAAATGTGGTTTGTGGAAATAACTACTTTAACAGTGAGCAAATATTCTGTTTGGACCGTTTTCTTGCATGCTTAACTTAGTGCTAATGTTCTGTTTGGACAATTTTCTTGAATACTTACCTCACTGGTAATTTGAACATACTGCATCACACATGTGTTAAGCCAATACACATAGCACAGTGTACTGTCCATGTACCGGTAGTTCATGATGTACAAAGAAACAACTAGCTTATTATATTTGCAAAACTACCAACAGATTTCTCCTATCACCCAGTACATATAGTTTAACTTGGTTTAACTTGTACATGTACATGCTTTACCAAATCCTCAGATGTACTTTTTTGTATTGCCCATGTAATGGTGAAGGCTGTGTAATTCTCAAGGACCTTGTTGCCCTGTTAAGTTTAGTTCAATACACAAGCCTGAGAGTAGGGGGACAGGTACAACTTTTTCTCATATTTGGTGACAGTCACTCCAATGTCGCAGTTTGAAAGGAGATTAAATGAGAGTATTCACAGCCAACATGTTTGAATTCTAGTTGAGGCTTTACACCCAGTTTGCCCCTTTGTTTTCCGGATGGGTGACATCCTGGGAGCCAGTGGTCCCATCATCTGCTGGAACCCCCAGTGGCACCGCCAACTGGCCATCCTCTGTAGCAAGCAGCATGCAGAGAAAGTAAACAGCTGTTAGCAATAACTGCATAAATCGGCAGGCTTAGCACTCGGCAAACACACCACCATCTACCATGCAAATATGCCCACTGGTGCTGATAGTGTTTAAGTTTCACAAAGCGTTCCTCATCCCAATGTTTAAGTTGCATTGATCCTGCATCATTTGATGTTACAGTATTAGGATGCCTGCGTTTCCCATCACTGATTTCTGTACATGTACTATATCATGAACAGACCAGGGGACAGTTTCTAGAAAAGAGATAAGTCTACAAACAAACTCAAGTACCTTGGCAACAAACTTATGTTCACTGATTACCTTGGCAACAAAGTTACATTCACTAATTACCTTGGCAACAAACTTATGTTCACTGATTACCATGGCAACAGGTTTAAGTCCACGGAGTACCTTGGCAACAGCCTTAAGTTCACTGATTACCTTGGCAACAACTTAAATTTACTGATTACCTTAGCAACCATACTTTTTTAATGCTTAAGATCAGTTTCAGACAAGAGATTTGTCTTAGATACTGGCCCCAGTATACACTATCAAAGAAAAGACTCTCAGTCTGAGCAATCTCCGCTTGGAATTTCTGCATGAATTTACTGCAAAGTTGTTGTTTTTATAATTGAGACTTCCCTGAAAAGCCAATGTTTTTGTCAGTCACAAACATATTTTTAGTTCAGAGGGTTTTTTCAAGACAGAGTTACTTTTGTACTACTCAAATTCCTGCAGTCATGCACATGCCTGTTGTGATACCATGCATTACAGTGATCAAGCCATGCATGCAACTACAGCTACTTACACACATCTATTCAGTAAGCTGGAAATACAAACAGCAACATTTCTAAAACATAAAGTGAAGCCCTTTCTAGTCAAACACAAAAAAGTCACTGCCTGAATTTCCATAAATAACATAAAAGAAACTATTATTAAACACGTCTCTTCATGTTCCAGAAAGTTTTCCTGGGACAACGCACTGAAGCTTGAAATTTCACAAAATATGCATCCACTTGTGTGTGATGTTAATATCCTTTGGTAGACGTGCTCTTACTCAATATTCGGCATAGATATTGTGAATCAAAGACCCATGCAGTCAATCAAGCAGGTTAACCACTGTCATGATGCTGTGAATGATTCAAGCAAGCAAAATTTTTACTCGGATACGGTAAGTGTATGTGTGGGAAGAATAAAAGAGAATTGTTTCTGATTGTGGAGTCTTTTAAGCCGCTTGGATTTGATTGTCAGATGATATATAATATGTTTAATTTAGGTTAACATCAAGTCCAGAAGCAGGATATAGGATTTAATGGTCCCTTGTTGATGTGATTAACACAATATTATATTGTATGTGCTTAGTGCACATTATATGTACTTACTGCAACACATTATCAACCCATTAGAAAAATCTCTAAGATGTGAATGTTAACAGGTAAAGCAGCTGGGCCAACACACGCAGCAGTTTTGCACAAGGACGTGTAGTCAAAGTGTATTGCTACATTAGTGTGCAAGTTAGACGAGGCATTAAGCCGAGCTTTCAGCATGTGACCACAGCAGATATATATACTGACACTTAAAGCCTTTGTGGGTGCCAAAAGCTGAATACACAGGAAAGGAAATAACGAAGCATATGTAATGATAATTTACTCCTGAACACATTATCGGGTTGCAAAAATTGGGCTATAAAATTAAGGCAAAAACAGCACGGAAGGTGTACCAACAGCATGGATTACATTCATCTGGATTTGTATAAGATGTGAAAAGTTGCATGTCGCACAGCACTCACCTTTGTTGTCGATGGGTATAGCTGTGACATCATTCTTGTGTTGCCTCTCCTGCATCTCCATGGCTTCCTCAGCTTCCCGTGCTGCATGTTCCTGGTCCTGTCTCTCAAGGTCTGCGCGGGACAGATGGGCCACTATACCGGCGCCGAAAGAATCTCCCACCACGTTGACAGAGGTACGGATACGATCCCTGGACAAGTATGGGACAGGTTAGGTAATAGTACACCTGGCCATTCTTGCATGTTAATACACTGCAATTAGGGTACGTTTCTTTGTGCATACTTTGGTTTAGCGTAAATAAACTTGGGACATAAAACCCCTGAGCTTTAATATCGAAAATTCACACCTTCATTTTTCATTAAAGTAAAAATCATGTAGTGGATGTAATCTTAAATTCTGAATAGTTACCAGCATATTCCGAAATATTAGGTTATATTTAATAATATGATCATACAGTCAAGAAAATTAAGCCTACCGCTAATTCATTCACACAAGTTTTTATCAACTTTTCACTACAACCATATTGGAACCATCTTCTGATCCAAGCAGGCTAATCTATTAACACTGTTGGTTGGCCACTGCTGTGTACTTACAGCAGCCAGTCGACAGCCACAATGAGGCTGATATCGGCAATCGGCAGGCCCACGGCAGTGAGAACCAACATCATAGTAACCAAGCCAGCACTGGGTACACTGGCAGCTCCCACACTGGCTACGGTGGCTGTCAAACTGCAACAGCAGGTACACAGTTAATATTCTCTGCTGAAAATAGGTGATATCACTCAATATGCCTATTTCATTAATATCGTGGATTACAAGTGCAGCATGCCCACTAAAACAACTATTTCAAACATTGTACGGAATTTATAGAATATAGCATGTACGTAAGCCACTTTGTGAAGCGTAAAGTATTTTTATATGATTCCAATAAAGATGAATATCTGGACAGCCTTATTTCCTATTACAGACTAAGCCTATAACAGTACATCTAGGGGTAATGTTGTTGTTAGGATGCCTGGGGCCAGTTTCTGGAAAAATCTCAAGTATAGAAACTTCACTAATCCCCTTGGCAACCATTGTTTTTTCCATGCTCAGTGGACTTTTCAAGATTTTTTCAAGAAACCGTCCCCTGAGCCTCTAGTTCTGCTCCTACCTGACTGTTACCACCTGTCCCGCATTTAGGTAGACACCGTTTAGCTGGGCAATGAAGATTGCTGCCACTGCCTCGTACAATGCCGTACCGTCCATGTTGATGGTGGCACCGACTGGCAGAACGAAGCGGGTCACACGTTTGTCAATGTGGTTGTTCTCCTCCAAACAACGGAATGTGATGGGCAGAGTGGCCGAGCTGAGGTGTGCCAGACAGAGAACAAAATGTACAGTTGTAATAATTTGAGAGCTTACTGCAGTCACCTGTCCATCTTAGCAAGGAAAAGTGTGCAGATATTTTCCCAAAATGCTTATATAGATATGGTTGGCCAGATTTAACATAACTGTACAGACCAAACTTGACCAGAATGCATAAAGACTAAATTAGACAGAAACAAAGCTACCAGTTTGAAAGTGCAGACCAGAATATGCATACAGTAGTTTACAGGGCACTAAATTTCTAAAAACATGTGTTCTAATTTTTTCCCCACCAAAACTCCACAATAACTTCCACACAAAGATGTCCTTGGTATTATACAGTACACTGGAATGTATTGCGTAAAACATCTGTCAATTTGCCTCAACTGTAACCTTGTACTGTTCCATTCATTTACAAGCGGCATCAACAAAAGGCATATCAAATTTATGTTATTTTGTAATCTGCGGCGTGAGATGTACTATAATAACACCTTAGAATAGACCACATTTCACTCCATAAATTCACTAACTGAATAGTCATTTTTATTTGGAATCATAAACACATGATAAAGCATGATTTTTAGCAAACAAACTGTACTGGGACTACTCTTTCTGTTTGGAAATAATCTTTACAAATCCCACCATATCTATGCACCATTACATGTATCCGAAAGACATGTTTGGTTATCAAAATTTATAGAAAACATTGATACATTTCATTGATAATTCTGGAGAATCAACAGTCATGAGGTGATCTTCCCATTAAAGGGTTCAAAATACTACCTTCTTACAGTATTCACTATCTTAAATGACACACCTAGAGCGGAAACCATTTGAAGAGAGTACGCAAATCTAGGCAGGGAGTACTGGGAATACATTTGATACCTCCTTCTTACCAAAGGACACCTTTCTAATATGGACAGAATTACTTAGGACAGGTGTCCCTATTAGAGGAGGACCAATGAAGTCCTACTATATCCGTGGTGCCTAATCCATGAGGCAGCGGTCAGTCCACCCACCTTGAAGCTGTAGCCAGAGCCATCACCCACGCCTGCAGGATCCCTCTGAAGAACTTGGCTGGGTTCCTGCGTGTGATGATGAAGAACATCAGCGGCAGTGTGATACACGCATGGATGATGAGACCCGTGATCACTGTGATCATGTACATGCCCAGCGAGGACGCCATCGTCGCCAGGTCGTCCAGGCTCATGATCTTGCCTGCTATCAGGCACATGATACCGAATGGCGAGTACCTAGACAAAGGAAACAGAACAGCTGCAGACTGACATTGACAGCTTATCTACATGTAGCTATAGGTGGCAAACATAACTCATACTTTTGTATACATTTGTAGCTAAAACTTGCAGTCTAATCATATGGGGTAACAAAGTGATATACTGACAGTCTGTTATTGCACTAAAATATGTAATAGCCTGAATGGAACAGTCCTTTAAAATACATTAAAATGTAACACTGATATTACCATATTTTAGCACAAAGAGGTTCGGGACTTTGTGACACAAATGAGCACATCTGTAGGGCATAATTAAATTGAGAAATACAAATCACAACTCCGTTTTTTATTTAGGTAGTAGCTTCCAGATGATACAACATGTACATGTACAAGACAAAGCTACCATCGCTATAGCCAAGTGACCAGACATTTAAGCTTTGAAGCCGAACTAAAGCCTCATTCTGATAACCTTGTTTAAAGTTCCGCCATATTATCAGCACATAATACTGACCACATGATAAGAATAACGAGCCTCATGACGATATCGCTAAGGCAACAGAAGAAATCCCGCATTGGGGCTGCAGCATCTCCCATCTGTCCAATGATGATACCAAATGCAATACAGAAGGCAATGATACCTGGAACAAGTCCGCAGCTGAAGCTGATAACATGTTTTTCACTTACGCTGTCCACAAGGAATCATTATCTGCTTTGGCCTTTTACACAAATTTCCAAAAATTAACAGCTCAGAAACCTTATGCAAGCTTCAGTTATCTATCATGTACAGTCATCCCTCTCTTAAAGGACCCACTCTATAAAGGACACCCCACTATAAAGGACACAAATTTTTGGCATAAAGTACTATGAATGGACATGGTGCTGCCTCTCACCAAAGGACATCTCTCTAATAAGGAGAGATTTTTTTTGTAGAAGGGGTGTCCTTACTAGAGGGGGACCAAAGTATCAGCAATGTTCAAACTTAGGTTACAGATTGCAGGCTTTATTTTTTTAGGTTGGTCTTTTTTTTTTTCCAATATGAAATGGACAGTAAATAATTAGTGGTAAAGGCAGCACCAGCTGCATACCCACCCAGCACATTCATGCCATCCTGGTAACGTAGCTGCCTGACCATCTCTGGTTCCTCGGTGATGTTGGTGGTGAGGTTGGACATGTTGAACATGTCGAACTGAGTTGTCACCGTCGTCATCATTGTGGTGACAGTTGCTGTTGCATTGAAAGGAGCCTCGGTTGGGGGGATGATTGCCTGCTCCTTCTCCACATAAAATGTCTTCAAGTTCTGGAAGCAGGCCTGTACTAGGTTCTCTGGGAAAACATTTCTGGAATACAAACCATTTGAATAACCTTTTATTGTCAGGATGTTTGTCTCTGCAAAAACATTTCTGGAATACCGGTACAACCCATTTCAATACGGTAATCCTTTTACTGTCGGGATGATTGTCTCTCAGAAAACATTTCGTGAATATAAACCATTTCAATAACATGAAATTTTACCGTAGCTAAAACTGGATGTTGTAGCTCTTCCCGAGCTTTTGGCCCATCACTGGCCTTCTTTAACAACCTTTTATTGTCGGGATGATTGTCTTTACGTGAAAGGCCTGAAATTTCATATACCCTGGGTTAGTGTTAGGGCTTAGCCATAGGCTAAAGTCCCTATCATTTAGCTGAAGTAAATCTCATCAGCTTAGCCACAACTACTAAAGACAATTTATTCAAACCAATGGGGGGGGGGGGGAGGGATTGCCTAAGATTATATAAAGTTGCAAGTCTGGCAGTTTCTCAAGTAACAGAAAAATCCTATGACCTAATAGACATACTTTAGATTTTCAATGACTAGTAGTAATAATAGTAGTAAGTTAAGAGGTTTGATTAAGAAATTTGGATAATCTTATGTGCATTTGGTTAAAGAAAAAGCAGCTTCTTTAGCCAATTTTGCTAAGGTATTTTCTTGGCTAGCGCTAACCCAGTACACCAGTGGATGTAATATTCTTTTGTAGGATGCACCCCATAAATTCAAGGACCCTATTTATCTGATATATGATACACAGATTACAATTTTAGCTCGCTTGATTTTTTTTTTTTTTTTGTTATCACGTCTCCAACTATCTTTGAGAGTACAGCCGATATGTTTCCATTGTCTAAGATTCCATGAGAGGTCAAATAACCTGTCCCAGTGAAACCTGTCTTGAGAGACCACTGC
>JAAUYG010090749.1_pt1 | contig 13918 bp, 7 predicted proteins | sample 7278091 | NCBI WGS metagenome assembly JAAUYG01 (sample SAMN14350201, study PRJNA611818) | marine sediment metagenome | isolation source: surface marine sediment (0.6m) | place: French Polynesia: Moorea | collected 2018-08
CCACGTGAGCAGCGATTATGCAAATGCGGACATATCCAAACAGAAGAACATATCCTTTTAAAGTGTAAACTTTCTGCTTCGATACGTTCAGAACGAAATTTAGTTTTTCCCAACTTACAAAGGTTATTTGAAGTACCACACGTACAATCCCTATGTAAAGACATTTCGGACTTATATAATATATTTTGTAACTGATTATGTATCTTGCGTTATGTAATATGATGTACTGTCGTTTGTCTTGTGATAAGAAAGCTGGACCTGGGTTTTGCCCTGGCTACCCACCCCTAGGTCAATAAAATATCTATCTATTGGTACAAACGGTAAATCGTCCCCCTGGTGAAAGTGTCCGCCCCGATGTCTTGCCACGTAACAGTATTTCTCATGGTAAAGGCTCGCTTGACTAGACACTAAACCATGGGGACAATGTAACCTTATACACATGACATATCCATCTGTGCAGTTTGGGTTGCCATAGATAAATAAAAAAAGGAATAATTTTTTTTGTATAGAATATTAATAAAAAATGTGTTATAACTAAGGATCATAATACTTTTCGGACATCCTTTGTGGGATCATTTAGTACCAGTACAAACCTGGAATTAGGGCTTGCTACGTGCTGGTATAGTAATGCATTCTCCAACCGTGATGAATATAAAACCGTTATTTTTGTGAGCAAACTTTGTTGCTAGTCATGCACCGACATGTAACTGGACCTCGGGGATATGAATTCAGAGCTTCACATTTGCTGCTGGTCCATGCTATCTTCTTACAACAGTGTTAACGGCTGCTACGATGTCCTAGGACATGCTGCCCTCTCAAGACAACTGCTAGCATCACGGTTGCTCCCAAGTCCTAATCCATCCTGCCCTCTTAATACGACTCACGGGCTCCGACTCACGGTTGCTACCAATCCATAATCTGTGCTACATTTAAAAAAAATACCAAAAGCTAACAGGACTCAACTTTTGCTACCTTTCTTAAAAACTAGCATCACCGTTGCTAAGAGGCCATAGCCTATGCATGCTACGGATGCTACCTTGTACTGCAGTGCAGTGGAGCACCACTTTTTAGCAGTAATAAACTTGAAGACTTAAAAAACTAGCATCGCGGTAGCTACCAAGCCAAAATCTATGCTTAGTCTACCTCCTTGAAATATCTTCTGGCATAACGGTTGCTACCAGGCCCTAATCTAAGCTACCCTTTCACAAACCTTACTGGCACCAAGGTTGCTAATCAACCTTAACCTGTTGTAAAGTTAATTTGTTTTTAAATACTAAGCACCACGGTTGCTAGCGAGCCCTTGACTATGCATCAACCGCAAACACCTTTATTGGCCAGAAAATACATAGGCCGTTTCCCGGTTTGTATGACAACTTCCAGTGCATGTCTGTGGTTTACAGGTCTGATCCCTCTGCCCAGACGTCCGTTTCCTGGTAGAGTTGCTTTTGAACTCTCTGATGGGTACGCTATTGTGATAATCGGGTTGACGGATTCAGAATAGCATTCCAGTATCATTTTATATCAAAGGCGATTTTTTTTCTTTCTTTTCAATGAGTTTTTTTTTTCTATCATACTGTGCTCGTTTCGACACTGGGCCAAGCAATGCGGATTTGCGTCATTCAAGGTTTTTGTCCACATAGCTTCTGGTTGCAGGGTACAGTGCATGCACTGAGTGTGGGTATAGAAGACGTGTCTACCACATGGCTGGTTCCCTGGTTCAAAGTAGCAGACGGTCTGTGTGCGTGGAGGCCTTCAAATGGTGGAAGTCACGACAGCCTCTCAGCGTGGCCACTTGAACCACAAAAGGGACCACAGTAATTTAACGTGGAGCTACGAGCAGTTTTTTCTCGGTCCCTTTAGGTGTTGGGTTGTGCCTAATATAGCATGTATGTAACTTGATAGTACGGGAGATTAGGGGTGACAATGAATTGCGAAAGAGTGACCGAGTACAAACACAAAATGATACCAGCCAGACACCATAGTTCTAAAAGCACCGTGTGGCAACAAAAATTTGCAGGGCGTCAAGTATGAGCAGTTTGCAGCAAATCAAAGTTTAGACCTTGGAACTCGGCCGTTTTTAACATTATTATTTATATGATAACACATATAAATTTCACAGACAAAACCATTGTTCATCACAATAACGAACACAGGGCTATCCCTATACCCATTTGTATACATCATCGGCCAAGATGGTCGTCATACACAAACACAATTGTTATTTGTGTTTCCTTAAAACTCTGCACGAAAATTTATCTCCGAGTAGCACATTTAAAAGCAATGCTTCAAGTCTTTAGTTAGGCGTATTGAGCTACAAACTTGTCGAACAAGCCTTTCTATTCCAAATTGTACGTCTAAAAAGTGTACATTTATAGCTGCGTGTGCCAATCATTATGGCCGATAGAGTAGGTCCAAGATTTCGTTAACATAAGTGAAAACCCTAACAGTGGCTGAATACAGAATCCATTATGCCTATCGTCAAATCTTTTCCAAATCGTCATGACACACAAATAACCAGCGGTCGCCTTCACCTTAGATGACCTCGGACAGATACATAAATCTAAACCCCGTCGCTTTATGGTTAGAATCCGCGAAATAGACTTTCGGCCAAGACGCTGACGCTCGACAACATTCAAGGAAAGCATGCTGCCTTGGAAAAAGGAAGTCACCAGTTTAGAGCATACTGGGTAATGCCACAACGCAATGCGGTACCCCTTAATAAGTCCTCACAGGGTAGATAAATATTGCAGGTTGTTTTTGAGTAATAGTATTTTATTTTATTTTTCTTCTGCACGAAACATCGGGGCTGTGTAGTCTTGATTACGTAACTTCTAAACTACTAAAAGAATCTTACCTTTTTTGTATACCGCGTCCGCAAAATAAGAGAAAAATAGCAAGACATTCATTCTGAACATCGAAACATTGCTATAAACGATTCCTAACTCCACTGTCGATGTACCTATTTTACAAAATGTATCAGTGATAGAAGAATTGACTGGGAGAAGAGACAGGGAGGGCGACAGAGAGAGGAGAGAGAGATATATACTACAGGAATTCCCCCAAGACACTTGAGACAGAGTATTCAAGTTAAAACCCAGTTTGGATATTACACAAGTCCACACGCCGGCGTTAAGTTTAGGTTTAGGCTTAAGTCAATAATCTTAAGTATAAGTTTTGAACTTTGAAGTTTGTTTCGAGACCTCCAGCCCTGGGCAACTTTTTACCAGGCTTACGTCTGGCTAAGCAATCCCTAGTTTATGGCCTTTGCGACTATGTAAGACTCAAATACAGGTGTAAAGTAAGTTATTGAAAGTAATTGCTCCGTCGCCAGTCTTATAGTTTGACTGTTCTTCTTTTGCTTGCAACCAATTCCCGTTACTTGGCGGCGTTCTGTGTTCCCCCCTATGTCTATTCCGGTGAATAATTATACCCATCATCCGCAAATGGCGAAAGAATAGCCATAAAACACACTAAAATGCGAAAAGTGGGATGCGACCCGAAACTTGGCCACCTGGAGGAAGCCAACTGGACTACCCTGTCTGTCACAAAAAGCTCAGTAAACCGCGTAGAGAGAGAGAGAGAGAGAGAGAGAGGGGGGGGGGGGGGGTTGTCATCTATGAATACAGGACGTGACGACGACGTGACGACGATCCATCGTAGGCTGAGGACAGCAAAATTCTTGTGTTGGCTAAAAAAAAAAAATATAAAAAATACTTAACAGCGATATGTTTAAGTGTAATCGTCTGCCCCTGTTTCCGAATTCATTGTTGCACAGTGTGACTGGCAGAAGTCGTGCTACAAAACTTGAAGCCAGGACACTATATTACAAAGTATTGCTCCACCACAAAAGACACTAATTTCATCTCTGTCTCGTTGGCCAGGTCGGACGGTGAAGGGGACGAGCTACACATCTACATCACGGACCCGACTGCACGGGGTACAGAGCCAAACTCCATCAACATGCAGTCTACTGCATCGGTTTATAGTGAGGACCCTCAGCACGTGGATCAGGGATTATATCTGGAACACAGGGACGTGAATAGCTCCAGCCATACGCTACAGCAGCCAGAAAGACGGGTCGCAGAGGACAAGGTAGTGTGTTCATTTTGCCAAATCAGTTTAATCAGACAATATTGAGCAAACTTTAAAGGGAATGTCACTCCAGCTTCCTACTTCTAAAGCAAAATCACAACTCAAACTGGCCTTAAGCAAACACAAAAGTAATGATTGTTAAGATGATTACACTCTAAGGATCAGATGTGTTGTGGTATTTCTAAGCCTTGAAGTGTGTTATCAGTCAGCGTATTGTCAGTGCATAAGAATTTGACTGAGGTCTGAGCTAGAATAGGGAGTTTTAAAACCCGTTGGTGGGCAACTTTCTCCAATATACCAGAATGAATAGAAAAGGCGCGAAAACGGTGACACTATTCATTTGATGCAATGTGATTGGTTAAAGAGTAGTCATGGAACCAAGGGCAGTTCAGCTTCTGAAGGAAACCGACAATTCATGTTGCGAATTTGTGGCACCAACTACTCCCTATTAAGCATTTTAAAGGCATCCAGGCAGGTAACCAGTACTTCACAACAGCCCATTCATTGTTTCTGTAATTACAGACTAGTACATGTGATTTGTGTGCAATATCATGATTAGAGGTCAAAAACTGAAGTTAGCTTAAGCGAGATGATCCCTCTGGTGGCAACGACTGACACATGAGAACTAGTCCCTAGTACTTTGTAGATGTTCACATGTGCACATTCAAGTGTTTTGCCTCTTTGTTTTCAGAAATTCCATGCAACGGTCGATTCGTTTCTGCACGATGCCAGATGCGATTCCCCCAAGCTGCTGTCGTCTGCTCACACTCAGCCTGAGTCTGTCTTGTCTCACAACCTGCCCGATGCTGTGGATGGGTCGCTGTCACACAGCCCACAGACCATGGAAATCATGGAGACCTTAGAATCCATGCACATGCAGACCAATTTCGATCTGGATGCTTCTTATTTTGACAGTGCCTCGCACGAGGCGATGACACTGGACCAAGTGTTTGAGGGAGACGGGCAGCATGGAGAATGTCCTATCATTGCAACCAGTCCAAATGGAACCTCGCTGTCTCTTGCAGTGGACTACAGGGAGCATAACTCCCAGGGTGGTAGTCCCACAAGAGAACAAAATCTACCAGAGGCAGACTCTAAAAGCAGTTTGAAGCAGGAATGCGAGAATTGTCCTGTGAGTGACCAAGCTTTGGACAAGGCTCTAACGACTCTAGGTGCTCCCCACAGGGACTTCAGCTTGCCCAGCACAACGGCTGGCAGCCTCTTGTCAGTACACTCTAGTCCAGGAGTACCGTCCCCTAGTGGTGTGTGTAAAATCTCGGGAGATAGTTCACTTAGTGACATCAGTACTCACACTGGCGTGACAAAAATAATGTCTCTCAGCACAGAGGAAGCACTAAAAGCCACTCTTCCTATAACAAACAGTTCCGTCGCTACACACTGTGTGGCTCAGAGGAACATTTCTTCGTTCCCTTTGACTAGTGAATTCGGAAAAGAGGATAACATGAGTCCTGAAGGACCCCAACCGTCGCTACCAGGTTCGCCATTTCGCCTGCCACCTCCACTCATCCCTTTATATCACTCGAATGGGCCGACAGATTTCAGAGTGGTGCCACTGCCTCACGTGTACCACCCTCGATTGGTCAAACCTGTAACTATAGTAAAGAAAGAGAAGGCCAACGCCGATCCTGAGAGTGTTCCAGATTGTTCTCCGCCAGTCCTCCAGTATGTAGCTGTGCCGGTTCCGCTGGGTCCACCCCCAAGTCATCTACCTCCCCCTCCCACTGGAATGGTTTATGCAAGCCAGCTACCACCACCTCCCAAAGCTGACCCCAATGCCCCCATCCACACCATGCCACCGGTAACGTCATCACTCCCTGCTCCTGTCTCAACGGCGGTTCCCTCTGTTGTTCCACCTTCTGGAGTCGTAACAGCCGCAGGGGTCACTGTTCCACCTAGTGCAACAAAGCTGGCAAGAAATGTTCTGTCCAACGCGTCAACTGTGACTCAAAATGTTCCGAGTGTACCACCAGAGGCTACAAAAGCTGCACCAACAACAGTGTTAGGAAATGTTGTTCAGACTGTGACACCTCATTGTGCCAATGTTTTCCCCAGCAAAACACCAGCCTCTGGAAACACCATCGCAAAGATAACAACAGCAGCAGAAAGTGTCTTCCCGGGTATATCAACAAACCTTGTTAATATCAAACCAGGCGGGACAACACCTCTGACTTGGAACAATATTCCACATGCAACAACAATCCCTGAAACGAGGTCACGAAATGCAATCCCCACTATGGCTACAGTCGCAGAAAACACTGTGGCCAGTCCTGGGATAGGGCACAGTGTACCAGGAAATGTTGTCTATAGTGTGGCTGGAGTGAAATCCAACATGACATCCAGTGTAACTGTAGTAGGGAGCACTGCTGTTTGCACTGCAACTAAGGTACATATTTCGGGAAGCTCAAGTCGGCCAATACCTCCGGGTAGTCTACCCTTATCACCCAGTCGTCCACCAGTACCGGAGGCTGCCACAAGCTTCCATACACCAACCAGGAGTCCTTCGAAGCCCAGGATGGGTCTCTGCAATGGACACGGTCCCCAGATGCACGGCTTGAGGTTGGAGCTTCCCCCATCAGTAATGTCTCCTGGGAAGTTTGTGTCTCCGTTTTCCCAAACGTCCAGGCCGCCCAATAATGGCAAAGCCTCTCGTTCGGCACCTACCACACCAACCACTCCCACACAGCGTCTAGCTGAGCTGTCTGTAAAAACCCCAACCACTGCTGGGAATATAGGATTCACAAGCAATTATAGAAATGGCGGATATTCTAGGTCTTTTTCTACAGTAGGTCCCCGAAAAAGTCTCGGAGGTTTCGGGACAAACGTGAGCCCTGCTGTGAGTGCCCCTGTCGTGAGATCACCATTCCTTACCCATAAGACAGCCTCCACTTCAGCTTCTACGGTACAGGGGACAGGCACAACATTTGGCACGCCAGTTAAGTCTTCTCTGCAGCCGCTGACCGAGCCATCAACGCCAGCCAAAGATCAGGAAGTAGCCGGCTGCGACATGACAATTTTCCAGACGCTTAGCGAGAAATTCAGAAGACACACGGAGTCTACTGACCATGGGAATCACACACAATTGTCCCGTGAGGACAAGAATAACAATCTCGGAGTCAGCTCTGCGCTGACTCCCACAGAGACTAGTATGACTCCACGACATTCCTTGAATAAGGATACCTCCATGGACGTTTCTGTAGAGAGATCCTTGCCAAGCCAGGCTTCTCCACTTAATAACTTACCACCAGGATTCGTTGAAGCGTCACGCCTTCCAGGAGGACATCACTTCATCCCCCTCTCCACTGCTCCCTCCCCCGACTCACCACCGCCTCTCCTGGACAGCAAAGACTTCGTACCCAACGGTCTCATTCCGCGGGTGACGTCCTGTCCCGCAGTGACGCAAACAGTTAGCCCCGCACGGTCTGACCTGGGTAGCGTGGTTGGGGTAGCGAGCAGGTTTCCCGCCCTGCCTGTAGTCAGCACAGCCTCTCTACCTTTCCTACCACACACCCCTGCCGTACCCTCTCCAGCAGTAGACGAGGCCAACAAGGCTCGCGTTGGAGAGAAACGACCTCGTGTCGGTGGCGACGGTTCGCAGAGATCACCAGGTGCTGCTGTGGGAGATCTTGGCTCCCTATTGGTCATTGCGCCACAGGTGCCAAACAATAGTATTTCTGGATTGCCAGGATCCCAGGCTGTCTATGTCAACTCTCACTACCACGACCTGAGGTCACCAGACAGTGGCTTCAACGAGACGTGCGTGTCCCCAACAGACGCTGGGCAGGTGGTAAGTATCCCTATTTGGTCAGGAAGCTCATCCGTCTCACCGAAGATATACACATGTAGCAAAATTCTTTAATACTCTTGGTGCCATTACGCGTACACTATCTGTAGAGTGTATACTAAATTGTTATATGCTTAGACTATAAAATAGGTCTGTGAAACCGCGTTTGTGTAAAATGGAAAGGTAATAGTCAAAACAAACAACACCAAATGATGCGTTAAAGATGATTGTGAATAGAATCCTGTGTCACGATTAGGCAGCCACTAACTATCTGCTGTCCTATGTTGGATACATACCAAAGAAACTTTAATACAAGCATTCTTTTGATGAATTAACAGCGTAGCAGTAGTAGTGTAGAACCGTTATTTTATTGACCATGAAACAGTAGTTATAGTTTAGTAATTATAACAATTATAGCAACGCTAAATGTTGTATATATATAACACAAAATAAGATACGATATAAAGTTTTATTGGCAACCATAAACATACAGTTGGATTGATACCAATTGGTGAGATATTGTGGTATTCAAATTTACGGACCACAGTAGTAGTAGTAGTAGTAGTAGTAGTAGTAGTAGTAGTAGTAGTAGTAGTAGTAGTAGTAGTAGTAGTTGGTTTATTCGGAACTATATAGTATATAGTAACAAATCCATGCAGTGTTAAACCAATTTTCTCCATGGTGCGTGGCCGACGATGGAGCAAGTGCTGTAACTAATTCTGGTCACCGCCGATTAGTACTGATTACGTTGGCAGGAACAACCTAGAGACATTCCAACCCAGAAAAGGTCTATGCGGACTCCTGTCTTCAGTGGCCTATCCAGATTAGTTTTTCCTGCCACAAGTAATAATTATCTTGACTGGCATGGTTTTCATCTTTTCCCTCAGTTGCCTGGGGATAGCTATGACAGTTCTGCCCAGTCGTCTGGAGATGACAGTCAGTCCCGGGAACGAGGAAACTCATCCTTGGGCAAGAGACGCCGCCCCACACCCTACCACGTGCAGGCCAGCGTTCCGGCAAAGTCCTTCCCAGTTCCAGCGGGCATCAAGAAGCTGTGAGTGTAGGCAAATTCTGTAACGTAATTGTGTGGCTTTACACCCCACACGTGACAATTGTCTATTAGTGTTCGGTAGAAATATATTTCCCTGCATCTACTTTGTTTGGTGGTATAAGGCCTCGAAATATGACTAGTGCCCAGTGTGACAGTGCATTCCTTTTTAAGTGGTACGAGTGTGAAATATGCGGGGCTTTGACTTTAGTCCCTCAATGTCACCCAAGGTTTAATCTAACGTGCAGTAGGCTCCACGTGTAATTTCCTAGTCCCACAGGTGGTCGTAATCTCAACTATATATTTAATCTCAACTATCTCAAGTAACATGAAATCCCCCGTTACTAAAACACTTTTCTTTTATGATGTGTACTGGCGTCTTAAGCAATGTAGATGGACTTAGGAATTATACCGTGAGCTCCTGTACCTTTTGTAAAAATAACTTTTGTGTACCGTGCAAACTTTAGCCTTTACCACCTGAAAAATATTCTACCTCTAATTATTGGGCCAAGCTTTCGGCCCTCCTTCTCCCACCCTTAACCTTGGGGGATTTTTCTAAAAGTCAAAGCATCTCATTCTTGGCTCAGAGGGAAGCCTCCCACCAAAAATGAAGTAGATCGCTAGACAGTGCTGGGGTTATATTTTCATCGACATGTATAATTAAATCAAGCTCCAGCGGGGTTTAATCAGCCTGTTGGTGGTGAGTTAGTGACAGAGTAAAAAGAGTGTAAGGGGGAATTCGGAGCTGGGTGGTACAACAATTTAGAGGGAAACGCCTTTCGAAAGCCTAGACCATCTAATTCGTAATAAGACAAGTTTTCTTTTTCTGGCCCGGTTGATGATTTCCTGTATGTCCAATATAGTCGTATTCTTGGCGCACGAACATTTATGACTTAAAATTTTAACCAAATAATGTAAGTTACACATCACTTAATTTATTAATACATTACCTTCCAGTCGAAATAATGTATTTGTATTAAATATTCTTGCTGATTTGCTATTTACCTGCCGACAGAGATCCCGATAAGTCCTGTTTCCACTACTACATGGAGGCCAACACGTCTACAAGTCAGCGGATAGAGGAGGACAGAATCACCTATCTGAACAAAGGTAAAGAGAGCCATTGGTTTGCCAGCCATCAAACCAGTAAGCATCTTTGGCTACCCAGAGTGATTAAAGCTATTTTGAACCTAGTTTGTGTATTTCGAACTTCTGGACACTAACTTTTTAAAATGACATATGTCCTGCCACAGTTTCATACGTTTCTTATTTTATAATATTTTTTTAAAGATCTTTGATATTTTCCCCACAAAGGTAAGGGGAGCCACCAGTTAACAAAGACTGTCTCTAGTTTCGTAAGAATCAAAACTAGAAAGCATGGTTAGTTATCCAGAGTGACTGAGACCAATTTGAATTCATTCGGTGTACTTTTTTACTTCTGAAAACTTTTATAAATGACATATGCTCTATCACAGTTCCACACGCTTCTTGTTTTATTTTGTTTAGAAAACTCCTTGATATTTTCATATTTTAATTCACCCTTGTTTGCGATAATATTTTTGCAATAATTGCCGACAGTATTCTGTAAATGTCTGCTACAAGGTGTTCCTGGAAATTATACTCAAAAAGTTCAAATCGCGAAGACCACCAAGTAGAAGGGGAAGACTTTGTAGGATACAAAGAGGCAGATTTGTTCATGAATTTTGTTGAAAGATTTAATAAACTGCAGTTCCAGAGAGGTCGAGGACCTCATTATTTAAATGTATTCCTGTATTGCAGTTGGATATCACAAAAGGCTGGGGTCAGGTAGTTCAGTTCACAGTAAATTGTGCATCTCACAAATAATTACTCCAGGTCTTCAATCAGGGAGAGTACTTTAACTTGGAGCCTAGTGAACCCACCTATAGAAGTGACACGACCGAGACAACGGGTGTGTTTTGGTAGAGAGATGTCTTTTATAAAAAAAAAATAAAAGATAATATGAGAAAAAAATAAAAGCGCCGCTCGGGTTGGCAACCGCATATTCTTTATAATGATCGAGACACGTATGGCGGGCGATGATAACACGGAGGGATAGACTGCCTAAAAGAAAATACTGTACCTGTTACTGGTGACAAAAGATACGGGTAACAACAACAGCGGTTTGCGTGGAAATGATTGCAAAAAGGACCACGTATGGCGGAGGTGGGGTGGGTGGGAGTGAGATCAAGGGGCAATAGGGTGCTTGCTCGCTGGTCCGAGGCATGCTGTATATGTAGCAAATCAAAACAGCGGCTTTCCCGATGCAAAACAGAGATACATATAGTATCAAAATACAGCAAAAAATGACAAAAGCAGTGCTTATAGCAATCGCCACAAGGAGAGGCGACAACTGTGGTTAAAAAAATCAAGGATATTTTAGTCTAATCCGTCTGAAATGCCGTATGCAATACCAACCCCGTGTCATTTTAGACTTACAGGGCATAATAATTACCGTAACGAATTCGTTCTACCCATGGCGCTATGATTGTTAGAAAAGCCGTCGAAAAAAAAAACACACACAAAAAAGCGTCAGAGACGTATTACTAAGACTAATTTTTCAAACGTCACGCCAAAAACCTGTGCTTCGCGCAGCGGATTCCAGAGTGACAGAAGTCTCAAACACCACCATTTGAAAACAACTGCACAAAACTTATATAAGACGGATTACTTTCATTTAACAAAAAAAAAAAAAAAAAAAAAACCTCGCAAAGGAAATCAATTTTAGGGATAAAAACTGCGACTTTTAATAGCCGGCGCGCTGTCTTGCGTCTGTCTCGCCTGGAGTGAAATCTTATGCAATGGCATCAGCCACGTGCTCGATGTCTGAAACACCTCCCGCGGCGAACTGGGGTGACGTAACGCGGCGTTTTAATGTCTGGTTTGCTAAGATTGCCGCCTATCAAGAAAACGTTGCCCATGTTCCTCGCAAAAAAATGCATAAAACAGGGTGCCATTGTTTCCACGCGACATCCGAAACCCACAAAGCACCCCGGTTCCCGTGACAAAACAATGACGAATTGCCGCGGGTTGTTTCGGTCATCATGATGTTGGTTTAATTGTATTTGCAGGACAGTTTTATGGGCTGGTTCTCAATTATGAACTGAAAACGACAGCGGAACCCATGTCATCGAACATAGCCAAGGTAAATTTCGACACAGTCGTGTACGGGGATAGGAAGGGAGAGAGAAAAAGTGAAAAAGCGCTTGCATGTACGTCATGTATGAAGCGGAATATAGTCACATATTTGTTACATAAATATCACTTGAAGGTGATTGATCAAAAGACAAATAAAATACGTCGTAAACTGTCTGACCTTGGTAAAGGGGGTATCAGATGGAATCAATCACATTTGTAATGAAATAACCATAAAAAATAGCAGACATCAGACATACCATAAAATATATGTCTGATGCTGTTTTCCTTGTTTTTTTTTGTTTTTTTTGGCTTTGCATCATTGTTGGCGTGTCTTATATTAAATATTAAACGATGGATAGTAATAGCAGTACTAGTAGTAGTTGTAGTAGTAGTAGTAGTAGTAGTAGTAGTAGTAGTAGTAGTAGTAGTAGCAGCAGTTACTGTAGTAACAGTAGTAGTGATTACAAAAAATGAGGTGTCGCAAGCCGGAAGATAAATGTTTAACAGCATTTAAGTACTAAAACAAGAGTCACAGCAACAGCAATAGTGTGACATTTGTATCGTTAGCGTATCGCTTTTCTGCATCTGCCAGCTCCAGTGATTATTTCAATATGTCCTGTCTTTTTCAGTCTGTGATAATGGTTGTCTTCCGGGAAGAGCGGCCGCTGGCAGATGAGCTACGGGCTTGGGAGTTCTGGCACAGCCGTCAACACAGTCACAAACAGAGAATTCTCGACATAGGTAAAAATTCAGCTGTCAACATAGTCATACATAATGAATACTCGATAGTGGTAACACAGCCATCAACATAGCCACAAATAAAGACTTCTCGATATACGTAACACAGGCGTCAAAACAGTCACAAATAATGAACACTCGATAGTGCTAACACAGCCCGTCAACATAGCCACAAACAAAGACTTCTCGATTTACGTAGCACAGGCGTCAACATATTCAACAGATGCATCAACATATATTTCTCGGTATGGTTAACACAATCGCCAACAAAGGAACCTCGATATAGGTAACAGCCGTCAACATTGTCACAGACAGAGAATTATTGCTATCGGTAACACAATCGCCAGCATAGCCACAAAGAAAGAATCACAGAACTCTCAACAATAACGAGCAGAGCTCTCGACATAGCTACTGATCAAGTAGACAGTATTGCCACCAGCATCCACGATGCACACAAAAAGCATACAAGTCCACTCCTTTCCCAAGCATATTTCCCAAGTATCAGTGGCAGCTGCAAAACATATGAATAATAGCAGAAAGGATTTTATAATGGTGCTAGCATAATGTAGTCGTGACAGACTGGATAAAAACTTGCTCCACCTTTATATAACACAAGATCAGTTATTTCTGAAACTGGAGCCCCGTTATTCTCGATACACAGAAATGGCATATAGATAGAGGGATCACGCTTAACACAGGTACCATTTCTTGACGCTGTATAGCATCCAGAATAACACACACCCCAAAAAAAAAAAAAAAATCAGCCCAACTCTGATAATGGAACTAATTAAATCCAGCAAACATAGGTCACTTAGGTACTTAGATACACCTACATGTAGCTTGAAGGGAGTACGCATGTGCAAGCATTGGCCATTTTTTATATCACTAGATCATTTATTTTAATATTTTATTTCGGTACGATTGGACATACCTCACGTTGGTGGTTCCAGACACTAAGAACAGCAGCGGTTTGATCCCAGGCAGTATAAGGGAAGTGGCCCATAACGCCGTATCGATCTGCTGGAACCCCAGGCAACAGGCAGCGAAGGTTGGCACAACACCTGGGGGGGGGGGGGGGGGGG
>JAAUYG010049554.1_pt1 | contig 13914 bp, 7 predicted proteins | sample 7278091 | NCBI WGS metagenome assembly JAAUYG01 (sample SAMN14350201, study PRJNA611818) | marine sediment metagenome | isolation source: surface marine sediment (0.6m) | place: French Polynesia: Moorea | collected 2018-08
AGTAGTAGTAGTAGTAGTAGTAGTAGTAGTAGTAGTAGTAGTAGTAGTAGTAGTAGTAGTAGTAGTAGTAGTAGTAGTAGTAGCACCAGTAGTACTAGTAGTTTCAGAAAGTGCCTCGTCTAATGCAACATCACGAAGAGATTAAAGAGTCCATGCATGTTGACGGGTACCCTGTAATCGCATCCCCACAGTGAGTATTAATCTCAGTGACCATATGCCATGGGATACTCTCCCGCCTCCCCCAGACCACAGCTCCTCTCCCTGCTCGGCCTCCTTACACAGCCGACGGGGGAGATAAGTGGTGGAGTTAATGATGTGGAGTGCTGAAAATCTCCGTGTCTGTGGAAGGCCTCATGGGACTGCAATCTGTGATGGACTGAGAGAGAAACGAAGGAAACAAGGGCCGATGTGAATTAATGCCTGGTGCTAAAAGCTCTCGATATGGGTAGTATTGGCCACTTAAGGGCGTACGCCATTTGTACGCACTTTTAACCCCTCTTCTCTTGAGCCAGACACACTGCGTGGCTTCATCTCCCATCCCCCACCCCCAGCCCCCTCACAGCCCATGCTGCATGTAGTACATTGTGTACTCACATGGTGGGGGGGGGGGGGGACTACAGAGAATGCTGCATTATAGTGACCACCCAGAAATGAACTACATGTAGGGACCATTGGTTCAGCTGCTGACTAAACTGGCACGGAACTCTACTGTACAGTGTCACAACACTTAAGACACTGCCAGATTGATGATTATAACGCTCAACTGGTTATTTGTATGTGTACGGCTGTACGGCTTAACTTTCCCCATTTTTTATGAAAGACTCTGCTTTGTTCAATACGCGGAGCGACAGCTATTGTACGCCCTTTCTTCTACCGAGACGTCACACACTTCAAATTCAATAGAGAATATTTTAAATATACTCCTTATTTTTTTCCGAAGATACCTGAAAGAAGAGAAGAGTAAAGGCACGAAAACACAAACTAGGCTTCTGATTGGACGCCTGATCTTCAGCAAGTAACCACGTGATTTTCTGAAGGGCGTCACGTGACCAAGGGTAGTTTGGCGTCCGAATGATACCGAATATCCATATTGTGATTCTGTGGCGCGAAAAACATTCATTTACATATTCTCCCTGTTATCGGCACCACCACGTCAACAACCCGTATAGTATTGCTGACATTATCAAATGTTATTTTGGAGGGTCGAATATCGCGGCAGCATGCGACACGCAGTAAGCATGACCTTTCTCTGTGACAGACAGAAAACATGCCCTTTGTGTCACGTTGGAACATGACACCCATTACCCAGCATACAGTCGTGACAAAAGAAATTACTTTTTGGAAGAGAAACCATAGCCTCAAAAAGGTCTCGCTTTCCCCCTCTTCGCTCTCTTGGAAAGTGGCTTGGTGGATGATGACGTCACAGAGACTTTTCCACGGTCAGTGAGATGACAGACTTCTCTTACATATATCCAGTTAGTTTACATGTTAATTGTCAGTCACTATTGTGCTTTTCACTGGCTGTCCTTTTCAACGACATTCACTGTTAAAAATGCGCTATTTCATAGTTTGTATGGATATTTTAGCTTCGCGCAAAATATTGCTCTACTAAATCTCGCGTGTCATGCATGCTGATATAAGGAGACATGCCGTTTATGCGATTGTACATACATCAAATGCACACACACAAAGCATTATTAATCATGCGCATTTTCAATTCTGTGTCGCCGCCATTGAATTCCATACAATTGTTTCGCCACAGAAACAGAAAGTCTTCAGTCCCAAATTATCGCCCATTATAATGATCAGGGAACATTTATGTTTTTCTGGCTCCTGTGGTGACACGTCCTGCATTGTCATGACAAGTGTGGTGACACATTCTGCGTTGTCATGGTACGTGTAGTGACATATGCTGCGTTGCCATGGTACGTGTAGTGACACATTCTGCGTTGCCATGATACGTGTAGTGACACATTCTGCGTTGTCATGGTACGTGGGGTGACACATTCTGCGTTGCCATGGTTCGTGTGGTAACCATCCTGGGTTGCCATGGTAAGTGGGGTGATCATCCTGCGTTGTCATGGAACGTGGGGTGACCATGCTACCTTGTCAGAGAACGTCGCATAACACAATCTTCATTGTCACGGCACTTGGCTTGACACATTCCGTGTTGCCAGGTCACGTGTGGATGTACATGTACGCTTGGTTCTTTGTTCGCCTCTTGTTTGTATGGGCACAGTTTGGTGACTTGGCAGTTTTGTAACCACTCGGTCTGGCCTGATTACCTAGCTTCTATGCAAACATGTACATTTGTCGCCCGGTTTCTATTGGAAAAGGGTCCCTAAGGTTCCTATGCAAAAAAACAACAGTGATCGCGTTGATTCCCACAGAAGCAGTCCCACTGGCTGACAAATTTTTGCAGCTGTTTGTCATCATTGTTCTCACCACATGCATCTTAATGGGACAGAGTTTTACGTCCTCCCTGGATCAATCTTAATACGGTATCATCGTTTCCTCGCTCCCAGGAGACCAGTCTTAAATGGATCGCCTGATTTCTACCCGAGCAAGCACTCAGACAATCTCCATCGGGTTTCGCCTGCTTGGGTTTTGGACCAACCGCTGCATGTTTCCCTATTTTGTGTGCGGAATAACCAGATTCCCCGTTCGTTTATCAAAAAAGGTTGTTGCAGGCGACTTCAGACAAATCAAATCAAGTCGAGAGAGCCAGGGAGGCGGGTGGGGGTGGGGGGATGCTCGAACCTGTTACAGCCATAGAGGTGAGGTCCCCCAAGCCCAAGAGCGTCTCTTGCCCTCCGACTCAGATTTACAGCACAGATGACACAGGCCGCTCTATATTGCCTCCTTCATGTTTTCATTCAGCGTTTGATCCAGTCACTTGTGATCCCGCGGTTATTAAATAAGGCCGCGCGGACTAACTCGATTGCGTCAGCTACATTGGACATAACCTTATCTAGCCGTTCCTAAATGTCAGCCCTGTATGGCCACTGGTGGCCCAGGCCAGATCAGCGGCCACTGATAGAGTTCTTACCTTCGGCGACTCTCATCTCGGCTGCCTTAGACTGGCCTGGGAGACTGACAGTTGTCTGGAGGATCAGACAGATGTCCGTCTGAGGGACCTTGTCTGACCGCCTGTATCTGTTTCCAGGGAGTCCTCTAACCTAAGGCTTCATTCGCTGCCCCCAGGCACGTCCTTAAGCCCGGCTTGACTTTTACCCAGAGGAGATGAGTTAGTGGTAGCTAGGGCCGGGGTGGTAGGGTCAGCAAGGACTCAGTTGAGCTTCCAGCAGATGTAGCATTGGTTTCTTGAAAAAATATGACCCTAAACTTGTAATATCAGGCCACCATAGGATACAAATCACCAAAAGTGAATGTACATGCACACTTGCTTTGAATGTGATGAAGCATGGGGTAGCTTGCTGGACATGGTTTTAAGCACTTTCTTTCAGACTCTTTATACGTGTAGTTAAAAAGGGGTCTATGCTTTTCTCATGGCAACTGACTCTATAGCCTCTCCTCATAAGTGTCACACCGTGTTTTCCTGATTGGAGCTGATTTTTCGTATATATACTGGCCCTACAGTTTCCTGCGCAATTTTTCCATAGAAACTACAGTGAAACCTGCTCTAAAGACCACCTGTATATAAAGGCCACCTGCTTATAAGACCATATTTTACAGGGCCCCAAGTGTATGCTTTCCACGTAATTGAACCTCAATTTTAAGACCACCTGTGTACCTGTGTATAAGGACCACATTTTGTTGGTCCATAGGGTGGTCTTTATATACAAGATTCCTTCCCACTGAAAATGGCTCTGTTTTGTCCCCATAATACCCGTGTCGCGATTAGACCAGATGCATATGTGGCCATATGTTCAAGTTGTTTCTCCATAAACATGACGTACGGGCAATAATAAATCACAAATATTTCTTTCTTTTGCTGGTGCTTTATGTAGTCCTTATGCCTCAGTCCCAAACGAGACTGTCTTGGCTACGAAACCAGAACACAAGGTCAAGAGACAACGCTATTCTTTCATTCACTTTCAATTGACCTAGAGCAATATGATCTGCTTATGTTTTTATTACACACACATCTATTCTCATCATTCAGTGGGGGTAGGTCCAGCCGATGCCTTCTTGTGGGACGAGCTTTAGTGGAATCTTTAAATAGAAATTCTTTAGGTAATAGAGTCAATTTCTGCCATGCATCAACTGCATGTTACCATTCGGTGCATCTGTACGCTACGACTTCGATTACACCACTGGACCCGAAATATATGCGATATCTCATGCATAAACTGGCAAACGTCAATGTGCAATATAAAAAATTCGATAAAAGTAGCCCATAGCAAGGTATTAACTCTTCTTATCAGCTCCTGCCACATCTGTGGCTGACACGTTATGACAAATGTTATGAATTTGCGTCATTTATTGTCGTCTAGACTAATGATGTTTATGCGAAGTAAAAACACCAGCTGCTACACCAGTTGTACAACGATATTCCCTTTTCGCGTGCGAATGGAAGAAACGGAATGTAAATTTAAGACCATTAAGATACGGCTTGGGGGGGGGGGGTGGGGTGAATCAAGCTTATAGTCGGCTTTCAACCACTCATGGTCATATCACCGACTGCAAGTTGGATTCGGTGGTGTATGCAGGTGTAAGATTCGGCTCGACCTACATGAATATATGTATATGATTGAACGCATCCTACAAGGCCAGACAACACAGATAAATGACAGGTGCAATTTGGTAGATTCGCGAAAAGGACGATACTCTTGCCATGGTCTCCCTGTATGGTTCTGGTCGAAACAGATGCCTTCTTGCATACAGATTCCATCCGGAAATTCTCGCCGTGCCAATGCAGCGGATCGGCTTGCCAGACTGGGCTGATGTAATGCTTTGAGGTAATGTCACTCTGCAGCTTTTACGCATATGAGAAAGCAAGGCCTTCTCCTATTGCGCTTTTTACATGTAATGTATACATGCTGCAATCCGAGAAAGAGACAGCCTGCGAAACAGTACGATTCCCACAAAGCCGTGGACAGAGAAAAACATGGCCAGCTGTAATGAAGCAGGTGTTCTGCAAATGTACTCTACATGCAGTGTACTCCCACGCACCTGGCCTCATACATGTACAAATATAGGGACAAGTTAACAGAATGTAAACCAACGAATTAGAAAAGAAAGAATGAATTACAATGAATTAGAGCGATACAGACGAGTATAGGATTTTTACTAATTTTAATTCTATAAGAATTAACACAAATAATATCCCCTACTCTTATGCAAAGTCATAAATACCAGCTGCCTATGGCATGAACGAATAGATGCTTAAAGTCTTTCGTTCCAAGGAGTCGTCGGTTCTACCGATGATCGATATTTCAGCTAATGATATGTCAGTGCACACACCAGTTAATCATGTTTTATGGCGTCTATTGTAATAGTCTTTTATTTAATGTGTTAGGTCCTTTTACTCTTTGTGATCGGTTTATTGCAAATCTAACCACCCGGCTGCCAATAAACGAATATGATCTTACCGTATCTAATTATTAGTTAATTAATGCAGAACCCACCCACGCGTTCTAGAAGACACATATATCAGCTTCTCTCGTATATAGCATACACGTAGGCGGGTCTCGCGTTTGCAGTTTATATTTTTTTCTACAAAAAGGGCACCAATGGAATTCGAGCCCATGCGCCTTTACAGTAAGCAATTTTGGCACGATACAAAGCAGAGGACATTACCTTATTATGATAGTTACTTCTAATAATAATTAATAATTGTATTAGTAAATAATAATAACACTACAATGTTATTGCATATCAAGCTCTGCCGTGATACATCATAATAAAATAGTATTTCCATCAGCTGTGAAACAGTGGGTTCGGAAGCCGTATGCCCATGGCCATACACAATTATACCCAGGGATCTATCTCAAGGTCCCCCTGTGTTGGTATTCCAGGCTGCAGATGATTCCCCTCTACGGTTCCGTCCCAGGGGATCTCTGCCGGTCCCCATTCCGCGGCCACCGTGTGGTCGGCTGGAGTGACATTAGCAGGACATGGTCTCTTGTCAACCTTGTTAGACAGCTGTAACTGGCGTACGCGACACGGACACTGAGCTCTCTAATGTCCTACTAGTGCTGTCTCGGCGGAACACATGTAGCGTGAGTCGGTTGGCTCTCCCAGGGTATGCCCAGCGAGGTTTACTTTAGCTTCCCAAATGCGGTCGTCCACCCATCCACTGGCCATGTATCATGACTCTAAATCGCTGTTTCCCGAGTGATTCGTAAGCCAATGCGTGATCTTATGGGAGGATATACATGTATATATTTTCAACCTGATAACTCACCCAAGGCCAATACAAGCATCAGTATTCTCATGAGGCCCAGTTCGGAATCAGTCCAAGACTTAAGAGCACCGACGATTGTAAGTTAGTGTTTACTACATGAAACCAGTCCCCCAAAGCTCTGGCGTGCCGTGGACAAAGGCAATCTGGATTAATCTAGGATTCATTGCCGTGCCATTTACGTGTAAATTGCTGGCGGGATGGCGTCGGCAGCCAGAGCTGGCAGGGAGAGGGGACTATGGGGGAATGTGAGCTACCGCGGGGATTGGGGGGAGAGAGAGAAAGCTAAGGTAGTAGGGGACAAAACAGGTTGACCTTGACAGCTGGAGGATAATGTCCCCAGGGGATTCCAGTGTCTCCAGGGAGCCTCAGAGCAGGCTGCAATTCCCGACATCCGCCCCGAAACGGTCGCCATTTTTACTTATTCTGCCACATCGAGGCGAAAGTCCAGCCATTCACCCCCCACCGACGGCAGTGACATCGCCCTGAGCGATAATAGGCGAAATCAAGATATATGCAATCTTATGGTAGAAGAGTAAGCCGGGAAGTGCATGAAGTGGTTCTTATGCTGATCCGACTGTTGCACCAATGGTCGCATTGGGTTATGGAAATACCTGTTCCCTGGTTTCTTTTCAACACATAAGAACTTTACTGGCCGATAAGGGATGAGGCTCAACCATTCTGGTAAAAAGCCAAGAAAAAAAAAGAGCCATTCCGGCCCTCAGCAACGGCAGTCCCTTTAGAGAGCTACAAGCATCTTTGAATGCCGTATTTTTCTTCCAACTTTCTGCAATTAGTGACGCCTCTATCGTTTTAGACGCCAGACAGAAATGTAACCATAGCCCATGCGATAGTTCATTGGGCAATTTTCATAGCTCTACAGTGGTACTGTAACATACTTGTACATCTGTTCTAGTAATACCAACTGCAGAATCTACACAAATGAACAACACATCATCATAATTCAACAACACGAATATCACACAAACAAAAAAAGTAATGATATTGCACAAACAGAAACTGCTAAAGACTACACAAATAATTCAACACTATTAAATAAGATACCAAATATGGACACATCACTAATACCAAACAATGAACACAACACCAATAAAACTACACACTACGCTACTCATACTGAACACTATTATACTGCACAGTTAATACAAAACGAATAATTCTCAACCTATATTACACTACTAATACAACCTGTACATCTCTACCGATCCTACATCATTGTATGTATATACATGTATATAGTATTGTTTTGTGTTTCCAAATAATCTACTACTACTACTACTACTACTACTACTACTACTACTACTACTACTACTACTACTACTACTACTACTACTACTATAACAAACAGGCTGAGCGACACAAGTTGCAAGAAAATACCGGTGACCATGGAAAAGATTTAATGTAGACGCCATGGAAAGGGTTAATTATATAGACGCCATGGAAAATGGTTAATATAAACAAAATACTGTTAGTATTTTGACAAAGGGACTATCTAGAAAATAGATACTACTACTCATGAAGCAATACATGATGATGCTATTGTGGCGCACGTTTATGTCATCTAGAACAAAATCGAATGTGAAAACGGAAATTTAATGAAAAAAAAACCTATTAGTATTTGTTAATTTATAGTTAAGGAAGTAAATTAAGCCGCCAAATATGTTTAGGTTTACTCATATGCCGACGAGTAGATGTGACAAAATCTGTTTACAATCACAGCAGTTCCTATCCGGATTGCCGGTTGATAGGCCACGATCCGGACAAGGAATCCTCTGCGGTCGAGCATTTGAACTTTACAGATGACGTGTTTACCTCTAGTCTGTCATATTCCCGTACAAATCCCCAGGCTATTATATAGGAACTACTTCAAAAAAAGTGGCCATAGGACAATAGATGGAGAGTGGCGTATTAATACCTGGAAGGGTTAGACGACTTCTGCCGTTGTTCTGTGCTGAATTCCTTTGCGGTGACCGCCCTGTTTATTTTGAGCTTTATTTTCAGCCGATAACAAAATAAACCGTCTGAGAAGGTTCGTCCGTAGTAGGAAATCGGGTCTTCAGAAATGGCCGCCGGCGAATGCTTTCAAGACTCGTCTATATGCCCATGACTTGCTCCCTCTCTCTTTGCTCGCTCGATTCCGAGTAAGACTATAACAGAAGCGGGAAGTGGTGCTTTGTAGAGTGGCGCAGATGTCTGCTGATGTGCTGCTGGTGAAGCTTATGGATTAAGAAGGGCAAGAGAGGGGGGGGGTCCTTGTTTAATTCAGACATTGACCCGTTCTCGATGATATAAAGCTGATTTATCGATAGCATTGCCCAAAGATAAACAGCCCTCGGAGAGGTAGATCGACTGCACTTGAAAGAGGACAACCACGGCTAGGAGGCCAGAAAAACAAAGCATTAAGTTTTCCTATCCCACCGTACGCCCACTTTCGTCCCTCGTACAAAAACATCACTAATGTAGTAAAAGAGTTAGCGCATTGATTGGTATTCGATGCATAACCAAAAGTTATGGCTTAAGAGACAGGTCTGCTTAATGAAATTGAAGGAATTGCTTTAAATGTATAGGGTATTACATAAAAAGACACAAAGGCGTTCAGGTCCAATCCAAGTAGGAGTTGAGAACATCTATTGCTGTATAACACTCTCTAAACCAGAGTTTTCAAAAAAATTTAAGTTTCAATTTAGTCAAATGCTTAGCCAATCACATCGCGCAGGTTGGCAACTTAAGTCAGAGATTTAAGTATTTTCGAGAACGTCAACCCAGCCCCGGCTTTGGATACATGCAAATCGTTATAATGCATAAGCATATTATGAAAGCAAACAAACATTATCGTTATAATAAGCATATTATGAAAAAAAAACCAAGCAAACAAACAAAAACAAAACAAAACAAAAAAACACACATTTCTTCTACTCGCAGCGTAGCCTCATTGAAACTTTGTGGAATAAAATATTGAAGCAACTAAACTCTGTGTGACTATAAGGGTAGCTAAACTTTGCCTTAGTTCATATTGTCACCGTTCCTTTCAATGTGTGCTGGACAAGTAGACGTACTGGACCGACCTATACATGCTGTAATTGTTACACAAAACAGTAGCGGTTCTCCAGCTTGCTGATTCTACATTGTTTTGAGTATGTTTCTACACTGGCTATTGTTGCTCCTTACTGTGACATTTTGTGATATATTGTGATGTATTCACCGCCTAAGTATTAAAATATGATAATATTAAGTAATAGTATAAGTACAGTGAGTATTATAGCAGGTCTGTTGTGTAACCCCTCTTGATAGTTTACTGAAACGGCGCTATAAAAAGTTAATATATATAAAATATATATAATATAAAATTATGTACTCCTGTATTTCCAGAGTGGCTATTCTCCGCCTTCCTGTGTAAAGCCATTCCGTACCTCCAGGCCGTGGCTGTTGGGGCCTCCGTCAACACACTGGCAGCGGTGGCCGTCGAAAGGTGAATGCATATGCATTATGTTCAGAAATTTAATATTCATTAGACCATGAATATTTATCAGCAGGTATCAAAATGTTGTTATTCGGCTATAATTTAGTCCGGTCTCCTTGGTTCGTATGGCATATATAGTTTGTTTTCATTTGAGTGTGGTTACAGTGTCAGTAGAAACGAAAGTAATAAAGTTTGTGTTCACCTGAATGATTCACAAATTCAGGCCACAATACATATACATCTTTATGGCATTTTTGTACATAATGGAAAACTGCACATTTTGATGTTAGTCATACGCATGTATAGTGACACAAGCAGGCGTATAACCCCATGGAAACCGACAAGAAACTACTACTGCTGATGATACTACTACTACTACTACTACTACTACTACTACTACTACTACTACTACTACTACTACTACTACTACTACTACTACTATTTCAGGTACTATTTCCTAAGGGGTCCGTGTCACTGTGTGTGAAAGAATCTACATAAACATGTTTTGGAAAGCTGAATGATGTATCACTTTATGTAACGTTTGGTTGTTGTGTATCGGCAGGTACCTGGCGATATTCCATTCCCAGACCCACGCCCTCAGCCACAACTCAGCCATAGTGGTCATCAGCTTCATCTGGCTCGTCCCCGTCTGTATCCAGACTCCGTTCGCCATCTTCTACCAGCACACCGTAGACTGGCCCTGGAACGGCAAGCTCTGGACCCTGTGCGGCCCCGCCTTCCCGTCAAAGTCCTTCGAGAAAGGGTTCTTCGTGGGCGTGGTCTTTCTCACGTGTTACATGATCCCGCTGTGTTTCCTCACCGTCTTCTACACTCTGATTGGCGTAAAAGTGTGGAGGCGGAGCGTGTCTGGGATCAAAGGCTCGAAAGCCGAGAGGAGCATCAACAGGTCCAAGATCCGCATAGTGCGCATGCTCATCGTTGTAACGGTTATCTTCGCCCTGTCATGGCTGCCGCTCTACAGTATCCAGATGTTCTGGTATTTCGGACCCGTGGAGACTGTCTCCGAGTCGTTACAGCAGATGCTGTTCACCAATTTCAAACCGATCGCCCAGTGGCTCGGCTCGGCCAACAGCTGCGCGAATCCTTTCATCTACTGCTACTTCAGCGACCAGTTCCGCCGCGCCATTTTAACGATTTTTAAAGGCTTTCCGTGCTGCCGGCGGATGCTGGAGAGGCGCGGAAGTGCGGGTCAGACGACCATGATCACCAAGATGGACGTCTGAGACGCAGGACGGTTAACTATGGCGCGCGCGAACAGAATGGCGAAAGGGGATATTTTGAATTTGAAATTTGACCGTTACAAGTTTAAACATTCGAGATGCGGTTTCGTTAAGAAAAAAGCCTGCGCTGATGGTTGGGAGTAAACGTTTGACTTTTGAATTTGTCTGTTACAGGTTTAGGAGCTTTGCTAGAAGGTGTACGTACGCTGAAGTGATATTAACATGTTAACACTCCCTTTCCCCCTGCACATAGAGAGAATAGTGTGTACTATGTGTAGAAGGTTTGGACATGTGAACCCACAATGTACGCCCAGTTAAGGTGCCATATAAATGTTGTTACAGTTATTGGTCATTTTAAGACACTAGCGCAAATATGATATTGCACATGGGGATATTAGGATATCGTGTATGAACAAAGCATTGGCCATCTATGATCGCACTGAAATAGCCAAGTCGGAATAGGGAGTAGATTAAACGCAGTGGCGCTAAAATTTCCACAAATCACCAGGAAGAAGAGAAACGGCACGAGCACGGCGTAGGCTCATGATTGGCCGAAGCTTCACGACGTTGCAATATGATTGGCTAAAGGGTGTCACATGACCGAGGGCAATTTGATTTTTGAATGAAACCAAGAATTCGTGTTACTATTTGGGGCGCGAAATACTCCCTATTAAACATTAAACTCGGGGGTAAACCCTCGGAGCAGTTTTGAAAAAGTTTATATTGTAATCAGCCGCCTAAGTAGGCATTTTAAACATCTGCCAGATGTAGAATTCCTGGCATCAAGGTTTAAGGCGGGGCAACTTTTATTTCTCATACAAGTACATCATACTGTTAGTGTGCATGAAGAAGAACTTGAGGATATGGGGGTGAATGTGTCCTGTCGTTTGATTGTTATTCGCTTGCATAGCCATTGTTCCATAATAAAGAAATCGATATTATACATTTCTTTGTCGTTACAGTTCAAGGGTCACGATCAGACATTAAATTCCCGTAAATACTTTAATGTGTAATTACCGATAATATATATTAAGGCACATGACGCTGTCCTGAGATGTCCAGAGCTGTGGTTGGCCTCACTCCATCAGGTGTTTGCCCCGCGTAGCATAGTGGTTAGAGCGTCCGCCCGGGGTGCGGGAGGCCGGGGTTCTATCCCCGACTGCGTCACAACAAAGACGTAAAAACTGGGAGGTTGGCGCTTCTCAACTTTGCACTTAGCATTAATGAGTTAGGCAACCTATTGGGCAGCTCTGAGTCAGTATAAACGGTCACAGTGACTCTTTTCTGCTCGCCTGTGGCGGAATTGAATCGGTGGCTTGGCACCTAAAAATTGTCGGGCGTAGATCGTCCCGCTCAAACAAGACAGCTCCACATTAACTCACCACGCATACACCTGCATACACCACCGAATCAAACTTCCAGTCGGTGATATCACCATGAGTGGCTGAAAGCCGACTATAAGCCTGATCCCCCCACCCTCCATCAGGCGTATGAACTACGCCACACAAGCTTCTCAAGCAGTGCGCGGTGACCATAGCGTATGACGTCACAAAGCCTGTCGGAATGGAAGGCTAGTTTAATTTATGACGTTTATGACGTAGCCAAACACTTCCAAATAATCTTTAAGGACCTTCGACAGTGACGGGACAGTGTCCATTTTCTCGAAATCTCGAGCCCTCCAATCTGTTTAATTGGCTTTGTAGACATTTGCTCCAAGATATTAAATATTTTATGGAGCTCTAGATGTCCCATTTTCTTCCGGCTAAACATTAATTAAATGTTGGGAAACAGATTTATGGGCAAGGATTCCCCTCTATTGACAGATTTACCAGGAGTTTGAGGAGTAAAATATTTAGCTAAATATCTGAGATTATCGCTGACAGAAATGTTTTATGGGTTGTATATTGCCAGCAAGATACGGATTCTTCCAACGTATGGCTGATAATACCACCCCACATAAAGTACAACGGAAAATGTTCAGAACCACAGATTGATAGGCAGTGTATAGCAAGTACATGTACAACTGTGTGGTGCTCTCAAGGTTGCACGAATACCACAACGTGGCACATCCACTTCCATATTTTCTGAATGTGGTGGCATTTTTACGTCAGCTGTGGAGATACTTTAAATCGGAGTTCAGAAATAAGCCAACCTCTCAAAATTCAAGGTAGTATCAAGGCAGCCGTATTATTATTTTTATTATTATTATTATTATTATTATTATTAGTAGTAGTAGTAGTAGTAGTAGTAGTAGTAGTAGTAGTAGTAGTAGTAGTAGTAGTAGTAGTGGTAGTAGTAGTAGTAGTAGTAGGAGGAGGAGGAGGAGGAGGAGGAGGAGGAGGAGGAAGAGGAGCACCAGCACCAGTAGCAGTAGTGACAACAACAACAGCAGCAGTACCTTGGAGGAAGAGGTGTGACCACTGAATATAATCTCTTCATATCGAACTTTCCACAGCATTCGCTGCAGTTCCTCCTCCAGCCGTCGCCGTCTGTACAGAAAGACTATCCCAGTGATCCCTATGGCCCCAGCTACCACCAACACAGCCACCACAATAATGATGGTGTCCCGCTCTGAAACCATTGCAAAGAGGCCATCGTACACTGTGAAGACAGACAAAATACCACAATACCCACTGTTAAAAACTGTTATAATTGCCAATGTAGAAATGATTCAAATAGCGTATACATTCCACGTGTACTACTGGTCAATAAAGCTACTACTACTACTACTACTACTACTACTACTACTACTACTACTACTACTACTACTACTACTACTACTACTACTACTACTACTACCACTACTGCTGCTGCTGCTGCTGCTG
>JAAUYG010272383.1_pt1 | contig 13914 bp, 10 predicted proteins | sample 7278091 | NCBI WGS metagenome assembly JAAUYG01 (sample SAMN14350201, study PRJNA611818) | marine sediment metagenome | isolation source: surface marine sediment (0.6m) | place: French Polynesia: Moorea | collected 2018-08
GGTTCATTTCAACAGCCAAATTGAGATGCAGTGCCAAATTCACAGTTTTATGCACACACAACCCATCACCTTTGGTAAACAGCAAAGACAACGCGAAGGCCAAAGCGTTTTGCTTGTATTTTCTGCACACATTTGCAATGGAAGACTCTACTCATTACATTTGCACATCAAACGCAAAGACAAGACGTTGGCTTCAAAGCTAGACGGCTCTCCTGTGAGGGGGCGACTTTGTCTTTGATTTGATGTGAGTTGTGAGACGCGAGGGGACTGTCCAGTCTTTGATAGCACCTCAGCCTACGTGAATGGACTGTGATAGATCGTCTTTCTTTCTCTGAGAGTCCCGGCTAATCCTGATTCCATGTCTCACAAAGCAACTTATTCATGTCTTGAAGAACAGGTATATATGTGACGTGCACAAAGCAAACGACAGAAAGAATGGCCATCAACTTCTTTCTGTCAGTTGAAGTGTTTGCGTGTTTGAATGTCCTCACGTCCTCACGGCATTTCTGTCATCAGCACCAAGTGCTTGTCAGTTGCTTCCTTGACCTCTGTGAGAAACTGACACCTCATCTCAACTGGTAACAAGGGGGAATTTCCCAGATCAGTCGGCCACAAGTGATTGTGAGATCCACATTGGCAGTTCCTTGAGGGCAACCAATTATGAGGCCGGCAGACTGTGGCCCATGTGAGTTTTTTGCCGTCGTCCTGGTCGCTGTCGTCATTGTTTTTGTTGCCATTGTCGTGTCCAAAACCTGATAATTCGGCTGTGCCGAAAGCACAAAAAGTCAGAAGCGTCATTCTTCAGTCTGAGTGTCCGGCGTCGTCGTTCTTTGTTGCGTCTCCAGAATAGCGCGCGTCACGTTGTAATGGATGATCCCATTGTGAGGAGCGCACGTCCCGCCTCTCACAAAACAAACCCCACAATGAGGCTGATTATTCCGCGGTAATGATGCGCAGTGGGCTTTCTTCCACTCGGTGCAAATCTCCTGAATGCAAAGAGCTGAACAAACAGACCAGGATTCACCTCATCTGGCATTGTCTCCTCAACAATTGTTGTCCTACCATGCTGTCATTCTTGTCCTTTTTTAGGCTTTCACCTGGATCGAACAAGAAAGGGAATTTGTCCTGACTGGATCAAATGTGAGTTGACCAAGAACACAAGTAACTGCGGAATCATCCTCTGTTTGCGCCTTTACTGTACATTTTTGCTGGGTGTTTTCCAACTCAGCAGAACCAATTTGCGGGGAGGTCCTGGATTCCATTTTCACATCAAAAATGGTCATTTGGGTCAAAGGAAACCTTGCGCACGGTGACCATCAGGAAGCGGAGGTGCTTCGCGGTGGTGGTAAGTAGGTCACCAGGAGTTCTGTAGTGCTTTCTTAAGGGGAAGTGTTATGACAAACCCACACCAGTTGCCTTCTACGCTTGGATTCAGAGCAGCGAATAGCAAAAACTTGTTTTGTTCTGCTACCAAGCGGTGCTGATCCGCATTTCTTATTTTCCATCCCAATTTCCGCTTGTAGAAATCCACTGCCACTTGGTGAGATACATAACAATGAGCTGGATGTTTCCTGCAATGATCCTGATTGCCCTTCAGATGGCCCTCCAATTCCAGCACAGATCCCCCTCCTATCAAATTATCCCAGGGAAACTACATCTCAATTTCCTGTAATTTTCTCAACCCAAATGACCTTTCCAGAGCTGACATCTCAGGATGAAGACAAATGATGGCATTTCCACCTCTGTTGGCTTGAGCTTTGTCTTGCAGCTATTTCGCACTGCAGCGGTGAATAGCAAGCAGGACCAGTACCCACTGTGTGTTGTACACAATTTGTGTGCACAAAAAGAAGTGTAAACCATGTGGCCCGCAGTGCAACCATTGAAACCCAGAAAACGGGTGAAGTGCCAACCACCATGGAATCCAACTGTTGGATTGGTTCTTCGGATGTCAGTTTAAAATGCAACTGGTCAACGCAAGACTCGTCCACGAGCCATGGTGACTCGATGAGAGGGTCTCCTGGCCTTCAGAACAAAAACTTTTTTGGGTCAACGGGGACCAAAATCTTCTGATTGTGTCATTCAGGAAAACGTCAGAACAGGTCACTGCAGTCTGGGCAGGAAACGGCCACCAGAAAGGAAAATGTGGTAACTTCAAAATCATTACCAAGGTCTCAGGAAGATTCCCATCCAGGCGACTTAGGCTTTTTCTTCCCTCGAAATTTTGTCTCATTGGATGTTAATTTCATTCTTCATGACATGGCATCACTGTTTGATGATTACTGTTATGAAAGTTGATGTGAAAGCGACAAAATTTTCAAGAATGTTTCGATTTGAATTTCAGCCGTGTGCACGGGAAGACACCAACCTGACGGCAATTCGTCTCACTTAGACATCCGCAGAAAAAAGCTACCTGTGTAATGAGGGAGCAAATGAAGAGCTCGGTGAGACTATCAGACTCCGCATCCGACATCTCTTCGCTGTAAACGAGCTTTTATTGACTCGTCGGGTTTCAGGATACAAACAGGTGCCGGCGTGCCGCGAGTTTTGGGAAGGTCGAGTTTTCCGAAGCGTAACATTTAAGAATTTACTTTTACTTGGGAGGTTTCAATTCTCATTGAATTTTGAGAAGAGAAGATTCCCTGATCTCGTTTGAGTTTTGAGAACGCGTTCCCAAGTCTGAAAAACCAGGGTGATATCCTGAATTTGCAAAGGTGCAGAAACGGATGCTAGTCCCAATGCACTGCGTCTGTCCCTGGTGTTGGGCCAACTTGCACCCATTCCAGGACCATATCTTTCAGATTTCTTGATGAGGATCTTCCTGGTCCTTGGGAACACACAATCATTTTGGGGTGAAAAAGGGGAGAGATACAGGTGCCTGCTGCTTGATCCAAATATGGATAATCCGAATTCCCAGACAAATTGAAGTCGTGTGGAAACTACATGTCAATCTCCACAATGCTATTCTGCATGCTTAATTCAAAAGAATTTTGCTTGGTTTTGTTTGTAAGAATTAAGCAGGACGCACCTGCAGCCTGTTTCTGCGATGTTCGGAGCACAAACACGAAAAAGGGTGAATGTGAGTCGCCTTTGTGTTTGTCTGTCTTCCCTTTTCTATTCGTCGAACCATGCAAACATTTAACAATGCTCATGACTGTCTCTGGCCCTCTCGTGATTGGCTGAGGTTACTCACCAATGATTAGGACCGTCTGGCCTTCGTAGTTATCCGGATTGGTGGAGATGGTCTCGTAGTTCTCCGTGTAGTTCACGCCTGGAAACTTCGGAATGTTCGCCTTGCCAATACCCGTCGCTATGACCAGTGTCCTGAAACGGAAAAATATGCATGTAGAGAGATCAGGAATGAAACAAGTGACGCTAAGCGTAACAACAATGGCGAAAGGGCTGGTGCATGCCATGTTTTTCCCTGTGATGGCATCTCCACACCAATTGGTCCACAGCACAAGATTCAGAAATTGTATGTAGGCCCACTCGATGCTTCTGTCGTCCAGTTTGTCCCCTCGGAAGTCAGAACAAGCAGAAGAGAAAATGGGCGTCCGACAAGACAGACCACAGTTACAGCAACACTCAGTGCCTCACGCCGCTTCGAGTTTTCTTTCCTTTGTAAACAAAGGCAACAAGAAATTGTACACAATGACTTTTTTATTCCCACACTCATCCCGTGAATAGTCACATCTTGGAACACACAGCAGTGTGTGAGGTTTCAATCGGAGTCAACATCAGCACGATTGTGATTCCACGCCAGTGTTTGTTCATCATCTCTGGAACAGTGGTGTTCGCACAAAGTCAATTGCGGAGTCACTGGATGGAGGCGTGTCTCATTCATTCTTGAAGAACAGTCCTTTTTTCTTTGCCCATATTTCTCATTCAGCAACCACAGATCACACAAGTTTGCTTTTGATCACTCACGTGAGGCGACCAATAGGTCAACTCTTGACAAAGTTACTGCTTATGGCACAAAGCTTCCAGGAAGATACATTTGTGGATATATCAACAATAACTTTTCAAGTCTTGACAAACTTGACAAAGAGGCAGTTTCAACAGTGTTTGTTCCCTCACATCCAAGGGTCGGGTATCCTGGGATGCATTTATCTTTTTTGTTTTCTGGCTCTGCACCAATTTGGGTCCAGTGTCGGAGGATCGCTCCACGAGTGTCGGGATGTTTGCTGTGTAACTCAGACAACATTCATTCATCCCATCCTCACACCTGCCTGAAGGGGGCCCGAAAGTCACAGTCACGAACTCATCACATAACTGGCCAGATCAGTGAAGTACAACATGGCACATCATTAATTAGCGATTTCTTGAAATGCAACATGGAAAATCTTTTGTACTTTTGACCTCAGGACAGTCAATTGGATGTCTGATGTCTGAATTCACACATACCACGGAACGCTTCTTTGGGACCACTTGCAGGCAACCATTTTGCTGAGTTGCATGGGCGCGCAGAAAATGCTACTCCCGAATCCAATGCAGTTATTTGTACATATTTGATACCTCAATATTCCACCACCGTCTTGTGGTACCTCAGCAAAACAATCCCGCAGTGACGCGGACGCAAACACGGTGTCACCTTTCAAATAAAATCTGCAGGTAAAAGGCAAAAGGCTCAGGCCTTGTGTAATTGGATCTGATAATTGGCCAATCAGATGCACAGCAGGATGTGGACCATTCCGGAGGGATCGGCAGGTGGGTGTGGCCTTTGTGTTAGTAATCTGGACTCGAATTCACCAAGTTGGAAAGCCCTCACTGATTAAATAACTGACCTGCTTCTCGCTTGGGTCTTGGATAATCTGGATTTTCTGAGGTCCGTTGTGTCTCAAGCAGAAACGGTGGAGGCGTTGAGAACAAAAGATTCTGGGCTATTTCTCCTGGCACAACCCGAGTGTGGTCGGGCGGGGGTAAGCAAGGATACAGTGTCAGGGTGAGTGGTGATTGGGAAGGGTGCTCTCACAATCTGCACCAATTTGCTTTTCAATTTCACTGTTTCTTGTTGATCTGTCACCACGCCCCTTACTTAGAAGATTCTTCAACGTGTGTACCAGTTTGAAATGACCAAAGGTAACGCTTGGTGCCACGACCAGGCATTACACTTGCCGATAATCCCCATGAATTTCAGGAATACGCCTTCATCAAATCGCGCAAGAATATAAGCGACAAACCCAACGCATATCTGAACACTTTGTGACTTGGCATTGCGTGTTTCTTGACAGAGGAAAGTTGCCGTTCCTCAGAACCTCCCCGTTACCCAATTCGTACGGTACCGGAGGAATTTAGGCTGATTTGGTTCACAAAGGAACATCCAAAAACTGCCCAAACGTTCATTGCGACACTACATTATGTTCAAACAGTTCCTTTCAACCAAATGAGTCAAGGCTATAAACGGCTTAATTCCTTTGCAGGTTTGTGCATTCCCAAAGAATAACTTACATCCCAGGGGATCAGTGTGGAATCACCTGTGTCTAATCGCGCAAGTGCAGGGGAAACATCCCACCCACGGCGCAGGATCAAAGCCGTAAATCTCACTGTCGCGCAAATTGTGTCCATTGCCCGTTTTTGTGAAGCAGCACAAAAAGGCAAACGAATTCACGTGATTTGTCTTACTTTGGAGAATGATCACAAAGAGACATAAATGAACACGCATGCCAACGAAGAATGCTCACTGCTGTTCAGACAATCTGCATTAGCAGCTGCATGGTACGAATGCTCCAGTAAATTCAGTGAAAACGGTAAATTGTCTTGTTCTGGCCACTGCGCATTGCACGTAGCACAGTGGTTATTCCTTTGTCACAGAAGCCAACCTGAGATTTTGGAGGTCACAGATTGGACAAGGGTGGATGTTTATCATCCCAGTTTCAATCGTATTCATCTTCTTGTTGTTGGCGTTCGTCTATGCCGGTGCAGTGAGGGATTTGAATGAAACCATTCGGCGTTTGAGGTTTCCTTCAAGCTGGCGAGACACACAAACACACACACAAACAAAACAACAAAACGTGCATGGTGTCTATTTTCTGTTCATGTTTGTAATTTGTTTTTGCCACCTGCTGCAACTGCAACAACACCCACTCAAAAGCGGTCACTCTGTGCGGAGAATGACGGAAGTTCAACGCTCTTTGTCCAGTCTGCATAAAATTTGTTTCAACAGTGTGTGTATTGAATACGGCCCAACACCACACACAAGCTATTCTCCAAGAGGTAAGCGCCTCACGAGTGAACACAGCAAGAGAACTCACAGCCTGAAGCACCCACGATCTTGTATAATGCCTCGTTAATGAGAATAAGGATTAAGCCTGAGAACAAAGTGAAGTGTGTGGGAGTGCAGTCTTTAGCTTTGACTCCAACGAATCAGGTTACAGGCACAAAGCCACCAATCTGCTGAGAACAGAGCTGCACATAGTCACAAAAGGAGTTGACAGGAAATGGGGTGAACATAGCACTGATCTGGGTGAAGCGAGATGTGGGCTGACACGCGCGCCTGGAATCACCATTCTTCCCTGTTATTGTGATTGTCTGCTGCATGACAAGTCAAGAGATCTGCACCGCACTTGGTGTGTGCACATGCATCTCTTCCTTCCCTTACCTCTCGCCATGGTGTTGGTGTGTGTGTGTGTGTGTATGCGCGTTCGTCGTGCTTGTTCTCAGCGTTTCACACATTCATCACACAATCTGTGGAAACTAGAAGCAGTGCAGCAGGGACTAGTCAGAGGGTGGGGCACGCGAAGTACCGCACGCAAAGGAGATGAGAAATCATCTGGACGTACAGGTGGGATGAGACCCTCACTCCCCCTCCACCACCCAAAAAAAATTCCATCTTCTCCCTGCAGGCTGCATACCCAACTGTGGGTGAAGCAATGCGCGACACAATGCTAACAAGCATTCTGATTTGACGTCTTAGAGATACAGATATCCTGCGCAACAATTCTCATTACCTGCACGAGTACGCGCGGCCGTGTTGGTCCCGCATCTGGAAAAAGTACGCGCCATCTGATTCGTTGTACAGCCGCTCTATCCCGCCAATCTCTGTGTGGTACTGCACACTGATGTTCAACCTGCGAAGATAACACGATCTATCACTGGTTTTGTGACAAATGCGTAGGTACTGATGTCTGACTGGTTTCAGTCTGAGTGGGAGTCGGAGCGCTGGCTTCAATTGGTGCCTTCTTGTCGTGCGCATTTGACGTTCACTGTGTCAGACAATAATTGCAACGCACTTAGGTGCATTCATTCTCTCATGATTTCCATTAGATTTCAAGCTGTCAAACTTTCTGACTTGTAAATTGCAAAATTGTGAGCACTTTTCCCTGCAATTCACCCCAGTGACTTCAGTGTGGTGCGCAGTTGGAGCGCAAGCCCCGGATGGAACTGTGTTCAGCGCCAGCGGTGGGGCCAAAGGGAATCAGTGCACTGGTGTCTTCAGACTTGGGTCAAACGACGGGATTTCCCGAGAAAAGTACCCACTGACGGACCAGTGAACCTGACATTCCCAGAAGTCCTGCATTGCAACACAAGAGACCCCAATTGCAACCATCGAATCCGAATCTTTGTAGAAGGGCTTTGATAAACTTCGTGGGGACCATTGTCACTGTGGTTCCACATCGAACGGGCCAACGAGTCTTCGCACGAATCTGGCCAAAATGCATTTTGTTTTGTGATGGAAACATTTCAGGAAGTTTTTTTTGCCCATAAAATGCAGCGAATAAGCGGGAGACTGTTTCATCATTTTGAACCTGCTTCTGCAAACATGAAGCACCTTGTTTTAGAGGCCTGTGCAGTGACAGTGATGGGCTTAAAACACAAGTTTTTTAATGGCTTTAAGAGTCCTCACATATTTAAAAGTCATTAACTTGCAATTACAGACAATTTTAAATTACAGAAAGCAGGTGAGCTCTCCAGTGAGCAGCTCATTGGTCGCGCGGTGGCAGATTTTAACGCAGAAAGACACAAAAGGGGTCAGAGGGAGAGAAAATGGACCACAACAATGACAAGTTCCCATCATCACTTGTTAGTGCTCCACGGGCGCAAAGTTTAAAGACGTGCCGTAGCTACCTCGTTCCCGAACATTGTGGGTCGTCATTCACAACAGGGTGATTTTTCGCTTCTCTTGCCCACAATCGTAAGGAGACCCTTCACTGGCGCTAGACTTGGTCGATCCCCCCGACCAAATCCTGAATTCCGCCCAAGAATGATCAAAACACATCAACGCCCGTTTTCAGGTTTCTATCCGAATATCCAATCTCCACAACAATGAAAACTTGGATGGGAACCCACAAGTCAGCTTGATGTGTTTTGCGCATCAGACCCTTGTACTCACTTGTGCTGGTAGTCCGCGAGGTATTGCAGCAGCGCGGACTTGGGCGGGAAGAACTCCCGGGAGTAGTGTTTCATGAGCAGCGACTCGTCGTCGCTGAGCAGTGAGTTCCAGTCGTGACGCATGTTGAACTCCTTGTTGCTTTTGCCCGTGTGGCGTTTGTTAATACTGATCAGTTTCCCGTGCCGAGGATACTTCGTGTAGAATGTACCTGCAGAAATTAAGACACATGTACAGTCTCTTTCAGGTTTCATGGCGGACACTTAAGATCCAACACCGACATTTGACAATGACTTAGAATTGAACATTTGTGGCAACTCAAATCACATCAAGTCGGTTGTTGGGTTCCAAACTGAGTTTCCTGACCATTTCCACTGCTTGGTTTTTCTGGGTGCAGCAATCCTTTCTCTCAGAACATCTCAGTGGGAAAATCTCAACACCTGTTGCATCAGAACGACAATGCAAAGTCTCTGAACGCAGCACGAAGAAATCATTCGAATCACTTCTTCAATTTCCACCTGTGCTTTCTGTGCAAAACCCATTTCTCACTAATTGGAGAAAAAGTTGCTGCTGCGCAATTTACTCAACAACAAAAACGATAGCTTTTAGTCGCTAGTGCAAGTCACGGAGCGAAAATAGATCTTAAGGAGAACGGCCTGTATTTTGGCAGCAGAATTGCAGAGTTGTTTCCTGCATGAAATGTCTCTTTTTGTTCAGTGCGGCTCAATAGGGCTTCAAAATACCCACTGAGCGCGTCGCTATTATTGGCGGACATTCCAAGTGCGTGGGCGCATCAAAAAGTCCCTTTTCCCTTTGCAACAAGTACGCTTCGTCAGTGTAAAGGCCGAGCTACCCAGCCATCCATCACGTTATCATGCCAGGCAGAGGGGGGGGGGTCAAGCCAGAGGGGGGGGGGTCCTCCACAATGACACGTACATGACTCTATTAAGCCGTTCCGACTTACAGTCGCGCTCGGCCTAAAACTGCTCCACAACGACGCACAATGAGCAGGAAATAAGGCAGGGGGTATTTTGGTTTGACAGTCTCTGGACGTGCGTTACATTTGCTTTTTACCCTGTTGTGATTCTGTGTAGCACAAAACACGTCACGGTGCCACTGCCACAGCTTCGAACTGTTCGTCAATTGGCAGAGTAAAGTTGAGCAGGACACACCACATTTTTTCTTGGCAAAAAAGGTACGTCAACAATGAGTGGAGCCTCACGTCTTTCTCCACACTAAAAGGAAGATGTTTTCCTCCACCCATGAAATCACTTCCTTGCTGTGATGCAACAATGATGACATTAAAAAGATCGGCCCCACCTGGAAAGAATTAATGTTGTCTCAAAAGACACTTTCTTGCGGCACATAGTTCCTTTTTCCAACTGAGGGAAGCTCAATACGCCCTCAGCGTGTCAATGCCACACAATTGTTGAATCAAACAGGCACCTTTTAACACTAAGCTGCTCAATAGGTTGTGCATCAGACGTACATATATATACATTATTGCACATCACCTCAAACAGAAGGTAGGACGGGCAAAATGCCTATCTTTCAGTGTCACTGAAATTTCAGTCGGGAGAATTCTTGAGTGATCAGTCTTTAAATTTCAGTCACGTTTGGTATTTGTATTGTCTTTTGGCAAGGCATGTTGTGTAGCGTTTTTCACCAGAAGTCATGGAAACGCATGTCAAAGAATCGACTCCCTAACCCGGCACATTGCTCCCTCAACAAGTGATAATCCCCACTTTCCTTCAGGTTGGCTTGTCCTGCGTGACTCTGCCCTCATTGATGTGCCTCACCTCTCTCTGACGTAACTTACCAGGCACACTGCCCCTCTCCATGATCATGTAGTCCCTGCCTGCGCGCTGCAGGTAGAAGCCGAGCTGCAACCCAGACGGTCCTGCGCCGATCACTATATACTCCCAGTAGTCTCTGTCAAAACCAAAAAAAAGGTTTTTCAAGATCAAAGGCAAAACTGTGGATCCGGAAATTCTGAAATGAATGAATTTTCATTTTTCCCCTGTCATAGCATCATCATCTATGAAGAATGCTTGCTCACAATTTGGACAAAACCAAAGCAACTTCTGCTCTGGTCTGATTGAATATGGACACGGTGGTTTTTACACGCAAAACAAGAGACACAACTCCATTCAAAAAAAAAGCGTTTTACAAAATGGAGAAACTAACGAGAATTTGGACTGAAACTGGCCCATGGGAGTGAGGGTGCAGGGTGCCTTTCGACTTCTTGGGACGGCTGACAGCAAGGGCACCAAGCTGTTTTTCACTCCTTGCACTGGGTCGGCTGATGCCATTTCTTGACGCCACACATCCAGTGAACAAGCGGCGTCTATTTTCAGCAGGAGAAAGGAGCAGCTGGACCAATTACACAGCTTCTCCCGGATACAGCTCAACAATAGCGCAAATTATCCACATCTGCAGCGCCACTTTCAGTGCAATTATCCAAGTTTCACAAAGCACGGAAAAATGAAAAGGTTTTCAGAACACAAAAAGTTTTTTGTCAATCCGAGAAAACTTTTCTTTTCTTGAAAAAAAAAAAGACGGTGGCGATAAGGCAAAGAGAACCAAAACATTTGGGGAGGGGGTTGTGGAGCCAAATCTTTGAATGGAATCGGTCAACGACAGGGGGCAGTGGCTTTGAATCGAATCGGTGAACGACACATGAGTTGTTCCACTCGTCAGTCTGTGTGTTTGAAGAGTTAATGGTCATAATTAGCTGTGCTGTGTACTGCATAAACTTACTTGGGTGACACCAGAGGGAGGCTGGAGAGCAGGACCCAGGTGATCAACACGCAGAGGACGCCACGTGACGCACCACGTGGCAGGTCACATGACCCGCTCGCTTCAGCTGGTCTTCGCTTCATTTTCAGTTCCCAATGAACACCTGCAAAGAGAAACGTATTGAAGTCAAGTTACAGAGCGGCCAGAAAACAGCATCAATGTGTGGATGACAAATCTCGTTTACAAGATCTGTGGTTCTTGTCTGTGGCCTGCATCCTTCAGCCAAAGAACGGCAGTGGCCATGTTGTATACCCTTGGCGACACCCGTTTGTGTGGAATGTGGTTTCGTTCACAAGGCACTTCAAGAGAGAAGAATCTTCAATTTCGTTCCACGCAAGTGGATTTCTTGCAGAAAAATGGCACATGTCTGGCTTATTTCTCAGACTGCGCACAGCAGCGGGAAGAGAAGTTATTATCAAAGAAACAGAACTTTACAATAATTGAATTTCTGGAACTTAATCAGCTTTGCAGCCAAAGAATTCATTTCCTTCGACAGAGAGATTCCTCTTTGTTGCGTCTTTTCAGCACATAGATCCGTGTGTGTGTGTGTGTGTGTCTTTTTGATGAGTCTGTGACCCTGGACTGCGCCTGTGACAATTCCAATGAAGAGAGGCAAAGAAAAATCAGTTTCCGGTGATGTAATTGTGTCAGTCAGTCAGGTTGTTTAGCAAAGTGAAGAAGTGAATCTGCTTGCAATGCCATTGCGGCCCTGCGACCAAGGACTGGAGCATGAGCATGCAGCCTGACACAAGACGTGTACGTATTGTGCGTCTGCACAGCGGCGTTCACGCAACGTGAAAAGACTTGACAAACACAATCTTCCCTTTCCGCCCGGAGACGTCTCTTCTCCACTTCTTGTCTTCCCCTCAGCACTGTGTCTCTGGGATCAATGAGCGCAACAGGTGAACTTGCGCTCGTGAAACTTTCCACCATCTCCAAACAGGGCTTCCACTCCTGTCTTTTTCACTTCCAACTTTTTAGTCTTTCCCTGGGAGTGATTCTGTCCTGCGAGGCCGCACTTTCGAGGAGACACATGTCCGGCACTTCGGGTGAGTCTGCGCCACGTTTTCACACGAGAGGGCCTGAGGGTTGCGTGAGTCTTAGAGCGCGATGTCCCATCAGTCTCAATTCTCAACCTCAGCTGTTTCTACACATGGGGGAATGATGTGACCAGCGAATTGTTACTTGTGACCTTGCCAAAGGTAAACCAATCCACGAAATCCAATCAGGATAAACACACCAACCAGACTTGCACTCAGTACGCGTCTCTGTCCGATTTCTGTTGCTCGTCATCTGTCCTTTCAATGTTCACTGAAGTTGTTTTGGATTCCCATCCCTCTCCAATTTTCAGCGCTGCCGTCTGATGCCCACCCAAAAGCGAGGAAACAAAAGCATCAAGCGAGAACCCTGACGTACCAGGATGAAGAGGAATTGATTAAAAGACAGCGTTTCAGTTCATCCACAACGTAGTTATCAGCACAACACTTTCCTGTGTAACAGTATGGATTAATCAGTTGGAGTACGTGTCTATCAGCAGACAGTTGTACTTCCCGCATCGATACTTGTAGATACAGTCGTATTGCCTTACGTGCAACCTGAAAACCGTGTTTCCTCCATCCATCTTTAAGAAGTTTCAGATTTCCAACACACCCAATGTTCTATGGACCCACGCCCTGTGTGTGTATTACGTCAGTGCACCAAGCTTCTGACATCTGTTCTCTTCCAACCTTCACGCGGCCTACAAGCCCCAGAAAAGCTGATTTACCGTAATCAGAAAGCTACACTTCGTTAACACACGAATCCTTTCAAGTTTGTCTGGGAGCAAATAGCGTTGAGTTCCCTTACCTGAGACAAAAGAACGTTGTTCCTAAAACTGCAGAGTGTCAGTTTTCAGTGATGCTGTGACCAAGATAGAGTGTGGTCTCAACCTTCAGACGCTCATTTTGATGCCGATGCGACACAGAATTAAAAGTACAGTTGTTGTTCAGATCAGAAATTCTTTAGCAGCCACGTGTTGATTCCAAGCAGGGATGTTGGTGACACAGAAAAGAGTGTCCAATCTTCTTCTGACCCTTTCATGGGGGTGGGGCAAAATCACAAATTGCTGACGTCTTGTGGTGGGCTTAAGGCTGAGCTCTTTCACGTTCTGCATGTGAGTGAACACCAAGCCACAACTCGGGCAATAGGCGCATCCCGACGTTTTGTTGTACGAATTCTTCACACAAAGCAGTTCACTCACGACCTCAACAGTAACAAGTGGAGGCACCGAGTCACAAACTTTGCGGCACTCCACCTAAGGAGGTGGAATCTGCAGATCTGAGGCGGAATCCTGAACAGCTGCAGCTGCTGGTTTCACTTACAACTCTATTAACAGCGGAATTAAGCTCTTCTTACCTGAGGCGACACAAGTCTGGAAAAAGAGAAACTCACTCCAAGAGCAGGTTCTAATCATTACAAAATTCCTAAAATGGCTGAACAGAAGGTGTCGGCTGTCACACGCAAGCAGATTTTTTTTTGCAGTCAAAGGCCAAGGTTGGAACATTGCTTGCATGAAGACATTTTCCACGGTCCTTCGCCTGAGTATTCAGTCCAATGGCACTGGAGTATACCCTGACTCAGTGTAAAGGCCGAACGCCCACCCCATCACGTGATGTCATCACGTAACAACCTACAAACCCATCACATGATCAAGTCATGTCAGGGTAGGGGCGGTCCTGGGGTTGGGGTGGTCCAGGGGTAGGGGTAGGGGGTCAGGGGTCAGGGTGGGGGGGGGGGGGCTTGAAAGCCCAGTA
>JAAUYG010181370.1_pt1 | contig 13912 bp, 10 predicted proteins | sample 7278091 | NCBI WGS metagenome assembly JAAUYG01 (sample SAMN14350201, study PRJNA611818) | marine sediment metagenome | isolation source: surface marine sediment (0.6m) | place: French Polynesia: Moorea | collected 2018-08
ACATGATACATGTCAGTGATCCCTTTTTTTAATTATAATCAACTTCTGATGGGAAATCTGAACTTTGCAGGTGTTTTATATTATGTTGTGACATATACAAAACTAAGTACACCTGAAAAAAAAAGTTTACGTTAAAAAAAAAAAAAAAACGCGTCGCCGCATCAGTTTTGAACAGGTGCCAGGACCAGAAACATATTACTTTTTTTTTTAGGCCTAATACGACAGTTTGTACTTCAAAATTCCTCCTTAACCTTGCATGGTTAGATGATGGCTCATGCACAGATGTACTGATTTGATCTGGTATAAAAACATCCTTATGTAATCAGTTATCAGTTTAAGGTTATAGAAACAGGTTTTTAATGATTTCTGTGTTTTCTGTCTATAATTTAGCTATGGCTTACGGATCTGGAGATATTTGCCACGTTACTGGCCGCCATGATCCACGACTTCGAACACACAGGAACCACGAACACCTTCCACATCAACACAAGGTAGGAGGCAAAAGACCATTCAGCAACGTAGGTAATCTGTGAGAACCCAACTCAAGACCACCCCAGAAATAAGACCACCGGGGATAGAAGGCCCCTTTGGGAATAAAATAACTCCAGAAATAAAACCACCCTGGAAATAAGACCGTTCCAGAAATAAAACCACCCTGGAAATAAGACCGTTCCAGAAATAAGACCACCCAGGAAATAAGACCGTTCCAGAAATAAAACCACCCTGGAAATAAGACAGTTCCAGAAATAAAACCACCCTGGAAATAAGACAGTTCCAGAAATAAAACCACCCTGGAAATAAGACAGTTCCAAAAATAAAACCACCCTGGCAATAAAACCGTTCCAGAAATAAAACCACCCTGGAAATAAGACCATTCCAGAAATAAAATCACCCTGGAAATAAGACCATTCCAGAAATAAAACCACCCTGGAAATAAGACCGTTCCTGAAATAAACCCATCCTGGAAGTATGTTCCAGAAATAAAACCACCCTGGAAATAAGACCATTCCAGATATAAGACCACCCAGGAAGTAGGTTGTCTTAATCCGAGACTCCACTGTGTGTCAGGGGTTGACTGGAGGTTACGTACATCACCATCATTATCACACATGTATATCTATCAATTTGGCAAGTACCCCACAATTTTTACTTTACATAAGACTGGCCAGTCAGCCATTAGGCTCTCCAGGATTTCGTAATTGCAAAATTAGCTCATAATTTCAACGTCTAGCAGCACAAAATTATGCAGAATTGCACAATTTGGCATGGAAAAGCCAATTTTGTATGGTATGAGGAGAAATTCCATTTTCTGAGCACCGAATTTAAATTTTTGAGTGCAAATTTTCAATTTTTGAGTGTGCATAATTTGAGGTTTTTAACACAGAATTTCCTTTTTCTGACCATGGAGTCTGGTCAGTAGAAGCTGTAACTTGAAGATATGGTTTGAAAAGTGAAGATACACTGGGTGAAAATAAGACTCATCACACTATATATCCATAACTGCTATACAACCATTGCACAATTCTTATTTCCACCTGGGGATGGGGGAGATTTAGGTTTATAGTCTGTGTTCGTGATATCTCTACTACATGTACTAATATTCTAATCAAGAATGTTATGTTTAGCTGCTAGCTTGCCTCAGTAATTATACTTAAACATTTTCTCTTTGAACAGAGATATATTGTTTAATTCAAATAAATTCATCAAGTAGAGTAGACGTATGCTTTATATATTTAATAGATTTATGAATTTCGTTTAAACTTTCTTAGCTCGGATGTAGCTCTGTTGTACAATGACCGGGCTGTGCTGGAGAACCATCATGTGAGTGCTGCCTTCCGACTAATACGAGAAGACGAACACAATATACTGTCCAACTTGAAGAAAGAGGAATACAGGTAAGTAGTGGAGTTTTAAGGAGGAAAGTAAGGAAAACGAACAAATTGCATGTCAGAGACATGCATTGTATTTAAAGTCATGGCCTATGCATGAATAAAGAGAAATTCAATGATGCCCACACCAAGCTAAAATGCGGCTACACAAACGGTGGGCAGCGATTTAAAATCTATGTACAGCAACAGGCAACATATTGAACAAACTTGGCTTGGTACATTACACGCACCAGCACCAATAGCACCGGTGGAAGCTTATTTGTAGATTTAATAAAGTTTTTGTAAATATTTTTCGTAAAGTTTTTTTGTGTAAATATTTTTTTTTTTATAAAGATAACAAAAAGTTTGATTCTTGCTGTGTGTAATAAGTCCCACCAGAGAAAAGTTGTCACAATGTGTTGTTGCATTTGTCACAGCTGGCTTCCTTAGAAGTTGTCAGAAATTTTGTAGCATCATACAGCCTCTAAATATCTCTTGGACACATGCATATTGAGGTCACGAAAGCTTGTAAAACAGAAAGTTATGACAGATCTGTATCTACCTTTGCTGTGATATTCGAATGCAGAATTAAAAATGGCCTTAAATGGTTGCTGCCTTAGTCCTGTCAGTAACATGGCATCAGTAAGTTGTTGAAATTAATCCAAAAAAAAAAAAAAAAATGGCATCAGTTGTCAAAGTGTTTTAATATGGTATCAGTTATACATCAAGAGTTGTCAATAGATTTAACATGGCATCAGTGTATGTCAAAATTTTTGTCCAAAAAAAATAACATGGCATGTGTTAGCAACATGACAGTTATATTTTGAGAGTTGTCAAAAATGTTAACATGGCATCAGTTATACATTGAAAGTTATCTAAAAATTTAACATGGCATCAGTTACATATTGAGAGTTATCAAAAGTTTTAACAGCTCCCCTTCTAAATGTACTTAGCGTCCATCTCAGCTTTCTGTGTTTCATCCATTTGGTATAAAGTACCTAGCTGAAAGGCCGGGATCATCCACTCAGGCTTGGTCATAAGACATAGTGTACTTAAAGTACATAATTGAGAGTGAATATATGAGATGGCGTTTAATTAAGATATGCTGAACAAATACTACCATCATAAGTAATCATTAGGAGTGGTTTGTGTGCTCAAGGATCATTAGAAAATTCAAGGCTTGTGGAATAGAGGGACTACTCTATATGTCAGTGTGCTCAGTAGTTGTTTTGTTAACAGTAGCCCCTCTCTAATACTGATATACCTAACTGCCAAATAATTCTGTCCACTTTACTGAGGTGTCCTTTAGTGAGAGAGAGCATCAAAGAGCATTCACTACACCTGTTCCTATGATTTGTGTCCTCTCTAAGAGGGTGTCTGCTCTAGAAAGTGTCCTTAAAGAGAGGGACCAGTGTAGATATAATATGCCCGTGTGTGTTCAGACTTCCCTACAGAAGTGGTATGACCTTTCAAACCGGAAGTAATTTTCGTCTGATTAGCAACAATTAGGCAAACAACCTTCCAGGTGCAAAACAATCTGTACAAATGCAGGTTTCATTATAGAACATGTAAATGTGGAGTTGCAGTTTCTGCCTGAGATACCCCCCCCCCCCCCCCCCAGGCCCAGTAATTACATGGCCTTGGTGGTGGTGTTCACACAATCCATTGGCTGACTCAGGGGTGAAGGCATTGGACGCGATTAACACACAAGCCCCAACAAATAATGCCTAAATTTCTATACCTCGAGTTATGAGTGTCTCTACTGAAGATTCTTACCTGAAATGTGCTCTGGTTCACTCATCCCATAAATGAGTACCAGGTGATAAAGTTGAGCCTTTTGTATGTACAATGTTGAGTGTTGGTGCACCATGTATCCAGTTACTATATATATACTAAGTCTCCAGGGAGTTGCATAGTAACTTACCGGGTAATGGGCTGAACAGTTCTGCCTGGAATAATAATATCTAAAGCACCTTTGAGCTCATCTGAAGAGAAAATGCAAAAAGAATTGCATATATACAGGGGGATGTTATTATTCTCTATTTCCAGGGAATTCCGATCGTTAGTAATTGACATTGTGCTGGCCACAGACATGTCCTACCACTTTCAGCAAATCAAGAATATGAAAAACTTGCTCAGCATGCCTGAAAAGTAAGTCAAGATATCTGGGGGTTAGTGTGCAGTACCAGAAAGCATATCTTCCTAGTGCTATAGTCAGATAGTCTAGAGCAATTTGTAGCATGATAGTGAATGCTGTCATCCTCCGAGTGGTGTCACATGATCCAGAAGGGTCATGTGACACCATTGGCCACTAGTTGTCATCCCCTGATGAAAGCAGAGAGATTCTGATGAAAATTCGGAAACTTTTCCACCATAATTTGACTCTGTGCACAGAATGTGTCATCAGAAAAATTTGCAGCATGTTGTAGCATATACTAGAGGACCTTCATTTATAAAAGTTTGGTGTTTTGGTGTAAGAAACATATTGTATGTGCTATAATTGGACCATCTGCATCTAAGATGTTATATGGGGCTCTTGGCTAGATTCTGCACAGCAGGATTGTTTGATGGGTTATGATAATATGTTCATGCTAAAATCAGCTAGAACGTTCCATAGTCCAGCTAGCACAATTTTCACATCTTGCACATACTGGCCTGCCATGGGCAGAGGTGCTATTGACTAGAGCATCTGGAAAATATGCTATATTTTAGCTAGGAAGATATGCTTTTCAAGTACATGTACCATACATGTAGTTTTTGCACGTCCGACGTGAGCTAGTTTACGGCTTTTACAGACAAATAATTACTAGTACTGGTTGTTTGTTAAATGTTTCATTAACTGGCAATAACATGTCATTGTGTTTGTTAAATTATGTATCTCATAATATTTACAAAGATGACTCCAGAAAAGTCCTCACTGCATGAGAAACAATTTTAGGACAAAATATTATATCAATCCAGAGTGAAAAATTCCGGGTGTACAGTAGTTGTCCCTTCTACTAGGGACATTCCTTCTGCAAAATAATTCTGTCCATATTAGAGAGGTGTCCTTTCCTGAGAGGGCGGTTCAAGCACATTCATGGTACAAGCTGCCAATATGTTTGTCTTCTCTAGAGAGTGTCCTCTAAGAGCGGGTGTCCTTTTATGTATATAAACATTTGCAAAGATCTTTTTCTTGTGTTTTCAGTATTGACAAATCCAAGGCTCTGTCCCTCATAGTTCATTGTGCGGATATCAGCCACCCAGCCAAGGACTGGCAACTACATCACCGCTGGACGGAACAACTCATCGAGGAGTTCTTCAGACAGGTGCTTACTACTCCGCTATGTCCACACTAGAGAACCTCAGAGTTGAGATGACTCACGGCACATCTAAACTGGTTTTAATTATGAAATGGTCCGATTTCTAAAATGGGAAAATTCATGCATAAATGTTTTGTTTCTCTCCTCTTAATCATGCTGATAGTACCGGTAAGCAGAGTTGTTGCTAGTAAATTTAGCTCTGTGTGGGTTTTCGGCAATCAGTGACTTCTTAGATGGCACAGGTGGTAATTGTTCAAATAAATATTAATAGCCCAAAAAGCAAGTTAGGAGTGTTTGTATGCTGAAGGATCATTGGAAAATTCAAGCCTTGTGAAATAGAGGGTCTACTGTATATGTCAGTGTGCTCAAAGTTGAATATATCTGATGTGCTCGATGCTGAATGTAACTGACCAAGTCCTAGCAAGGTCAAATGCAGAGACATAAGTCAACCATGAAATCGTGCAACTTGGGAAACGGTATTGGATTCCTCTTATGTAACAGTGTTGCTTGGCTTGATTGAACAAGAATGGTATTAGAGTCAAATTGGTAGTCAAGAGTTTTTCTAGTTTGCCATTGGTAGAGACATCTGTTAGACATTACTTTAGATTATTAGTAGTATTGCTTTCAAAAATACTGGATTAGTTCTTCATTATAGAGCATTGAAGTATATGTTCGATGTGACATGACAAGTGAGAAATGCCTTGTCTCCCTCTCAGGGTGACCGTGAGGTAGAGCTGGGTCTGCCTATATCGCCTCTCTGTGATCGCCAGACAACAATGGTAGCCGAATCTCAAATAGGTAGGGGGCTACAATTATAGCAATATCATTAATTAGCAATGTTATCATAGCTCTGACTCTGTGAATTTGTGAATAGATGTAATTATAGCAACATCATTAATTAGCAATATTATCACAGCTCTGACTGCGAATTTGTTTTGCGTGTATAATTATAGCAATATCATTTATTAGCAATAGTACCACAGCTCTGACTGAATTTGCAAATACATGTAATTATAGCAACATCATTAATTAGGAATATTATCACAGCTCTGACTCTGCAAATGTGCAAACCATGTATAATTATAGAAATATTATTAATTAGCAATATTATCACAGCTCTGACTTTGTTAATTTGCGAATACATGTAATTAAACTTGAGGGTTTAAGATTGTTATTAGTTAAGCGACAATCTCATAAACGTGTAATACAGTGAAGATTTCTCATGCGTTAGATCATTTCAGATGGAGTGAAATTGGGTATTAATTCATTTTCAGAGAGCTGATTTATTAATTGTCACAATATACTGATTAGTAGTTGTATGTAATAAATTGAAGCACAGCACTGGGATCTCAGCTTCGATTCAACTAGGAATGTAGAAGTGTATGGTGTCAGTTCTCCGACTCAGTAAAAAGAGAATTATTCCTGCTATGGAAAGACAAAACATACATTGAAATAATAATAGCCCAGGGGGTGATTCCAGGAAAAAAATTAAATTTAGGAACAGACCGAAGTTCACTAATGACCTTGACAACCATTGTCTGTTCCATGCTAAAGAGACTTCAGATTTTTAAAGAAACTGGCCCTAGATCACAGTCTGCCCCCAAAACCTTCAGAAAACATTCCAGTGTACCCAATGAGCTGCTGGTCTTCTGCTTATTTACATTCGTACCAGTAATTCATGCTAAGACCAGGATGTCAGTGGCTACGTTCAAGAAATTATCCCTTAGTAATAAAATGTACCGGTAGTAGTTTTGGCCCAGTTGGCAATTTTTCAGCCATGGGAAAAGATCTGTGGGTGATGTGCCTGGATTTTGAGCTGGTCCAAATTCAGGTCATTCATCAGGGAATTGTTTCTAGAAACTTCTAAATCAAGGAAGGAACTTAAACTCACTAAACGCATTGGCAACCATGTACCATCATTGTCGTATTACCATGTATGTATTAGCTCCGCTGCGCAAAACATTTAATTAATTAAGTTGAGCACAGTGTCCGTAACATGTTCCCTTCAAAACTTTTTTAATAGAATATATTTCAGTTTGGGACTTAGGACTTTTGGAGCAAACAGCCCAGTGATAGATTTTTTTCTGGAAGCTGGCTCAGTGAAAAAAAATTTTTTTCTGGAAGTTGGCTCAGTGAAAGATGTTTTTGTTAAGCTGGCTCAGTGAAAGATTTTTTCTAGAAGCTGGCTCAGTGAAATATTTTTTTTCTGGAAGCTGGCTCAATGAAAGATTTTTTCTGAAAGCTGGTTCAGTGAAAGCTTTTTTTGGTAAGCTGGCCCAGTGAAAGATATTTTGAGGAAGCTGGCCCAATGAAAGAAGTCTTAAAAGTGGAGGTTCCTCTACATGTTATTGCTGCAGTCTTCCTGGTTTCCTTCTCATGACTATATCTACATTTTTCCAGGCTTTATTGACTTCATCGTGGACCCCAGCTTCCAGGTGATGGGGGACATGTTGCAGAAAGTCGTCCAGCCGCTGCATCAGCGGAACGCCATATCAGAAGAATCATATGAAAAAGCAGACAAGGCCACCAGTACCACAAGCCTCTCTAGTCGCAGCAGTACGCCAGGGACGCCAAAATCACCGGGAACGCCAGGTACAGAGAGCACCTTGGGACAGGAATTTAATATATATAATAACCTATAGGGTAGTATATACTGAATACAGTTACACAATAGATATTGATTTTACCGATTTCCATATAACAAGATACCTCCTGCATAAGGCAGTATTATTTGCCTGTGTGTATATATTGGTCAATCCTTTAATATGGCATTGTATTCTCAGTACATTCAAACACGAACACCCATCAAGTAACTTTTTATCTTTCAGGATTTCTAAAGTGGAATAAAAAGAAAGGTGAATTGTGGAGATCAAAGAACATTATTTGCATGTCTGTGTACTGTGCTGTTATAAAGTGCTGGCCATGGCTGCTAAATTCTCTATGCACATGAGAATATTTATTCGGCTCCCTGCAATCCTTCTGGTAGACTCTGTGGCTATATATAGATCATGTCTTACTAACCACTGCGACGTTTGCCAAGAAAGAAGACTGAACAGCTGTGTTAAAATTTTTCCCAAAGAATAACTGGCAATGCAGCGATCACTGCTGCTGTGAAAGATTCAGGGACACTTTCTAAATCAATCAATTACTACTAAAATCATATTTCTACCTCTAGGGATCTTTGAGAGGGATTATATACCTTGTACTAACATATTCTGGCGTATCTCTGTCGAAGTCTGCATGTCAGGGTGGTAATGTCATGTATGACAATTAACTCCGGAGACATATTTACTTTAGAATCTCTAATCAGCTTGACAGTGAGCCTGCAAAGAATGACCGTCATGTTTGCTTGCTAAGAATGAAGTGCATCTTCCGATATATAGTTTTGTGTGTTATTATGCTGGGTTGTGTCTTGATTGGAAGGCTTGAATGCAGATTGGAAGGTCGCTGGTTCGCATTCAGTGTGTCCCAGTCATTATACCATTTACTTTGCGAGCTCTTTGACCCAGTGGAGCTAAATCCCATCTGTGCGTAAAATAGGCCTGAAACTGAAAATTGCTTCACTGCACTTCCTGTTAGTCAGTTATGATAATGTACCCAGTGTTCATAGACCATGTAGGAAACCAAAAATGGGAAAATAAAGTTATTTTAAATGTCAGTACATTGTACATGACATTTTTCACTCAAGGCAAAATTTTGATTGCTGCCGTGGTAGATTTTATAGCAAATATCACTCTATCGATTAGCAGAGAAAGACACGAGAGCAGTAATAACTTTTAGTTGAAATTGAAACAATGTCCAACAACAAAAAATATGATATACATAATGATTTTGCATTGCATGGTGATTTTCCCATAGACCTATCAAATGACTCTTATTGAGTGCCAGCAAAGTACGTTGGTGACATTTACCACAATCCACTGTGCACATTGAATGGATACGGGGTAGATGTATATGTTAGTCTTAGAATCACCTGAATTACTATCCAAAAGATAGTTGCAAGATATGTAACTCTATATCTGTTCCCAAGAAACCGGTACTGTGTAGATCATGATAGAGTAGCTGAAAAATTAGTGCACTGCGACCTGCTGCTTGGATAGGTCTTTTAATATGTACCATGCACGATATACTGGTATATTGTATGGGTACAATTTCCTGATAGATCTATGTCGACATTAAAATATTATCACCCTTTACAGTCACAAAGATGTTCCTTGTTTGCATGAGAAGTTTATTTATAAAATCGTAACAGAACTCAGCAATGCAGTTTGTGGCATGTGATAACATTTTATCAATAATTACGAGAGGCCTCACTATTGCTGGAGCAGGATTTCAGCTTTTCCTGTGCATTGTTAGGCCACATCTGACTAAGCTCTCCAGGGATGGTGGCATTTTAAAATTGCTGATGTTGCCAATCCTGAAGAAGCACAGAGATTCATAGCTGAAACCTTGGGAAGAGCTACAAATCCTATGGCAGCAATGGTAAAACTTCGTTATTTAATCAGAAAAGGATCTGCACACGTACATTTTATCATTATCTTTTACTGATGAAGTCCAATGTTTTGACCATTAGGAAAGTTGTAGAAAGCAGCCTATTGGTTCATAATGCATCACTCTTCTGAGACTGCGCCTGTACCTATAATTTGAAACGTTGACGGGACTACTAACCCCCAGTAATTCTTTGACTGTATCTTTTATTCCTTAGCAACCATGTATGTGGATATGAAGCGGAACTGGGTGGATTGTCTGGAGCAGAATAAAACCAAGTGGAAGGACCGAGCAGCCTCAGGTAAAGAACTTTATATTAATTCGTCCATGCAAAAACCCTGTGCATGAGAGATCATTAGTCTTAGAAGACCACATTTTTGGGGCAGAAGGGGTTGTCTTTGACAAGAGAAATACCACTGTAGTGCAATGCATACAGTGTATTGGCTGTAACACCCTAGTACACAAGCAATGGTCTTTTAGAACAATTAAGGACCAGTCAGGTTCCAGTTGTCTCATATACATGTACTCCAGTACCTCACCTCTCTTAGTGACCTCATTATACACAGACCTGGCCATCCCACACATGACAAACAGTTTGGAAATATAGCCACTGCATCAAATGCATTGACTTACAGGAGTTAATTAAATGCAAATTATGTGTTTTCCATGAAAGTACACATGCGGCAAATATGACCACATTTGAGAAGGACTGTCACATATTTCCTTTGGCTTTCTAACGACTATTCGATTGTGAATTTTGAAATAATTTGAAAAAAAAGGCTACAGGCTTCAAGCTGTGTTTACAAAAGATTTGGCACAAAGTACATTGCGTAATATATAGAAAAAAATCAGTATCCGTAACTGCCTTGTTACGAACCCAATTGTTTTATTGACTACAAGTCTCTGCTGCTTTTTGTTTAGATGCAGCTAAGAAAGCATTGGAGCAGCCTCAGGAGAATGGAGAGGATGACGCGGAGGCGGATAAAGGGGAAGAACAGGCAGACTCCGGCGTGGAATCCCTCAATGTGAAGGAAGTTAAAGACCAGGCCACCAGCGACTCCCCACCAACGGAGGGCAAGCCCCAGAAACTGCCCGTCAAAACAACAGAGGGAAAAAAATCCGTCCCTCCGCCGGTTTCCAAGGGTGAGTAGCGTACAGACGGAGAGAGCCCATTGACCTCTGGGGAAAACGATCACAATCACAAGGGAAAAGCTCTAGGCATCACAAAACAAACTATTTAAAAAAAAACTGTCTTTTTCAAAGGTTTATTCTGTACAGGAGATTGTGAAACAAAGCTTTCTTTGCTGTGAACATTGACACTTGAAACATATATATATCTCCTCCGTTGTGTCCGACAACAGTTTCAACTATGTATATAGGGAAGACACAAGAAAGGAATTTCCGCTTTCTGGTGTGCATGTGTATTGTAAAATGAAAAAAGGAAATCTCTTAATTTCAGTGTGCTCTTTATTAACATGCAAACTGTATGTGTCATGTCGGCATATCTGTATCCTTGCATATGCATTGTACATAGATTGTATCCACAGTTCTAGTGTAAGACAGAAATTGTAAATTTGAACCCATGATGCACACAACATGGACCGTGGAATGATGGCATTTTTTATGCATCTCTTTCTCTCACTGTATATAAACCACTACACATATACTAGCAGTAAAAGGGGGATTCTATCAACAGGTTATATAATCTGTATGCAAAAAAATGAATGTGAGGGATATGTTTCAGAATGTTCGGACAAATTATGCATGTAGGAAGGCTTAAATGTATAATCCCATCTTCCAGTGATATTATAAATCGCCTACTGCCATTGTGTTGGATTGCCAGTTTTGATGTTGTCAGCTGTATCAGTATATCATGCGATGAATGACTTGGTGTACTTTGTCGATATCTGCGTAAATTTTTGTCGTCTGTACGGTTTGTCTGGTGAAGCAGTGGTGAAGTCGGTATCTCGTATGTGTACCTCTTAACAACTAACTTACAGTTGCTAGCTAGCTTTCCTTCAAATTTTGATATGAATTTTTTTTTGTTTTTTTTGGTATTAAACCCGCTCAGAAAGTACTTTAAAATGTCTTTTATCATCCTAGCACAGGTGTAAGAATATTAGAAGTGGCTCGCTGTTACAGGGCAGGCATGTCCAGGCACAAATCTTTCCCAAGATAGTATACGGATAAAGTACTTTATGGTACTACAAAGTGGAACGTGACTTGAAAGACTGTGACTCATTGGTCAATCGGGTATCTTTATATGGTTACTTAATTTGTATAACATGTTCAAGAAACAACTAAAACCCATCCGTTTGCTCATGCCGTTTTGGATTGTGACAGTAGTTATTATTATACACCAGTGAAAGTATGTTACTCTGTACTATCATGACTATGTACCTCGTCTTTCTATGGCTACAGAAATTGAGGAAACTGTCAAATTATAATAATAATAAGAGTCTACTTCAGAAGCTGGTCTTCAGTGAGAGGTGCAGATATATATATAAAAAAAAAACAATTTTAAAAGGTCCTTCAGGCGGGAATATATACGTGGTCTTTCAAGACATGTTTCACTGTATACATTACAAAAGTCATCCATCATGAGTTGTCAGTGTAGCAAAATTTTGTCTTGCTAGACCATGTCAAAAAGTGATGGTGCCTGGTGATCCCATGTTAATATTACTGTCATCTGACCTGTCCCCTTGGGACTCCTTTGTCCCATCTTCTACCAAACTCTCGTGAGAGGAGCATTGTGCACTCCTGATGGGGCTGTACTTCTGATAGTCCCCCAATGCCATCAGTAAGTTGCATTCTCTCTCTCTCTCTCCACTTCATGCATTCTCTTATTTGCATGCTTTCATTTGGGCTTGTTTTTTCGCTTGAACTCCTCACTAAATTGGCTTTCAGAGTTGCAGTTATTCCCTTTCTTTAACCACATGTATATATAGCTTATAGTTTTCTGCATAATTGCCATTGCTATTTTATATTCCCCATAGACATTGTCTTCTTGCATAAAGGAACACCACGACCCTAAGTGACCTAGCATGTAGTTTCATATTGCACTCGCATCAGCAATATGATATTTGCTTTCAATGTGGAGTTATTTCCATGAATTATACAAATGATACACTTACCAGTTATTATCCATGTCAGTGTTACCAGTCCTTATTTTTATGCTTGAATACTACCAGAGTAATCAATTATTTCTAGTATATACATGTATTGAAGATTTACAATGTTTAGCTTATCCACTTTTGAATTGGAGATTCACACTCGACTGGCCAGTAAACAGCACCTTGGGGTATAAAATGATGTTTTTTTACTGGATTTACAGGTATCTTATCTTATCTTATCCGAGTTATTTTCTTGAAAAACTATGAAGTTTAAACTTATGGTGTTTCAAGAGCTCTAACCCCCAGATGCTTGATTTATTATTATTTTTTTATTTAAAAATAAATCGAAGTTTAAATAGTAAAAAAAAAAAACATGTATAATTGGTGAATTCTATAAATTCTGTATCAATATAGGCTTTTCTGGTTGGATGGACACTGTAGTGTCTAAGTTTTTTCAGCCAACTTTAAATATATTTGGGTTAACAAAAATTATAAATTAGTTTGACTACTAAATAAATTAACTGTGTGACTACCTCAAGCACAATACACCAATTCTGACAATTCTAGCACTTACCAAAACTAACACTTTCAATATTATTATTGTTATTAGTGTTATTGTTATAGTAGCTATTACTGTAACTTTAATTGATCACATCTTAGTAGTAAGAGGCCACGTCATTTTGCAGGATATGTGGATATCTTGTTCCTTTTCTTCACTATAGATATGAAATGCATTGGGAATTCCATAATATTATTTTGTGTGTTTTTCTCATACCTATTATAGCTGCATTCTCATACCCATAGCTGCTTACATTGCATCTACTAGTAGTCCATGTATTGTTAGAACGTAGATAAATTACCTGACTTTCATAGCCCAAACTGGTAGCATGGTTGCATGTGAATGCTTGCTTTCCAACTGCAACTACTGGTACCTTTTAGTAGAACCTCTAAAGGAGGGGGGCATTTTATTCCAAAAATTATTGGTTTGGCGATTTCAAATTCTGAAGTTTATTATATTTTTTATAGTTTTTTAGCTCTGCTTTGTGCTACTGCACAGCAGAGCTACTGTCGTCACGCGGGCGTCCGTCGTCCGTCCGTCCGTCCGTCCGTCGTCCGTCCGTAAAACCCGTTTTCTCAGAAC
>JAAUYG010152631.1_pt1 | contig 13911 bp, 10 predicted proteins | sample 7278091 | NCBI WGS metagenome assembly JAAUYG01 (sample SAMN14350201, study PRJNA611818) | marine sediment metagenome | isolation source: surface marine sediment (0.6m) | place: French Polynesia: Moorea | collected 2018-08
CCCCCCCCCCCCCCCCCCCCCCGTACTAATCCCATTTCTGATGTCCACGGCAAGCAAACCCGGTCATTGTCCCTACACCGTCTGTGGCGGTACCTCCAGCAATTTTCTTTTGGATTTTGTATTTTGGAAGCATTGGAAAAATAGCCGGCCCCATTTAGTTTTTTATAAATATTTTTCAACATCTGCTTTCTTTCCTGTTTTTTTTTTCTGTTTCTCATTTCCGAGCAACGGCATATATTCCCACATCTAAATGAGATTTAATGGAGGGATTTTTTTGTCAGCGGCCACGTCGTCGATCGTTGGATGTGTCTCTACACCAGCGCGGAGAGCATGCTGGGATATCACTAGTGGCGACACGTGTCTTCCGCCCAGGGGTAATTTCCGGTTAATTCTGATATTTACAAGGAAGCATTATCTGTGGCCTCTGGCGATGTCTGAGAAAGTGGCCGGAGAGCAAAATCCGCGAGCGTAGTCAGAATTTGTCGCTCTCTTGGTGCTGCTGACAGGGTTACAATGCCAAATTTGCCCTGCCTGCCTTTGGAGAAAGCTACCCATTAGTTCCATTACAGCGCAACTGTAAAATATAGAATCAGCAAGTAAACAGTGGCTAGAAATTTAGATTCCCGTATATTTTTTTTTCAGATCTATGATATTGCTGGTTTCTTCCATGACATTAAAGGTGTTGAAGCCTAGAAAACAGTTGCAGAGTTTGGTAAAGTAATTTACGTAGATAGTGTTCTCGCGTGCCAGTGAATGTCACCAACCTTGTAAGTCAGCCCTTTGTTTTTACAATTCATATTTCCAACCTTGCCAAATCTAAGCAGAGCGTCCATTTGTAAGGATTCTTGTAACCGGTTATAGGAGAGCAGCCTGCCGGTACGAACCTGGCAGCAACGAAATTGCTCTTTTGTAAAAAATAGTCTTGTTAGACGGGTTATAAGCCGGAGGCAAACTTAACATACACGCACAGAAAGACCTTATCCCCCAAATCGTATATAAACTCGAACGACAAGTTTGCAATATCAGACAAACATATCGGCCTAGTTTGTTTTATGTAGGGTTTGCATCTATACGGCACCTGCATGTAATCGCCAAGAGTGTGCATTCAACGTCTCCCTGAATCAGGCTTCCCAATAACCTCAAGGACATTAGCCAACCCTTGACACACTAGGGGCTTTTACAGTGGCCTCTCACTGCCTTGTTAGTTCCATGAGCAATGGTAACTGCGAAATTTCCTGATATGCGAGATTTTACGAGACCGCGACTTTGAATAGCAGACTAGTTACAGGACGGTTGGAACCCTTGCCGAACCTATCTCTCCGAAGCTCTCCAACTCGTTCCATTGCCAGAGAGTCGTATGGTGTCTTCTCTTGGGTCTCGAGTCCCTAGGGGACTCTTCCAGGCTTGTAGGACTCTCATCTCGTCAGCCTTTGGAGGGGCTTCAAGATCCGAGCTTATTGCCATGACAGTGTCAGGCTCTTGTGATCCCGCCATTACTGTTGCTAGCGGTTTCCTATGACGACATGTGGTGCTTGGAGACCGTAGAGGGGAGGGTAAATACCTTAGGTAAGTGCTCTTTGATGTCCATGTGGATGCTTTGATGTGTAGGTGACCCGAGTGGATAGCAAGATATATAGAAACAGTCCAGATTTCGAATGCAGTAGAGTATAACTTTGGTTCAACCAGCACTATAATTCTGTTTTTTTTTTCAAATTTCCGTTCATTCAGACTGCTTTCATTGATGACTTCGTTCGAAGTAATGACTTAAATTAATAAGGATAAGAATGAGTCTGAAGTAAAACGTAAGCAAAGAATATTATTCCTGTGCGGCAAAATAACGTAATTATTTGAAAAATGAATTTTTACTTGCTAAATATACAATATATCTATGTACAATAATGGTCCATCTCACAGGAATACATCACTGGGTTGTGTCAGATTTATGTAACACACATCCATGCACGTACAGTTTGTGTCAGATTTATGTAACACGCATACATGTACGTACAGTTTGAGTGTCAGATTTATGTAACACGCATCCATGTACGTACAGTTTGTGTCAGATGTAACACCCATCCATGTAGGTACAGTTGCACTATATGGGGACCATAGACAAATTTTACGGTCCCAGGAACCGATCTTCAATGTTTAACTAGTTTACATTATTGCTTCTTATCTTCTTTTTGTCATTGGACATACTTGGTAATGAGATGTCCCACGTTCCATGTCCCGTTGGAAAGTATGGGATGTTCATATCGGCGGAAATTAGTAAGCCATAAAAAATATATTGCATGATGTCAAGCAGAAGAATCCTCTCTACGCCATGTCAAACAAAATGTTCTCCTGGAAACGGTGTCTTTGTCAGCCTTCCTCTCCGCACCCAGTATACTCATACTCGCGTTTAATCTCAATCAATATTAATTGAGCACGAAAAGCACAATTGCACTGGGGGTAAAAAAATTGCCGAAGTCTATATAGCTTTGCCGCGGATTCCTTATTTCTGGTGAGACTGGATTAATAGATATCCAGAATGTGAATTTACGGAACATGTTCGTTTCGGATTGTCATTTTAAGCAACACGCAATGGATTTTCACTGCCCAAGGACAAACTAATTACTGGGGTAATTGCTCGGCGGCGTATTTTAGCCGAAGCCTTTCTGTGTGGACCAATGTCACATCCGTCTCTGTCGAAATGCAAAATTTCGATCATAAACAGGCCTGTCGTATGATGTTAGGCAGGGAATGAAGTTTTATGCGGTGTCTTTAGGAGCCTATATATCTGTATTTTCTTTCTTAATCCTCCCGTTTTTGTGCATTATCTCCGGTAATAACTTCTCCCCCCGGCCGAAGAAGGTTTCGGTGGGAGAGGGAAGCGAGAGATGACACTTGGGTAAATCAGATTACCCCGGGACTATAAAAATGTCACATTTATCCTGACACGCTAAGATCCTTTTTCATTTAGGCATACTGCTCTGTAACTGTGAATCCAGTTGCACTTCTTCTGCGGCAACTGTGAACTTACCATACCATCGTAGTACATGGTTTACATGCAAGAACTGAAAACCATACGTGTGCATGTATGTGCTCGGTACACTCAGCCGTAAAGGCGAACCTGGCAACACACAGGGGAAGATATTGTACATTAATCATCGTGGCGCCATGTAGCTTGTACAATGGTTGTACAGAATGTATGGTCTGTTGAAGAGTTGAGAAGGTGATGGTATCTACAGGTGTGACAGGGATAATAATATGCAAAACTCTTTGAGATCATTCGAGGATAAAACGCTATATAAGAACTGCATATTATTAGTGTTATTACATAAAGATATCTAAGAGGAACAGTGTCATTTTTAGTCTATTCGACTTTTGAATATATACTTCAAGCACAGTTAAAATATGTATATGATTGAAAAATAGATACCGGAATTTAACTTTAAAGTTTTGCATGGTTACTTCAGTGTCAAATGAACTTAGTTAAATGGAAGGTAGAAACAGACAAATCATGTCCACGTTGTAAGCGGGAACATGATATAATGCATTAATTAATTTACTATATTTTTCTCCATTTTCGAGAAGCATATGGAACACAATTCAATTCATAGATACAATTCTTAAACATAATCTAACCGCAAAAAGACATGTTTCTGTACGACAATTTAAGTGTGACATTTGCAAAATCTGTCATTCAATGTCTACTATATAAAGGTTGGTTAATTGTAAAAGACAAGAAAATTGCAAACTGAAAGAGAACTATAACGTTGCATCAAGTCAGTTAACTGTGTATAAGAACGTGTGTATAAGTACTGATGTGTGCGCAGTACAGCATCTACTTGAAGAACTTAAATAATGAGCGATGCAAAATGTCAATGTCAATGAAACTCTGATTTTACTACTGTAATATTGGTGAACTTTTATGTTGTATAAACACTGTTGTATGCCTGATGTTTATGAAATAAAGTGAGCTTTTATAGAAAAAATAGTCTCTTCGAATAATTTCATGTTACATGTAAGTAATATACATGCAATTATTTTACTTGTATTTAACGTCAAAACTGGGTGTAATCCATCAATACATTTATACCATAAATGAATTCGATATAGATAGATGGGTTTTCAAAGGTAAATATTTTAATGGCATTTATAGATACATGGATTTTCAAAGGTAAATATTTTCTCGCATTTAAACAATTCCATAAATGCTAGAAAATAAACTCCACTCCTGTTGTTGTCGGAAGAAAAATCCTGTCTCTAACTCTACAATATGCGACAGTTTTTTCCATTTCGACCAATCCGTGTTCATTTCTTCTGACATAAATCAAATCCATTTTCTGTACCATGTCGACACCTGTATGGCGTACCATGGCATAGCTATTTTCCGGCCCCCTTTAAAGTGTCCCCACAGAAAATGACGTCTGTTTCAGTGTGGTTGGCTAGGAGACCATCTTCGTCATTTCTGGGGTGACAGAACGTTGTCACTTCCGGCTATGACGTTTGACCTTTTTAAGAACAGGCGACAGAAAGTTGACCGCAGACGACATTTGTTATTATGGAAGAGGAAATGTATCCCAGGTTCAGGTGGGAGGCGGTAAATTGCAAAAGGTCTTGCTTGAAATTGGCTCTGGTTTCTGCTTCAGAAAATGTTGTTGTATTTAGGGTTGAGCTTAAGCACAAAAAAGAGCATTGTATACCATAATTGTCCTCCCTGAAGCAGTTTTAAGACTTGCGGATTTCAAGACACCATGAACTTGCGCACATTTCTTTAAGAGAAGTCAAATTCTTAGCTAATCAATCGCAATATTGCTTATTTAATCATATTATCATAATAAGTTCTTTTCTCTATATAGCATGAAACTAAATTTACAGAGGTAATCCCTTCCCCAGTAACTTAACTTCCAAGGTGTGGAAGTAGTTGTATAAAACTGCCCTTATCCCAAAAACATTCTCACCAAGGCTCATACCAGTATCAACCTCAACATTAATAATTATTATAATCGGGATTGATTCGAATCAAAGCCTACCTTAGTTCCAACGCATACATGTAGAAACCTTTTATTGAAAGATTTGATAATAATTGGAATGTTAAGTTAAATTAATAATATGTTTCATTTTAATTAAGTCTGAGCTAGCAATGATTGCGACTGAAATGTAGGTACTATTCTTGAATATTCTAATTCTATTCCGTATAGGACGTCCCTTACACACTCCGAAATGGGGGAGGCGATGAGAAAGAAGAATGTAGTTTTATCTCCATCGAGGCCAGATATGAGAATAAATGGAGACGGTGAGCATGAAGATCTATCTCTACCGGAAGTCAGTGGCGTGTGCGATAATGGCCACAGAGAGAAAGGAAAATGAATATATATTCATTTCCTCATATCCAGAAAGCGACGTATTCCTTTCTACCTAAGCGTAACGTTACTGTTATGAGATACAAAATATTGACACACATTATTATAAATACATACATGTTTAGTAAGGACACTCTGTGAATGTATAGAGCAAGAACAGTGGCAGACAACAAACATTTCGGGGGATTTACAAATGTTAACTTTTCGTATACTATCTTTTCGGGTCACCTTACCTACGTATCGTCTCTCATCCTCATTCACGAACGTCTACCGTGTCAAAGAATGAATAGATTTCTAATGTCCCATAGCCAAAATGTGCTCATGTATGTCATTTTAAATACACCTATGATAGGCCGGAAACACCTGCTGCCAAAACCAATTTTACAGAACTGTAAAACTTGCATGTATATTGCCATATTAATTACTTTGAGGCGCATATCTCCATTCTATGTCCTTGCGCATATCTCCATTGCTATGTCCTTGAATTCCCTTCAAGTATCTTTATAGGGCATGAAAACCTGTCTCCCGCTGCAATGTTCGTATGGAGGCAACCCGGGGAGGCAACAGGCCATTCAAAACAAATCGAATGCACGGGAGGCTGTCCCAGGTTTCCCGGCAAGGCTTAGAAGTATCTGTTTCATATTTTTAGGCGGTACGTATGGGGGGCGGGGTGAATCAGGCTTATAGTCGGTTTTCAACCACTCATGGTCATATCACCGACTGCAAATTGAATTCGGTGGCGTATGCAAGTGTATGCGTGGTGATTTAATGTGGACCTGTCTTGGCGGTACGTATGGGATATTATTTATAAATCTACGTACATGTATTAAAATTAAGATGTAATGCACTCTAGCTACACGTAGGAAATCAATATTTCGATTTGCATTATTGCTGTTGTAATACCGTGCATGTATAAATATCAATATCGGCTCGGTTTGATGTTTGGTTTAAAGTGACCTGTAAGCCCTGGTGGGTCTGAGATCCTACATCATCATGTATAGTGATACATTGTATTAAATTTACTGAAATAAACAAAATATTGCCGACCTGAAACACGTCTACAGGAACAGGAATCCTAACCCGGTCCGATGTCTGACCGTGGCAGCATTGACCTGAGAGCCATATATCTGGCCTTATCTGGTCCTGTCTGGCTATTTAGATAACCCTGCGGGGCTAGGAGTAGCCTCGGGTTTCATTGTCCTCAGCATATAGCCATCTGTCAACCATCATGGCCACACCACGACACCTTAATCCATATGACACACAGGGCATACAGAGGCGTAGTCTTTAAGCCACATGAAGGATATCAGATCTGCTGAATTGCAGCAGAGAACGCGGGGCTTGTCTGAAGGCTACAGAGAACGTTAAGTAAACAGTTGCACAAAATGCGCGGAGTTTGCAGATCCAAATGGGAAAATCGACATTGTTGCAGTATAAGTCCCAGCTGCGACAGAAGATCTTTCTTTGTCAGCCAGTTAGTAGTGGTCTTGAGGGCACTGACGAATCCCAGTCGCTGCAGGCAAGTTGGGTCGTGAACTCGGCGGTTCAGTACTGGAAGGCACAGTCTCTACTGTGGCCAGTGAGTCTGTCTCACTCAGATATGTCTGCAGAGAAACAAGTTAAATCTGGGATATAGGGGCTCTGAAGTTACTGGAAAAAACAACCCACGAACCTTATTATTAAGTGTTACCCCGGTATTGACCGAATTCATAAATTAATTGGTGTGGAGGAATCAGCCCCAGGACGGACGAGCTTGCCACTCTATCAATCCCGTTGATGAGGCCATACCACAATTAGTTCATGAACGAGCTCGATAACTCAATGGGGCCAGGAATCTCCACATGCTGAGCGATAATGCAGGGTTTCCATATTAAGATTATATCATATTATTATATTCCCTATTAAGGTCATCGTAAAATCGAATCATCAACATTTGAACTCAGCAAATGTTTTATAGATCACTTCACGTGGCATAAACTTATCAGAAACTATGAAGTATCGTGATATCCAGTTTATTGTGATTGGTGAATACGCATTCATGTCCCGAAATTTCCCTGGACTGAACATTTTGGCAACAAAACAGAACAGGAATATCCACGATTTCAATTTGCCGAACCTATTATTATATTCCTACACATCATGAACACATACATGTATAGTGTAGTCTTAAGACTTACTACTGTACCAACAAAAAGTCCCCAGGAGAGCGCTTTTTGATATTGTATCAACGTGTAAAAACTCAAGAGTGTTTGCATATGGGCCAACCACCTTACCAAGGTCGTACATTGGTCAAAGAAAGGACGCCATGCTTAATTTATTGTTTTGTTGCCTTGGGGGTAAATATTTTGCCATACTTTTCTGTCATTGGATAAACTAGGTCAGGCTACCGTGCAAAACAAGGTCAGGTTACCTTTCAGAAACGAATTTAATTGTAATGTATAAGGCTTTTTTTCTGATATACAGTAATGTTTTTTTTTAGTGTAGTGGATTTTGTTAATTGGTGGGTGAATGAATGGGCTCAACAAGATCGGGCGAGGTTATTACTTAGATGGGCGGTCGTTTTAGTGTTACCTGGTCACTAACATTTCATTGTTTTACCGACGCGGAGTTTTATTCTCTAGTCCATGTCGCTAGCCAACAACAGTGGAACTTCTGAACTTAAGATCACATACAAGGCTGGTTTAAACTGGTCTTGCTTGTTCTATGGTATTATTTCCGAGACTACTAAACATTTTAAATGCTGTTTCGGCATTGGTGTGAAGTGGTCTGTATTCTAGGGCAGGCTTTGCCCTCTGGGGAGATCGCAATGCAGTGCAATGTGAGGTTCCACTACAAGCAATGTCCCCCCCCCCCTCTCCCAATTGTGCATCCTTCATCAGGCCAGAGTCATCCAATGCTTCGTCATATCGGCAATGGACTGATCATCTACTGCGATATATGCAGACGCCAAAACAAGAGTACGAAATATAATCCACTCCAGTCGACGCCCATAAACGGAAATGAGCCTCGTTCTGACCACCGGTTTTTGTAACGAACGTGATCCGGGAAAAGAGAGAATGTCATCATACATAATTTACCACCGCATAATTTTCGATTAATGATTCGCTTTGAAAAAGGAGCTCCCCGGAAATGGGAGACAAGACAGGGAAATTGCTGGTTTCTGATTGGTCGCTTTTATTGTGTCTGCGATGATGCAGAAACACTAACGAACGGAATGGATATGTCATCGCTGTTCCGCCTGTGGCCATTATCTGTCCTAATGGCAGCAGTTACAGCGATTTGTCTATACAGTGTAAACCACAGGATAATCTCAGATTGACTACCACTGTACAGTCCCCAGTACAGTTCCTGATGGAGTTACAGTGCAGAACGTTTATGGTGATTTCCATGGCGAATCTGACCGATGGTGTTTCTAGAGAACTAATATGCACCAGTTCAATAATATTCGAATGGTGAGAAGAAGAAGAAGAAGAAGAAGAAGAGAAGAAGAAGAAGAAGAAAGAAAGAAAGAAAAAAGTAAGAGGAGGAGAAGAAGAGAAAGAAGAGTAGAAGCAGTAAAAAGCAGCAGCAGCACTAATAGTAGTAGTAGTAGTAGTAGTAGTAGTAGTAGTAGTAGTAGTAGTAGTAGTAGTAGTAGTAGTAGTAGTAGCAGGAGGAGGAAGAGGAGGAGGAGGAGGAAGAGCAGCTGCAGCAGCAGTCAACCTGCTATATGTATGGCCACCCGCGAACCGCCCCGACTCAATTATATATCCTGTAATAAGGGCGCTGGCGCTGCATTGCGCCCTTTAGCAGGAGATTAAGATTAAAGGCATGTAATTCCATGTTCTAGACGATCGATTCCGAAAGTGGTATTGGTGCAGATATTAGCGACTTCATTATCACTTACAATGTAACGCTAGCGATTATGAAATGTCACTAATCCCCTGTACACTAATCCCTTCATTTTCTGACACTTCAATCATTTTCTGAACTACGGATTATTTCTGGGAGTGTAAAGTGAGTCGTCTGTCATCACCACTGTGTGGAAATTGAGATCAGGGGTCGCGATAAATTTCACACAGGGAATTAGGCTTGTCTGGACGAGTTCAAAATTAAACATGCACCTAAGGGAACTTTCAGACTGTCTGGCATTTCTTACTATGACAAAGAATAATTAAATTTAATGACGTTGAAAATGAATTACATGTAACACATAATAAAATATAGTCATCTTTCCTGAATTACGAGATGCGTCGGATAATGAATGTACCTACTGCCTCGGAAAAAATGTATTCCCAGTAGCTACACTGTTCTTGGGTAAACCAAGGGAAGAACTGACGGCTTGGCATACAATTGATTTAGCCATCGCAAATAGAATTCTGAATAATGACATGTCATAGCTTGCGATCCTTGTCCATCTTATATTTGGTATGCACCGCACTGCCGCCCTTAATTGAAGGCGGATTACCGAAATCCCCATAACCCTTTTACGCATGTATCATTGCGCAGAGGCACGTTCTGTGTTCCTGTTCTCCCTATTATCGATCACCCGTGACTGGCTGTACTCCCGTACCCACGGCTCGCCATCTAGGACTTCCAAGACTCGGGGAGTATCGAGGGGTTAAGAGGATTCTTCCAAAGTGGCAAACCTTGCCGTGAGAGACGATAAATTACTGTATGGTTCCGGCAGTAATGTCACCGCACATGGCGTATAAGTGGTCTCTGACGCAAGGAAATGCACGGCAGTCAAGTTAACTCGAAGCAGCTTTCCCACTAAAAGTGCCTTGCATGTCGGAGAGAACAAGAAACACAGTTATCCACGTTACAGATTATAAGGCAATAGTCCCTACGAGATCGTGTCAATTTCAATGTCAAGAAAGGCGGGACTATGCTTGTTTTAAATCATTTAATGCTATTGCGCCATTTTATTTATCAACCACTTTACACCCGCAACAAGTTAACAGTCACGTGCCATAAGACGTTCTAACATCAAAAATGTTGTAAATGTTCGTTAGGCTGACGATGAACTGTGTGGGTATAGCCATGGTGCAGGTGCTCTGCAACGTGTTACTTAATCGCCTTCTTATTGCAGCCAAAGTAACTGATTTTAAGAGACTGTATACAGATGTATTTTGCATGATGACCAAATTAAGCAACATTTTATTCTACATTTATGTCGTACGCATACATAGGGTAGCAACGTTTCCATGTAGCTTACAAGCCTAGCTGCTACAAATGTAATAAATAACTAAACCCAATTATTCTACAGTGGACTATTTGACTGCCAGCAAAAACGTGGACATTAGTAAAAATAATAAATTTCCAATTTCGACGTTTGTTTTACTACTTCGTTACCGTGGGAATATTCAGGAATGAAAATTTCAAAACACTGCACCTTCAAGATACATTGCAGTAAAACGCCTGTTAGCATCTTCTCCATGGGTACCTTCCCCATTACTTGTTAGGTTCTTGTATTTTGAGCCAACGTTTTACAGAGGTTCCATATGACGGTTTACACAAAAAATACTTGTTTACAGAATTTGTAATTTTTTTTATAAAAATCTAAAAGAAGATTAAAATTTAACATTGTATGTGATGAGAAATGAAAATTGGTCGCTTATCTCAAACCTTAAATTTTGTATGAATAAACCGACTTGTTCTGTTCTACGGTGGTCCATTTTGATCGCGAGCAAAAGGTTGGATATTAGTGACAGTAAATTGCCAATTATTTCTGTTTAAAAATTTTAACCGCGGGAAAATTGTTTGTATGTGCAGCGGAGCGGCTAACAGAAAGATCGTACAAATGGTGATACACACAGTAAATTTGGCATGATGGTTCCGTGGCTCACACTTTGCAGATCTATCTGACTGGCCAGGTAAAAATACAAGATGGTAGTCATTTTTCAAGATGACCGACAACTTAACGCGCCCCAAACCAATTTGCCAAGGTATGTCGTCCACCTGACTGATTTAGTGATCTACACGTAGGTATCACTTAGTATTTTTTCTGGGATCCTAACTTCAATTTTCCAACCGGCTTGCGGAAACCCAAGATGGCGGCTACTTTCCAAGATGGCCGACAAATTAACCTTAAAAAACGACTTGTCCATACTATTATTAGGATGGTATCTACTTGGCCGATTTTAGTATCAATATAAGTGTCAATTTATATGTTTTCTGGTGTACGGATTTCAGTTTTCCAACTGGCTTGTGGAAAATCCAAGATGGAGGCCACTTTCCAAGATGGCCGACAGAATCATGTGACGAAAACGACTTGGCCATAAAATTGGATCTACTTGACCGATTTTAGTGATATAAGTATCAGTTTTCGGGGATGCTGATTTCAATTTTGCAAATGACTAGTGGAAAATACAAGAAGGCTACCTTTTTTCCAAATTGGCTGAAATAATTACTTCCTGAAATACTTTGGTGGAGAAAACGTTACTTTTAACCTGACTAGGATATGCTTCTCCAAATAATAAAACAGGGCCAAACCAAAGCCTGGCCAGAAACCAGTGGGGACTATAGTAGATTTAGATACACAAAAATCTATTATATAATGTTACATTTTCGTCTTCATTTTATGAAGCTTTGAACACTGTTAAGATCGATGCCTGTAAAGAAGTATTTATATTTCACAGATATATTATAATAACGCCATCCTTGAAAGTTATCTCGCTTTTACTAAAACGCTTCTCAAAGAGCCGTCTTGACTCTTCTGTCAGGAACTTTGGTTTCCCCGAAGTACATTTATTCCTAGCCAAGTCACAGTACATCAAGTACCTGCATACATTGTGTAACGTTCTTATTTAGAAGCATCTTAGACCACACGGATGTTGTAGTTGAGCTGTCCTCTAGGGAAGAAAACAACGCCATAGCTGCTGAATAGAAAAGAATCTGTCCAGGACAGACCGGCAGTGAAGCCTTTACGCTGCCTGGTCACGACATCAGATACGCAAATCACGTGACTTGGGGAACCGTTATGTTCAAGAAGCTAGCATGTTAACCGGCCATCGGTATTAATATAATACTCGTTAATACAGGATATGACAAGCATGAGTGGCTCTGGGGATTCATGGAAGCGTTTTCTTTTTGTGGATTTGCTTCACCTGCATGGGTTCACTAATAAAAGGGAACAGAGGAAACTTGTACATGTATGTATGCCATATAACCTGGGTCTTCCTTTGTATACAACATGTTTTCTGAGGATTCGTTTCTGTGGTATCAAGAATTGTGCAGCACAGTTATTATTTAAATGTTAATTTACGAAATGGTAGCAAGATAAGCACTCTATTTTCTGTTCAGATGTGTTTTACGTTCATTGACAGACGTAAACAGATGACGTTTAGTATGTATTGTAACTTTGTTAACGCGAGAAATTCTGGATTGTCACAATACTACGGTTATGGAAACTCGTGGAATAGTCCGCTTCGACCATCTCTCTCTCTCTCTCTCTCTCTCTCTCTCTCTCTCTCTCTCTCTCTCTCTCTCTCTCTCTCTCATACACTCACAGACCACGTACATTCTCTAAGGAATACATACATATATAACGCTGCCTCCACGCGTCCGTTCGTTGCAGACGATGTTAGCAGACGACACAATCCCCGGGACGCCGAAACGACGGTTGGCGAATTAATAATAAATGCGGCTTCTCTATCGCCCTGGTCTTGGGCTGAACTTGCCTTCCTGGGCGCGGCAGCTGCACAGGGCGCCATTAAACCCGGCTCTGGCGGGCTGGAGAAACCCACGCCAGGGGAAGCAAACAGAGGGAGAGGCGCGACAGCTTATACCAGGCAGGGATCAAACGATAGTGCCATGCCTTACCAGGAAAACTGCAGGCACTGGTAGAAAAGGCACTGTCGTGTGACTGGGGTGGAATTCCGCACTTGGTGCCAGCGGAATAGCAGTCGTCAGAGCAACGGGATAGCTGCTGGGTATGAGCAGGATAGCAACACACTCGGGCACAGCATGGGGATCTCATCTATGTGGTAAGTTCCTGGTGTGGGAAATCCTGAATTGGGGATTTCAGTAACCTGTTGGACGCCTTCCACTGTCACTGATACCGACACAGCGTGCCTAACAGCATCAATAATTAAAAGGCTTGGCGTCGTGGTGCGGGGGATGACATTAAGCCTCGCCAGTTAACCGATCGGTTGGAGGGCATGGGTGTGTTGATGCTAGGGAGAATTGGATAACGAGGTTTGATATGAGATGTTCATTCATCCGTGATCGCAATCAAAAATCGTTGCCACAACCAGGAGAAATGGATTGGCCAGTTTAGTTATCTATAGAAAGCACATCATGATTTTTTCTGTCTCTGAATAAGCAAATGTCAAATTTGTGAAGTGATTATATGCAGGCACGTACAATGTACATGTACATGCATGGCAGGAAAACGTTTTATTTTAAGCAATCCCACAACGTAGAAAGCAAGTACATCACCACCGTTCCCTGGTAGAGCCGACTAGGTGCATTTTGGGAACTCTTTGTGTCATTCAGCCTTTTTATGGGAACATGAAAGATTTGCATCTCTCTGTGCATCTCTCTGGAGAGAGAGAGAGAGAGAGAGAGAGAGAGAGAGAGA
>JAAUYG010207567.1_pt1 | contig 13911 bp, 11 predicted proteins | sample 7278091 | NCBI WGS metagenome assembly JAAUYG01 (sample SAMN14350201, study PRJNA611818) | marine sediment metagenome | isolation source: surface marine sediment (0.6m) | place: French Polynesia: Moorea | collected 2018-08
ACTGGAGATACCTGGGGGTTTCTTGTTGCAGTTAAAAGGCTTGACGCTCCGGATACATAAGACCCCTGCGTGGCAGTCACTGCCAATGAATGAACAGACAGTTGCAACTTCCTTTCAGAATTCCGTGGCCGGAAATACCTTAATGACGTCATCAAACACTCAGGCTCCCGACCAATCAAACAACGTGACGACGTTCCAGTCAGTCAATCGCGTGAGTTCCGCCATGAACGTTGTGACGTCATCAGTTGGTGTGACGTCACGCAGCCCTGGGTTACCCCTTGGCAACAGCAGCGCAAATTACAACATCTGGACAAATCCGTTCAGTGTGTCTCAGAGCAGTTCGGGCAACGTCACACCAGGGCAGAACACTAACCAGGATCCGAGATCTCAGTACAAGGGCCACAGTCAGCAAACGCAGCAGCAGATGTTACCAGTTGCTGCTGCGAGGGCACCAGTGCAACAACCATATCAGTCAATGCAACAACAGCAGTATCAGCAACAGCCGTTGCAACAACAGTCCAGTCAGCAACAGCAACAACGGTTTCAGTATCAGCAAAGCTACAACAGGCCGCAACAGTTACAAAGTTGGCAACAGCAGCAGCAACCTCGACAGCAAGAGGTTTCCTGGAACCAAGTCCCGTTGCCCCAGCAACAAGCACAAGCGCCTTCGTACCAGCAGCACCAACAGGTCATTTCGCAACAGCAAAGGCACGGGTATCTGCAACAACAGCAACAACAACAACCAAGTCGCGCGCAATGGTCTGCCGGACATGCGCAAAACTCTTCACAAATCCGCAGCTCTGCACAGCCGGCAAATAGTGCAAATTTTGTGGCGTCATATGTGAACTCAGGAACCAATAACAATGCCTCTTCACTTCAGAATGCTCACACAGACGCTGCTGTTTCTGCAGCAAACGTCACTTGCCAAAGAACCAACAACACACAGCCAGTGACCTCAGCAAACACTTTATTGGACCTTCTCAATGACAGCATCATCAGCAGCGTGACGCCATTGGCCGCAGGCAGTGATGTCTTGAATAATCCTACACTTGCCACCATGTCAAATCCTGTGCCTTCATCCAGACCTGAAAATGCTCTTCGTGCCTTCTCCAACGTGCAGCAAAGTCATGTGACCAACTCTCAGCGGGGTCACGTGACTGGAGCTGGTTGCCCGGATGCTGTGACTACTTGTGTTACCCCGGTGACGGCTGGACCGGGCCCCGCCGGCGATGCAGCCCGTGCTCCACCGCAGGGAGGACCCGGGTCCTCAGGGACGACTCCTGCTGGTCCGTCCCCGGCAGCTGTAGGCCCCCTACCGAGAGAGAAGATCTCAACCTCCATGCCCATTCTCGAGAAATGGCTCCTGAAGAACCTCCACGTAAGTTCAGTCGGTCACTTTCCTGGGAGAAATTCTTTTCTGTGGCAGAGCAGTGCAGTACTTGAATGGTTTCCTAGCCCGTGGCCGTCGCACGGCTTTGCACAGACTGGCACTTTTGTGGCTTGGTCCATTGTTTTGTAATTGACAAGTGGAAAGCAGAATTAGGAGGAACAACAGAACGTAAAGATTCCAGCAAAAATGGCAGCTATTTCATTTGAATGGAACAGAAATCTTACAAATCGCGTCACTAGCATTTGAGTGCGCAGTTCCTGAGTGTACTTCCTGTTTGCAGTTTCCGGTGTTGACTGCGCAGGCGTTGAAGCAGCTGGCGTCGGAAACGAGGCTCAACGAGGCGCAGGTCAAAATCTGGTAAGCACCGCTTTGCCTCAAGAAATCTTTTTACGCCAAGGCGTTGCTCTTGTTTTCTTGTGTGTTGGCCAAAGTAGGAAAACGACTGGCAAACTTTTGAAGCCGGCGGCTGCAGAGAAACGTGTAGCTTTATGGAGTCGTGTGTGTTTCGTCAGCCTCATTGTGGACCCCCCTGACTCCCACCAGCGAATAGAGAAAACTCCTCAAATCACTCCACCACAGGTGAGACAACCAGAAGAGAAAACAAGTGGCACCCCACGTCGAACTAACCAATAATTGCAGGAGAAAAGTCGAAACTCCGCGCAAGGGACAACAGAGTTTGACAATTTTCGCGAATCCTGAGTTTGTTTGCTTGTTTGTAGGTTTTCCTTCATCAACACCAAAGTGGCCACCAGAGGTCTCACGCTGCAGACGCACCACGACGCGCATGAGCAAACGCAAATCACGCGCACCATCGCGCCGGTTCTCAGCAGAGGTGAGTGACCTTGTGATTCACAGAAAACGGAGACAAGGAAAAAACAACGGGCGAGAAAAAAAAGTCATTGGTCCCTCCAACATGGCACAAAGAGGCCAGGACCGTTGCAGTGAATTGTTGAAACAACCAGAGATATGGTCACCTCTGCACTGCAATGCAAGTGACGCACCCAACATAGATCTAAGAGTCACACGCACCGTTTACTGGGCAGGTGGATCAGAAACAAGAGAGGAACACAAAATCACTTTGACTAAGAACACTTGTTCGGGGCATCAGTTGATTCAGCTGGTTTGAAACATTTGGCTATTTTCCTTCGTGCCCAAAATGGGTATTGTAACCCGCGCAATTCAACCCTTCATTTTGCTCAATGTATCTTTGCAGCCACCCGAGCTGAACTGGGCATCACGGACTCTCCGGAGTCATCCAACGAACAGACGACTTCCAATTCCAGCAACCAGCAGCAGACTGGTGGCGTCATCTCTGACGCCAACGCCAGAAACCAGCCGGGGCCAAGGGGCGCTGTCAGCACTGCGCAGTCGCAGTCACATGTCACAGGAACTGTATCCGTTCCAGGGGCGTCACCAGATGGAGTTACTGCTGGTGGTCGCCCTGACTCTTCAGGAACACCAGACACAGGTGGAACTCAACCTCCAATTCCGAGCCCTCTGGACCCGCGTCCCTATGAACCAGAAACGACTTCCTCGGAGAGCAATCGAGTGTCAGGAAATACTGACCAACATTCCACCGGAACCAATCAGGTATCCAGGAACACTGAACAGCTGCCATTGGTCCAGTCCGGACCAGACGCAGACGCTGATTGGAGCATCGTGCAACAGTTCCTGGCTGAACAAGAAAAACCGGGCATTTCACGAGGAAAAGATGTCCAAGAACCCGCGAACACAGCAGACACCAGAAGTGCGGGAAATGTTGCTGTGACGTCATCAGTTGCTCAACCGGAAGTGCCTGTATCAAGTGGCACTGAGAATTCCGTTGCAATTGGTTCGTGCCCTGTAAGTACTGGAAACGGGACACAAGATGCAGCGCCGACTGTCACCCGTGGCAACGAGCAGGCACCAGGGACGCCGCATCAGGTTGTTCTGGCTCAGGTCCACGCAACGCCGAGTGTGGGTAACCAAGCAACGGGCACAGTCCAGGAAACGCTGACTCAGCAGAACGACGCAACCTCCAAGCCGCCCAGTCCTGATTCTGCGCCATTGGAAACTTCGCAATCACAGATCTCAACGCAAGGGTCTTCTGTCCATCAACCACATGCCCCTTTAAGTCAGAATGTCCCTCAACATCCGTCCGTCTCACCGAATTCAGGTTCAGCTTCCAATGGAGGAGACATCCCGCAACTCCCGAACTCCAGCTCACGTGACTCTCGGGAGACTGCAGATGGCAGTGCGGTAGTCAGGAACAGTAACAATAGCGGCAATATTTTTGACGAATCACAGTCCAGTGGGCCGTTCAGTGTTGCATTGAGAGCGTTAAGCATTGACCCAGTTGACGCCACAGGCTCGGCGGTACTCAGGGTGTCTGGTGACGGATCTGGACATCTGAAAGCAGCCGAAGACGACAACATGGATCCCATGGAGACTTACTCGGATGACAGTGGCATTTGCAGCCGTCCCTCATCCAGAAACGCAGCCGCGCCAAACACTCCGCCAGCGTCCATGTCCGGACTAAACACAGCCAAATCCAGCCAACCGTCCAGTCCGCCTGCACTGAAAGAATCAAGTGCAGGCGCACCCGGCACAAGTACGAGTGCATTGAAGGATTCAAGTGCAGGTGCACCTGGCACAAGTACACGTGCACCCAAAGACTTGAGTTCTCATGTGCCAAGGAAGAAACAGGTGACTGCAGAGGACTTGAAGACTTGGCCGCGCGCTGTGGTGGTGCTGCACCGATTGGAAGATGTTGTGCACGCAGCAGCACGTGACAGGTCACCTGATCAGTCACGTGATGAGCCGCGCAGGCGCAGAAGCAGCGGCAAGGAACGCAGACTGAGCGGGAAAAGCAGCCATGACGAGGAAGACACGCAAAACATTGCCAGCGAAACCTCTGAGAAACGAATAATCGGTGAACTCAGTCTTGCATCACCAAAAGCTCCCACGGAACTGTCAGACGGTAAAGTGCAAGAACTTTGTGTTGAAGATGTTGCTGATAAAACCGCGGAGACTAAAACCAAAGAAGCTGCCAAAAGTCGCAAACGAAAGCGCAAGCCGGAGTCCAAAGAAGAAGTTGCCAGTGGTGAACAGTATTGCGTTATTCTCGAGAATACAAAGAAGCGCAAACAGCCAGAAGTTGATGATTTTTGTGACATTCTGGAAAGCACAGTTAAAAGCAAACGGCGAAAATACGATGACGATTACTGTGTGGTCCTCACAGATGCAAAGAAGAAAAACGAGCCAAAAGTTGGCAAATTTGTTCTAAAGACGAGCAAGAAGGACAGAGATTATGACTGTTGTGTTGTCCTTGAATCCATCACAAAGATCAAAGAACCAAATAAAGAGGCGAGTGATGTCAGCACGGAAATTGAAGAAGTTTGTGAAGAAAAACCAGAAGAAAGAACGGAGGAAGTCAGAAAAAACAAAGATGATGGGAGTGACACTGACAAAACGCTGGAATACATCCCGGAAGTTCAGATGGATGAGGAAACGGCAAAAAATCAACCGGAAGTCGGGAACGATGCCAAAAATAGCAACCAATCAGTGCTGCAGGAAGAGGATGTGGCAGTTGGGAAAAACGATCAAGTTTCTGTCGACAGCGCCAGCAGATTTCCGAAGAAGCATCCGATTGTTCTGAAAGAGTTCAGCGTCGTCTTGGACAAAGATGTGGTTCCTAATTCAGCCGCCACAAGAGATTGCAGTATGGGTGCCAATACAGCCAAACAGGAAACACAGCACCCGAAGAAGTTAGACCCCAAAGCGCTAGGGTCTGAAGATGGTGAATCATTGAAGCAGAAGAAGGAAACTGAGGGCAATCTAGAGACTCCAGCGGCTGGTGATGAAGGTCCACTTCCTGCAGGAAAGAAGAAGACACTGGCGATGGGAAGTGAGGACTCACCGGAAACGGAAGCGACACACACCGTGAAAACGCCCAGCAAAGGAAGCCCACTCAAAGCCACAAAAAGTTCAAAAGCTGCATATTCGGACAAGTCAAAAGAGGTTGGTGGATACAACAAAGGAAAAACTTTTCTGAAGGAACTGAAGGTTGTTCTGAATCGTACCCCTGAAAAAGGAAAAGGGAAAACAATAACTGTGCCTGCAAAAAAGGAAAGCACCGCCAAGGATGAGAAAGTCAATGACGCAAAAAGTTCAGACAATGAACAGCAGCCTCAGGATGGAAGTAAGGTTGGTAACATCTGTCCAAAAGAATTAAAGGTCGTTCTGTCTTTAACCCCTGAGAAAGGACAGTGTAAGAAAGCAACTGCCAAGGAAGGTGAGCAAAATGACTCAGGTGAAGAAAGTGCGCACGTTCCGGAGAAAACAAAGGAAGCAAAGAAAGAGCGGAGTCCTGCAGGTGGTGTTTTATCCAGCGAACGGGGTGCCCCAGTGAAAGGCGCAATGAAAAAGAAAACAGAAGAAAATGTAGTGAACAAAGCGAAACACACAAAGAAAGAACAGTGTCCTAAAGCTTCATTGGAGAAAGATAGCACCCCTGTAAAAAGTGGAAAGAAAAAGGAGAGAGGTGAGACCAAACAAGAAGAACAAGAAGAGCGAAAAGAAAACAACAAAGAGAAGAAAGAGAACAAGGAAACAGAGGAGAACGTCAAGGAAAGAACATCTGGAACGAAAATGGGACCAAAATCAAAGACGCAGAAGAAGCTGAAACCGACTCCGTACAGGAGAGTGAAGCTGCGAGACACGATCGGCGGTGAGAACTTGCCGTTCTATGTCAGACTAGGGTACCAGCCGTTGGTCAAACTGACAAGGTGCGCGAAAACCGCCGAAGGAGAACAGATGGGAAATGGTTCTGGCAAAGACTCCAACCGAGAAACAAGAAACGAGAAAGAAGCCAGCCACGAGGCGCCAAACATGAGAGAAACTGAAACCACAGACGAAAAGGAAAAAGAAGACAGCAACAAAACCAAGTGTTCAAAAGCAGGACAACCAACGAATGTGAAGGAAGACGAGATTTCAACGGAAGAAGAAAGTGGGAGAAGTTTGCGGGAGAAATCAAGAAAGCTTCACCACAGTCCAAAGCGCCAGTCCGAAAACATTTTTGAAGCTGCAGAGATTTGGTCGCACATGCGTGACAGTAGTGAACTCAAGTCAAAATCCAGGTCACCGAGTGCATCCAGGTCAAGCAAGTCAAGGTCAAAGTCACCCAGTGTGCCAAAGTCATCCAGGTCCAGGTCATCCAGCATTCCCAGGGATAATCCAGCCAATGGGAAGAAAGCCAGCCACAAGAGGACTCTGTCAGTGCAAAAAGGTGAAAGTCCTGCGAAGAAAAAGCTGAAGCGGGATCCCAAAGACGCAAACCTGGAGGACGATAAGGAGACGCCGGACAAGGGATCGTCAGATCCAGAGACGTCAACATCTGAAGGTAACAATTACTTTCTGGTCCCCGTTTGATTTTGTCGATTTATGTTCCTCCCAAGAGGTGTCTGGTGGTACCAAGAGATGGGTTCTGGTGTTGGGTTTTGCATGGCAGTTTTGGTGGCAATTGGTTTGCCCGACGTGATGAATTCTCAAGAGCTTCTGGATTTCTTTGTTTGGGTCGCCAGATAAATTTTGCAAGACATTGCGCTGGAAAGGCTGAACGCGACGGTAAGTCGGGACGGCCTGATGGAGTCATGTACGTGTCGTCGCTGTCGTCATCGTCATGCAGGACCCCTCTGGAAGGAGAGAACCCTAGCCAGCCAGGGGGGTCGGCTAGCCAGAAGAGGGGCTCAGCCAGCCGGGGGATCCGGCCTAACATTGTCACGTGATAGTATCACGTGATAACATGCCGGTAGGGGGCGCTCGGCCTTCACGCTGAGTCAGCGTTTTCTAGTTGTCCAAATTTCGAAGCTTCATCTGTCAACGTGGTGGTTCATCCAGCTCAACACGACAGCTTTTCATAATTGTTGGTCATCTTGTAAATGTGTCCCTGGTTTATTTCTAGTTTCTTTGGTTTCTTCTGTCTCTGCAAATCTGTTTCGCTTTGCATGTCGTCATCGTAGTTGTTGAAAGCGACGGATCTCTCCTGGATTTCCATGACGTCATGACTTCGTCTCCTGTGACGTCATGACGTAAATATGACGTCATGTGGTTGAGAGACATTTCACCATCTGTTGTCAGAAGGGCACGGCTTCTTTCTTGCACTGTGAGTCCGTTGGTGCTGGATTCAGCAGGAACTAAATTCTCTCGCCAGGTACTTGACTGAAACCGGTTCCAAGATTCCTTGCACACGGCTGTGGGTGTCTTCGCTTTCCTCACCATTGCATTTTTACTCCATTTTTGTGCAGTTTTTCTGGAGTGGGGTCAAAGTCGAATCCTCTATTATCTTTTGTTCTGTGGATTCCACTCACTTGCGAGTGCAGATGAGGCACGCTTTTCACTCCTTTCTTCTTGGCTTGGTTCAGCGTTGTTTTCCCCTGTTGTTGTGCAGTTCTTCTGGTCAGCCAGTTGTCTTGTTTTTTGTTTTCTGTCGGCTTGTGCTCTGGCTTCCCTGATTCTGTGGTATCTCCTGTTTTAACACTGAGATTGAAGGCTCTTGCCTTCCCCACCATTTTTTCTCCATTTCTGTGCAGTTGTCCTGGAGTGGGGTCAAAGTCCGATTTTCCTTCTGTTATCTTGTTTATCTGGAAATTTGCAAAAGCCTTTCACAGAACGAAATTGGCATCCAATGTCTATGAGGCTGTTCGATTTAGGGTGCCGGGTTCCCTCCCAATGCTATTTGAATGGGGAAGGAACCCGGTTCCCTAAATCGGTACCCTAAATCGAACAGCCTCTTAGGTTTGTTTCTTTAACAGCAGGGGGTTTGAGGTTTGATAACATTGCCTCTTTTTGCATCAGAAACGAAGGCCAAAACCTCGGTCAGAAGGGAAAAGATGTTGAAGAAGCAAAAAATAGGAAAATTCCTCGCGGAGATGCGAAAAAGAAAAAGACTGAAGAAAATGGGGGAGATCGTGTGGCTCGAGGCGTCGAAAAGAAAGGCGCGGGAACATGGTGCTGGGAAAAAGACGCAGCAGAAACAGGAACCGCGTAAATTTTACGCGTTTTGTGTACATTGTTGCTGTGACACTGAATTGTGTGTCAAGCGTGTATGTGTTGCAAGCAGGGTGATCTTGCAAAGGTGGGGGGTGGAGTCTGAAAAGGAAACGTATACTCGTATGACTCTTGAGAATACTGTTAGCTATGTCCCTAGACAGTGACAGTATCACGTGAGGTGATCATGTGATGGGGGGTGCGCGGCCTTTACGCTGACGAAGCGTACTTGTTTGTTCTTTGAGACACCTAAAATCATGAGGTTTGTGAAGACAAACAGCAAAACAACGGAAAACAGAAAAGCCAAGATATTTCTCTTCAAGAAGAAAAAAATGTCAGTCGTCAGGCGTCCTCCAAAAGTGCAGAGCTTATAGGGGTTGCTGCGTGCCCCAGAAAACAAAGGCCGCGCAGGAGAGTAGTGACGGGGGTGCACAAGAAAGAGGGGCAGTACACACAGTGGGTGTCTCACTGCTTCTTGTTTAGACTTCAGCTTTCCACATGGACAGCGCACTGTACGTAAACTCCCTCTGGTGAGGAGCGGGAGCACCGCACACAGTGTTGCTTCTCACTGTTTCTAGTTTTCGCGGCGAAGTCCATGTGAGTTGCACTGCCGTCATCACCGTTTATTGCTGTCTTTGTTTTTGTGACAAATGTAGCCGTTAATGGGCCTTGGCTTCGTGGCATCGACGCTGATAAGCGCCCTTGTTTTGTGTAGAAACACAAGTTCAGTCGACGGAGGTGACCTCTACGTCGGACTGTGGAAACGGAAAAGGCGTAAAGGCGGCTCTGAGAAAGAGGGGCAGTGCGCAGGCGCGCGGGAAGGAGACGCCGCTGGGCATGCGTGAACGCGACGGACGCCAGGCTCTCAAGGGCGGGAAACACAAACAACTTGCGAAGAACTTCCAAAGCGCCGGTACAGTTATGTTTTGTGGATGATTGTTTGGAAACAAGGTCATTTGTGTGTGTGTGTGCAGATGAAGTAAGTCCTATTGGCCAGCCTTGCCTGTGTGACATCTGATCCGCTCCCCTCCCGAAGAAAAACGGTGCGCCGATTTTGCAACAACTTCCTGGCGTTCTTGCTTTTTTTCAGCGCTCACAGTTTTGCCATCGTCGTGAACCAACATAAAATTTGGAAATGACAAGTTCGAAACACAGCCATCGGGTGTGGAGACTCCTGGCCCAGTCTTTTGCATCGACAACCCCATGTCTTGGTTGGTGTTCTCATCTGTGTTCGCGTTTTGTGGCAGAGATTGCTCCAGGCGGATTCCTCACTTTCTGGTGTTCGGTGATTTTGTCGTTTTGCTGAGGGATTCTTGCTGTGCGGACTGCCTTCTCTGTTTTATTTGTTTTGATCGAAGGGGCGTTATTTCTTCAGGCATTTCAGCTTCAACAACTCTCTTTTCCTGCATCCTGCTCCCCAGAGGTCCACCTCCTCCCCCAACATCAGTTCGACTTTTCAAAATAGCTGGCCGCCGCCTATGTTTGCGCTTTCAGATTGGTCTGCATCTCCAAACATTGTTTCCAGTTTTGCCTTTGTAATCGCAACACAGATGCAGACGAACAACGCAGACTCGGGAGCCAGAGCTGTCTGGAAACGGCAGAATTCTGGAAACGTAAAGTTGTGCGACGCGCAGTGGCGGGAATTTCCCGCGACGCCGGCGCGTGTGAGCAGCAGCTATTGGCTAACGCGCAAGTCACGCTGCGCAGAACTGCTGCGCTGAGAACCAAAACTCTGGTGGTGTCTGGTCTAGCCGCGCGAGAAAAACTTCGGTAACGTTCAAACTGAAGTTGTCAGTTTGGTACTTTTTGGTTGCAGATTTGTCACTAACACACCATCGGTTGGGTGTTCGTTCTTGCACAGTTTTCCATTTAAGCCAGAGTTGGATAAGCTGCGTTAGTGCCTGAAGCGAAACAGGAAAACTTCTATTCCAGGAGCGGGAATCGAAACCACAACCTGTGCACCTGATCCACGATCGTCTGAGCAACTCGAAATGCAGCCATCACACAAAGTTTAGCCCTCATCTTGCTTCCATTTCTGAGCAAAGACCACACCATTGACATTTTTTTCTTTTGCTCTGTTTGCCTGCTTCTGCTTCTGCTTAACACAGTGTTTCCTAATGGCTCTTATTCCTGTTCTAATTTGACTGTTCAGGAACTTGTACGAGATGTGTTTTCAGGCCTTTTGTCCTTGGTATTGAAAAACTCATTTTGGGCCGTGCGCTCTTTGTGAGTCACGTTGCTGTCGTCCTGTCGTCATTGTGGTGCAGGGACCCCTGGACCCTCTGGATATGGCAGAGCGGCCTCGACGCTGATAAGCGGCCTTGTTAACTGGCGAACCGAAGCAGTTGAACTGCTTGGGCCAATGCAAATGCACTGTTCTCGCATAAGAAGTTCACCAGTTTACTGACAAACTGTGGAAAAACTAACCCACGGTGAAAACAACTGCCGCACACAAGATGCGCTTTTTCGGACCGCAAAACTACCGAGAACAAGCTGTCGTTTTGCGTTGGATTGCAACTTGTAGGAGGGCACTAAAGTTTTTGCGTTTGTGTTTTACGTTCCAAGCCTCAGTTGTTCCGACTTGTTTGCTTTTAGATGCGCAGGGCGCTATTTTCTTATGCGCGACTTGTGTGTTTTCAGTCGTTTCCGGCGAGTCGGGACCCCTGAGAGGATTCCTGCGCGGCCTGTTGACGAGTCGGCAGCACAACCCGAGCCTCGTGCGCTGGACGCGGTGGGGTTGGGAGTTCGTGATCACCGACCTAGAGGGCGTGGCCGAGCAGTGGGCGCGTGCGCGTCACGTGACTCGTGCCCACATGATCAAACCGGAAGCGCGGGAACGGGACCTGATGGACGCCATAGAGTAAGTTGCTCTCCCCTTGCCACTCGGTTGGGGAAACTTGGAAGCTTGAAACACCTCTGCCAGTTGGGCAAAAGGAAGGTCAAGTTTTAAAATGGTCAGATTTTCTGGAAGAATCTGGGGAAAAAATTCAGGACGAAAGTGAAACGCTGGCATTGGCTGCGACACTTTTTCAGCGCGTCTGTTGACCTTTGTGGACTCCAGTGATCTGACTCTGTTTGTACTTGCAGTGACCTAATCTCACGTGGTGAACTGGAGAGATACCCGGATGAGAAGAACAAGTTCAAGTTCGTTGGAAAGAAGAAATAAACAACCTGATTGGCTCGTCTTTCTGTCACGTGCTCGTCTTTCTGTCACGTGACCTGTTTTGTTCAACTGAAGCGAGCAGCTCTCTGGAAGAGTGTTGTCCGACAAGCAACCAATCCGGATTCAGATGTTTTGCGGAATTTCGCAGGAAGTGGAACTGTGTGATTGACAGTGACAAACGCTAGGATATTCAGCTGCAGCTAAGCTGTGACCTGGGAAAGTGGGCGCGACTTTGAAATGGCCAATCAGCTCTTTGTTTTGCTGTTGTGTGACGTTTCCAGATGTCGCGAAATGACGTCTCGGAGGTGAAAAACAACTGTTGTGTTGAGGTGGGAAAGGCTGGTACAACGTTTCCCAGAACAATATCTTTTGAGTGACTTCGCTTGACACAAGTTTTGTGCGTTTTAGAAAGAAAGAAAGGAAAGGGGCAAAGAACAATGACGAGAATGAAAACAAATATCAAAGCAATCAAAATATTTTTGTTGAATCAATCAAAAGAAACTGACTTATTTTTAGTGTGTTGACTGATTGAGAAAAACAATCTGTTGTATTTTCTTGTCTCCTTGTGTGATTTGGTGCGTGCATTGCTGGGTGTTCGTGTTTGCCAACACTGTGTGGATTGGTGTTCTTTCTTCCAGAGACTGAAATGCGTGGTTCATTTTGCTCGGAGCGAAAATTTCCCTTTCGTGATTTTTTGTGACTTACCCCAGGTGTTTAATTGACATTGTTCATTTCTACTGTAATCATGTGATCATTGTGCCATTGAGTTCTGTTTTCATCGTGCTGTCTTGTGCAGTTTCTTCTTAGGGTTTGTTTTGTGTGGTTATTGGTCTTCCTTACATACGGATTCGTTCATTGGACACTTTTAGCAAAGAAACATTTCGCTACCGCAAATGGAAACGTTTGACCTGAACGGCTAAATGGGGGAAACGAATTGTGTTCAGATTAAACGCTGTTTGCCTGGGCTTTTCACAAAAGAGCGGTTTGAATAATTGCTTGTGTTTGCCTGCTGAAAGTGTCCACTCAGTGGCAGTACAACTCTCTGTGGGGGCAGTTTTCTTCATTGATTGTCGTTGTCAGGGGAAGGTTTGATCTGCTACCTGCACAGCTTCCACTGCATTGCGATTTCTTCTTGTGTGACTGAAATGAGCGTTCAGTGTCTGGGAGATGGATGTTTGCAGTTCGCAAAAAAAGGGGTTTTTTTCAAAGACAACGCACATTGGTTTCCAAAGTGTGAATGTGGAATGTTCCTGTGTAAACAGGTGTGTTCAGCACTGTTGTCCTAAGTCAGGGATTGTAGATGAAGGATGTTACTTAAAGCCAGACCAAAAGCATTTACCGGTACATGTGTCCCTGAAACACAATGGCCACGAAATTTTGAATTGCCGCCTGTTGATCTGAATTGTTTGAAAGTGAAATTATGAAATGTGATTTTCAATCAACAGATATTTTTGTCGCAGAAATTCCGTAAGATTGAGAAAATTGTGTGTAAATTTCGTTTGTATCAAACGCAATCTTTGGTCTCTCATTGAATAAAAATGTGGTAATCATGACAGTGTTTCTGTCCTGAAAAACAAAGTTTGCAAACAAGAACAGACGAAAACATGGACTTGTCTCGACGCAAGAAATATATACTGTGCAGACACTGCAACTGCCCGAGCTCTGAGCTGCAGGTTTTTCAGGGAAATGAAATAGAAAAAAAAACTCCAAATGAAACCGAAAAAGACAAAAAAAACCCCCTGAAATTGAATGACATTTCAAACATCCAAATTCTTCAATTGTAACGTTGGACACACTCGAAGGAAAACAAAAATCACGAAAGCAGAACTGCAGTTCTTTGCGTACTGCTGGTCAACTTATATCGACGCCACTGCTGCTCTATTTGTCTTGATTCACTTGACGCGCGCGCAGCAAAACTCACTAATTATCGCCCAACCATCTTGGTTTGGTTTCATCAAGTAGGATATCCATATTTGTGGAGGAACAAGTGAGTTTTGTGTTGTCATGTAAATCTACACACTTGGAGAAATAATAGAGCTGCCCAATTAAAACAACAAATCTACTTGATTTGGTCTATGTTTTATGGGAACAATGTTTTTGTTTGATTCCTCTGGGCGAAAAATAAGAATATGAAACATCTAAATTTGGATTCCGTTTTGTTCAACAACCAAAAAGGCCCATTCACACTGCGCGTCAGTGTCAACGTAACGGCAACGTTACTGTTGAAAAATCGAGCAGGTTTCGATTTCGCCAGTGTTTTGGGTGAAACGCTGAGTGTGCACATGCACATACTTTTACCCATGGACGACACTGGCGACATTACGCTGGACCA
>JAAUYG010129238.1_pt1 | contig 13910 bp, 4 predicted proteins | sample 7278091 | NCBI WGS metagenome assembly JAAUYG01 (sample SAMN14350201, study PRJNA611818) | marine sediment metagenome | isolation source: surface marine sediment (0.6m) | place: French Polynesia: Moorea | collected 2018-08
CACCTATACTGCATACATCAAAACACAACAAGTCGGGAGGCTTGGCTTCACTGTGTGTCGATCGGCCCCTTCAGCCCTGCTACCCCGGGAAATAATGGGTGGCCGTGGCTTGGGGGCTACGGAGCACACAAGGGGACGGCCTGCCGAAATACTCTGTATTGCCCCGATGGGGAATGAGTCCCCAATACATAGGCAATGTGACCAGCTACACCCAGAAGGGGAAAATGAGGTCTGGCAGGTGAAGCAAGAACCAGAACCAGTTAGCATGAGAACTCTAGGAAGATATGGCAATTCCGCCTGATGAGCTGACAAGAATTTACATATGTTGCTGCCGCTTTCATGGTTTTCACCTGCATTTCTGCACTATGATGGCATGCTCATCTTTTACAACCTGTACAGCATGAATAACACATTTCTACAGTCTGATTTCAATTACAGTGTAATCGCACCCCACTCATATTAACCAAGCCTTCAATGCAATGAAGTTGTTGATTAACAAGAAGAAAAGGAAGTAGGTGGTTACTGTTTAGTCCTTCAGGTTGCACTGATGTATGGTGTTCATTGCCCAGAAAAGAAATATAACATTAAACATCACCATGATCATACAGCTGACATTTTCCTATATCATGCCGACAGCCAAATAACCTTGAACGCCAATATGCCAAACCATCCTGCAGAATTACTACGCTATCGAAACTTGTGACATGGGATTTGGGGTTCACAAAATGAAGAGTCCCGAAAGCCGTTACCAGAACAAACGTCTGAAGAAACTACCTGTTTTGGTAGTCAGGTTGTGTTGGTATATATTTGAATAATCTAGTAATATTAAATTAATATAGTGATTTTCCAAACTTAACTGATGCAGGGTCGACTTGACTCACAATGTATTCCTTTGAACACGTGGCTAACTACATGTTTATGTTTTGAGTATACACAAGAATAAAATGAACTTGAAATTAGGTCAAATTTGATTATTTCATGTATTTAGGACAGTTTTGTTGAGCGGCTTTGGATAGTTGTTTTTCATATGTAGTAGAATATATTAATTCAACTAGATAAGAATGAAAAAGTGTCACATTTATGATTTATGTGAGCCAGAAACTGATGGTTTGGTAAGACTGTTCACCATATTTAGTATGTTTGAACATGTTCAGACCTTCCATGCTATTATGACTGCCTTGATACATTTCTACCCCCAGAAGAACTATGCCGCAATTTACCGTTGTATTAGAAAGAGTAAACTGCAACTGCTACTAACCATGCAAAATATGCAGATTTGTGTCATGTGGCTTGGTGAACTTATGCCATTTTAATTGACTGATACCAGGTAGTCACCAGTGTTTTTCAGTAATGGGAGTTATGGGATTTGGCTGAATATTCTTCTGTTAAAAATGGTCATGAGCAGTAGGATCACCTTGATACTACCAGCGTAAACTTCAAAGTAGGCTGTGGTGTCTACCTTGTGCACCTAAATTTACTTACTTGAAAGATTTTGCTTGTGAATTTAAAGTTCATTATAACTCCTATTTTTTAGATGTGAGACATTATAATACATAGAAATCATTTCTGTTGAAATCAAGCGTGCCTAATATAGACTATAAATGGTATATATATTGTACTTAGAATTCAACATTGGATACTTTTTGTTCTGTAGTGATGTACTAGTATGTTGAGTTGGGAGAGGGGGATACTTTTTGTTTCTAAATGTATCAAGACATCGGTATTGACTTGGTTGTAAAGTTGTCATTCATCATGTTCATATTGTTTTAGATGATGCAGCCATGCCTAGGGTAAATGGAGATGCCCAGACCCTAGCCCTGGAGAAATACATGTTCACAGATGAGGATGAGGGGGATCAGGAGTGAGTAGATATACACACTATAAAGAGAATTATTTTGGAGGTATTAATGTTTCCAGATTAAAGTACTGCAGTATCCAATAAGTGATGTGATATGTAGGGAGATATAGCAATGAACTGGTGACCTTGAAAATTAATCTAAGATTGGGTTCTTGTATTTAGTCAAGTACCTATGGTACGTAGATCAGGCCGTAGGCCTTATAGTACCTTAACTACCTTTAATAGTGTGTGCCACAGGCAGTCCACTGTGACATTGTAGGCATTTAATCAGGATATTTTCATTGTTAATAAATGCATAGAAGCACCAAGTTAAATTACGTTGGCAGCTAGGAGAAAATACTGATCGTTACCATGGTTACTTAAAATATCTCTGTCTTCAGGCTCAAGAGGAAGCAGGAACATCGCAGCCGGCGAAATGAGTGTGAGAAGAAGAGAAAGGACACGATACGGCAGTACATCCGTACTCTGTCTGAAATGCTGCCAGATGGTTATAAGGAAAGCAAAGATGTAAGTATATCCTGTGGGAGACAGACATGTATTGTTAGCCTGTTAGAAATATTCAAGGCAGTAAGTAAGAGATGTCCATGTTATGTGGGGCTTTTAGGAAATGAATCCGATATCATTCTTGTCACTGAATTGCATTCTTATCACTAAATCGCTTTACTCGGCATCGATTTGACTTAGTATCTTTTTAAGAGTGTTAGAAAATAGTTGTTAGTTATTATGCCAATTTCAAGACAATTATTTACAAACATTTGATGTTGTGTTTAGTTTTAAGGGTCTAAGGTCCTATTTTCAAAGACTGTTTCATGGGGACAGGTACTTTCAATGAAAAATTGGGTTGAACCTGGCCATAAGCATGGAGAAAGGAACTGTAATCAGTTTGACCAGTGAACTGATGATATTTCTGGCAGTCAGCTTGGTCAAAGACTGTTCTTAAGGATGAAACAGACAATGGTTGGTGCCATGGTCAGTGAAGCTATTTAAGTTACTTTCTAGGCATGGTTTTACTTTTTTTCGAGAAACTACAGCTTGTCTCATAAAACCATAATGTCTAGTCTTTCATGAATGCTTTTGACAATGAGAGATATGACAGGATCTGCCTTATCATAACAATATCTTTGTCTCTTTCCAGCAAAACTATGTTCAGGTGCTTGAAAAAGCCACCTCATACCTGGTGGACCTAAAAGAACAGAATCAACAGCTCCTATTGGGGAACCGAGACTCAGCACAGGGTAGGGGAATTTACACCAGCAGAGCCAGACATAGGTCGACAGTGGCAAACCCAGACATGTGCTATCAGTTCTTTGATAACGAGTATAGAATTCTGATGTTGGGGAAGCATGGAACACTTGTCAAATAAAGAAACAATGTGAAAGCCTGAAGCAAGTATACAGCATATATTTAAATGTTTAGGTAAAACTTTACTTAAACGGTAATATCACATATACACTGGTGTTCAGTTTGATAATTGCTAGAGATTGTGTGTTTTTCAGCGGCCGAGATAGAGCGGTTGACCCTGGAGGTGGCAGATCTGAGAACTAGGTTGGAGGAAAGCCAGCGGCACCTCAAACGATTTGGTATGATAACTATGACACGTACTATGTTAGGGAAGAATATATATATACATGCAAAGACAATGGAAATTTTACCTCAGAATTTTCCGATACACATCATGTCCGAATGGAAACCATACAAACACAATCAACTCTTAGCAGCACAAGCTATAGCCCCAGCAAAATAAAGGGATGATTGCATACACAAGTGATGGTTCCTAATACCGTCAGTTATAACCCAACTTTTAACATGTAGAACTTGTTATAGAGTAAGCTTGGGTTGTTGGACATATCCGCAGTATTACAGTTTAGTGTTGTATTGTTGGCAGAGGTATTGTTGTATTGTTGTTATAGAGTAAGCTTGGGTTGTTGGACATGTCTGCAGTATTACAGTTTAGTGTTGTATTATTGGCAGTCGGGCTACATCTAAAGTCTGGTATTTGTTCCTCTCTCTCTCTAGGACCTCATCTGGAGCAGGTCGCTAAGATTGTGGAATCCTGGAAGGGCAAAGATAGTCGCGAGAAAATCAACCTCGAGAAGTTCGTCACTAACCTGCTGAGCAACCAGGATGTGGTATGCGGAGATGAGGATGGCAGCAAGCGCCAGAGACCTAGTCCTACCATCGCTGATCACCTGCGGAAACAGCAGACGGAGGAGATCTCAGCCGGCGGTATGTCCCAGACGCAGGCGGGGGATATCGTGTTTCCCTCCATTGATCCCACCTCGTTTGGCAGCGAATCTTCAGGACAAGGAACTGAGTTCTTTACCCAGAATCTCTCAGACAATGGCAGTGGTTCTGTAACGGCTACTGGGGACACAGGGAACCAGCCTGGCCAGATTCCTGTTCTCACTTCCACCGGCAATGTCCTGTTTGTGTCCCCGAATATGTTCATCCCAGCACCTGATGGGAGCAGCGGTGACAAGCCAGGCGGTACCACCACAGCCAGTGCTGATACCAGCCCCAAAGAGGCCAAAGTGGATGCAAATAACTCCTCTATGCAAGTGGACTCCTCCCTCAGTTCAATGCTGCAGACGTCTCAGGACAGTTTGGATCTCAGTCAGGATACAACAGAGGGGAGTAAGGTTGGAGATATGACGTCTGCTGGCCTGGATGCGAACAAAACATCCGATATATCCGCGCTGAGTTCCGGTCCTGATGACATCACAGACAATCCTCTACTGGATCCAGAACTCGTGTCCCAGTCTGCCGTCATTGCCAAGGACAGTCAGGTTGTCACTGCTACGGTGACGACAGGTAGCCAGGCTCCAGTTGCCACAGTAACCAGCAGCACCCCAGCCGCTGTGGCCCCAGTGACAAGTACAGGTGGTAGTGGAGGGAGTGAGGTTGCTACGGTATCCAGTGTCAGTGCTCCAGTAGTTCCAACATACCCTAGCAGTGGTGTGCCAGTGGTTCCCACGTTAACACAGACATCCAGTGCGTCGTTCAGTCAGACTGGTATCCCGGCTAACACGAGTACCGCCACCGCGGGTAACAGCCAGCTACAGGGAACCCTGGTTGTTCACAACGGTCAACTCCTGCTCATCAACAACAATCCCAATCCCGGGCAACCCGCCAGCACATCTCAGCCCCCTGGGGTTCTGGGCGGTATGCCAGGGGCCACGGTACAGAAAACCATGCCATCTGCTCCCATCCTGGGGGCCCCTCCCCGCCCCGCCACCCTGGGCCCTGGTATGGCTCCGCTAGGCTTACAGACGCAGACCCAGAATGTAATCATTAACGGCCAGCCCCAGCAAGTCCAGGTTATACCTCAGAACCAGGTGAACAATCTGATAGCCTCCGGCGGGGTACAGGGAACTAACTTTATGCCACAACCCCAGGTCCCTGCAGCCATGCCACCGGCTGCAGGCGGACTCCAGAACCAAACTGTCACCATCAACACCTCTCAAGGTCTGGTTACCATGAACACCACCCCCAGCCAGCCCAACCAGCTCCCGTCAGCCCTCGTACTGCCGAATGGACAGATCGTCCCTGTGGTCACACAGCCTAACCTGCTGTTCCCCCAACAACAGTGTACACCCAGTGGCCTGCTAATGGCAGCTAACGGTGCCGGCGGGGTACTTGGGCAGGGGGCGGGGATAAAGACAACTGGGATCAACCCCACCCCTAGTGTCCTGCCCCCTGGTCTCAGACAGAACATTGTCACCCCAGCGGCCGGTGTCCAGCTGCCAGGCGTCATGGCAACCTCCACCCAGCAGCCTGGAAACAGACTAGCCTTCAATAATATCCCACTGCGCCCGCCGGGGACCCCTGGCTGCCGCCCCCCTGGTCTAGCTGGGGTGGCAGGGGTATCCGGGGCGCCGGTCATAGGTCAGCCTATGGTGCTGGGGTCAGCAGCCCAGGCTATGGCCAGCAGTATGCCTGCTGTCAGTAACCAGGCTGTTACCAGTGTCACCTCCGTCAACCTACCCAACCTGGGCGGACAGGTTGTCAGCGACAGCGCGGTTCCCACAGCAACCTCTAGTGCCACAGTGACAACCAGCACGTCGACTAACGCCAAGCAGACGAGTGCTCCTGCAACGATTGCTACCACATCCACCGTGTCAACCGTATCCAGTCTGCCTCCTACGGTACAGGCTGTGCTCACCCCGGATGGTAAGATCATCCTGTCTATCCCACCACCAACCCCAGCCCAGGGTCAGAGTCCCGGGGGTCAAGCCAGCACCAGCACTACTACTAGCACAGCTACTGGCTCTGCTACCACTGGCAAGAGCAAGAAAGGCAACCGTCGAACACTGATGCCTAAGCCTGGCTCTGGGTCAGGTACCGCTGGAGAGGGCGGGGAGGGGTCACAGGAAGGGGCAGATACAAGCTCTACCGACCCGCCAACCTCGGCATTCGAGCCGCTGACTATTGCTATCACCTCAGACAGCATGGCTCAATCCACAGGCTCCACGGCTGTGAAAACGTCCACCGCAGTTAGCAGCAACACATCCGCACCTAACACGGACATCTTGGCAAAGGCAGCAGCGTCTATATTCTCCACATCACCCAATGAGATTTCCCCTACAATGGGCGTGTTCGGACAGGATGAGAATGCTCTGCAGATAGACACCAGCCTAGGGGAGGCAGAGGGCAACAAGGGACTGATGCTGCCTCCTCCGGCCATACCAGAGGCAGAGGCAGCAAAAAAATCCAAAAGCACAAAATCAAAATCATCAGCAAAGAAAAAGCCTGCGGAAGAAAAAGCCAAAAAAGGTGGTTCAGCATCTCGCTCTAAAGCCAGTAAGAAAAAGAAGCAGGAGGCAGAAGCAGCAGGGGTAGTAACCCCAGATGGAACAGCCAGCAGTGACAGTATGCTCCCTCTGCCAAATCAGCAACCTTCCAGTGCAGACATGGAACTACTGGAGCAGCTTAATGATAAGACAGACGATGAGGAAGAATCAGATATCAATGATTTTTCCGATCTCATCACGTTGCATGATCCTTCCATGCTGCAGAAGTCTCCAAAATCCTCAACACCTGCTGGCAACACAGGCCAGAAGAAGAAATCATCTGCTAAAGCCAAGAAGGAGAAAGAAATCATGGCAGAAAGTAACAGTAATGTGGAAGCAAGCCAACAGGTACCTGATGCAACTGCCACTGGCAACCCCTCTGATGGGCCGACAGTTCCAGCAGCACCAGGGATCTCAGACGGTGCCGACATGCAGTTCTCTGAATTGTCGTTTCTGTGTGACGTAGCCAATCAGCAGATAGCACAGTCCAGCTCACAGCAGCCAACAGATGGCAGGGATTCCAACCTAAAACCAGCAGGTGATGAAGGAGCCTGTACGGACACCCAGACAGCAGCCAATGAAGAACAAGAAGCCAAAGCAAAGAAAAAGAAACCAAGTAAAAAATCCAAGAAAGACAAAACAAAAGACGATATTGCGTCTTCGGTAGTCGCGTCATCTCCAGCTGTAATGAGCCCACCACATATACCGTCTGCCGATAATGACATATTAGCTGCCCTGGCCAATGCTGTAGGGGTCGGCACGGAGGAGCAGCAACAGGAACCAGCAGGCAAGAAGAAAGCTCGGTCCAAGTTGAAATCGAAGAAGCCTGTGGAATGTGAGAGTTCGGTGTCAGCTGCCATCCCAGCAGTGTCACAGACAGTAGAGGACCACACTCAGAGTGTCATAGACGCTGTAGCGTCAGGCGAGGGCCACGTTGGGTCTCCCGAGTCAGCAATGTCCTCGCCCCAGGCCCCGGCCCTCCCGATGCCCCTCAGTGTCACGGTTTCACAGGAGAACAGCAGCGGGGTTGAGAATAGCAGTGATAATGCCTCACCCAACAAGGACTTAGGGACCAGCAGCAAAGCAAAGCCGAAACGATCAAGAAGCAACAGCAACAAACGAACAAAAACAGAGTCTGGAGGAGGTCATGTGACTCAGTATCAGCCAATCACAGTTGCGCCGATGAAGTTACCAAACCAGGACGGGAAGTCTCCGGCTCCAGCTGCAACACCTCAACAGCTCCCTGCTCCAATATTCATCATGAGCCAGCCAGCGGGGGTTAATGTGTCAATTCCCTCGTCTGTGTTCCCCAGTTATCCCCAAGGGGCACAGTCAGTTGCAGTAACATCTCCTCCTCAGGGCAATACAGTGGGAACAAAATCCAACAGCCGTAAACGAACAAAGAGCGCTGCTGCTGCGTCAGCCACTGAGACCAGTGATTCAACAAAATCCAGCAAACCTACATCTCCGAAGAAAGCCGCTAAGAAAGAGAAGGAAGTTAGCAAAGGTAAAGAAGAGGACAGTTCAATGAAAGAGGAACAACTCCTGCCAGAAACGATCATGTTCTCTGAGAACGAGTTGTCAGATGTGCTGGACCAGGTGGAGTCATTGGGCCAGTCTTTGCAGAATCCAAATCAAGTGGTGGAAGAGTCCAGTGAAACGCATGACAAGGTAAGCAATGAAAGACTGGAGGAGCTAGATGAAGAACCTGCCAGCAAACGTCAGAAGCGCTCATCCCTGCTGGAAGAAGATAGCATTATTGGCCCCAATCTGTTTGATTACCATGTACATAGAGACAAGCGACCAGCCAGCAGTGAGATGGAGGCTACCACAGAGCCGCCTCAAGGAACCATGGGCAGCAAGAGCCAGAGCTGCACTGACAAACCACAGGAGGAAACAGCAGGGTCTAAAGGCTTAGACGTGTTCGATTTTGATGTGAACGAGACAGCGGATCACTCTGTATCAACGTCAACTGCAGCACCACATACTGTGCCCTCGGAGGGTGTAGCAGCTGTCCCCGAACCACAGCAAACACAGCAGCATCACCACAAGGAGAAAAAGAAGAAGAAATCAAAGAAGCATTCAAAGTCAAAAGACCGGGATCGCGACCGAGAGGGCAACGAAGGACTGCACGATGGTCACAGCGGAGAAGGAAAGCATGAGAAGAGTAAGAAAAAGAACAAGAAGAAAGATAAAGACAGAGATCGTGACAAATCAAAGAAGAAAGAGATGAACGTATCAGAATTGCCAAAATCTCCATCAGCAGCTCCGGTCATTCAGTCTCCAGTGCAAATGTCGAGCCTGTCACCACGGCCGACTATGGAGGAGGCACAGCAGGGCTGGCTGGATGCGGAGAAGCTAGATGCTGGCTCCAGTATGGATCTGAACACATCCACCAGCGACCAGGAGATGATGGTACAGAGTGAGATGTCTCAGGATATGTCTGAGGAGACGATACCGTCACTCAGCGCTGACGACAGCTTGAGTCGAGACCTCGATTTAGAAAGGCGGACTGGGAACAAAATGTCTCGTAGTGATAGCCTGGGTCTTCTGGATGCAGATGACAGTCTTGTTCTGGACTTACCAGCAACTCCAGGTGGGAAGAAGCTCAAATCTGATGTGTCACAGCCTTCATCGGGTGTGAGTACGGCACTGCAGGCACGTCATAGTAATATTGTCTCCTTGGCTCATCAGATGGCTACACCAAAATTCCCTGGTACAGTAACTCCTATTGCCAAGAAGAGCATGCCACGGACACATTCAGGTGCTATTTTGAATCTTGACACTCCCAGGAAGCACAACAATCTCAGTTCCACACCCGCTAAAGAGCTGGATTCCCCACAGGATAAGGAACATGATCTGGCTAGTTGCTTACCGGATGAGCTGGACTTCCCAGACATTGTACAGACTAGGGCAGATCCCTCACAGTCGGCAGATCAGGCTGCCAAGGAGGTTGAGACTCAAGAACAACGGAACGAGTCGTCATGGCAGCAAGCAGAGGAGCTCATGCGAAGAGACAGCAAGCCATCCGGAACGACCAACGACAAGGTGACTGTACCGAGCATTGACAACAGTGGCAGGGACAACAGTTTGAAAGCAGATGCACCTAAGGATTTACGGAAACCTATGGAGGAGGTTCCACGTCTAAGGCATGAACCGGAACACCTGTTACCAGAGATGATGCCCTCTCCTCAGCCTGGGTCCTACATGAGCGACCCGCCGGTGTTTGACCAGCCACAGCCACAGCAATCAGTCTGTTCCAAGAACGCAGACCTCCCCTCCTCCAAACCGGACCGATCAGTAGGTAGCATGCCGCTGGGTACGGGGAAGGACAGTCCGCGGGTGTACGGAGGAGAGCGTGGGGGAGGGGAGGTGTCAGGGAGAGCCAGTGTAGACAGTGGGCCGGCCCGTAGTGCTCCGACTTCCAGTGGTATGTATACCCAGCCAACCGTAACCACATCCTCCAGCTGTGCTCTGGAGGGACGACACATGGACACGTTTGCTTTCTCCCCTCCACCGTTCCCTGGAGCCCCGTCTAGTAGCCGACCTGTCAGTAGCTCGTCATGCAGTATGGGCGGAGCTAACAGTATGGGTGGTGCTAACAGTGCCCCATTCTCATTTTCCCTGACGACAACCTCCACCACCTCCTCATCCATGTCATCGTCAGTGTCCCCCCAGATGGGAGGTTATGACAGCCAGGGACCACCCCGTCACCAGTTCCCTCTGTCCTACCAAGCGTTCTACCCCCCATCTATGTTACCACATCAACAGAGGAATGGTCCCCCGATGTTGAGTCATGGTCCGCCAGTGAACACTATGATGCCCAATGTACCTGCTTCACACCAGGCACGACACAGACTCCCCCCACCCCCTGCCCTCAACGTGAACATGGAGCTGGCCGAGCCGTCCCCCAACAGTTCCCAACCCAGCCCTATGAACACCAACTCAGGGCCAAGCTCTGGCAGCTCAAACTCCACATGTTCTCGAGAAGCCAAGAACTCTGGCAACATGGGAGCCTCTGCGCCGCCTATGTCCAGTTACCCGCTTACTCACTCCACTAAACCCCAACAGAGGGAGACACCCACCCAGCCCCCACCCCCACTCCAGCCTCCCCAACTCTCCCACCCCCCGCCAGAGAAAGACAACCCAAGAAAGCCCAGCATGGCTCACTCTGGGTCTGGCGGTCAGTCGCGTAGTCGTAGCAGTTCTGTGGGACGGTCCCCCCAGGGTGGGGGCAGTGAGCAGTATAACACCCCACCCAGTGCTGGCTACCTTAACCACAGCCCATCAGCAGCCATGGGGGGACCTGCCATGACCAGCCCACCGTTACACCACCCTGAGCAGCGGCCTGTCACGGCATCGGCTGGCCAGCGTGGTAGCTATGACGGTATGTATGGGGGTGGGGGCACCTCTGGCTCTCACTACACCTCCATGCCACCGTTTGTACCCCCAGTGTTTGATCCTCCAGCATTACAGTTCACACGGGAGAGTTCCTCATCCTCCCAGACTGAGGTCTACAGTACATCAGGGGGCAGCTCCAGGCAGGCTGGAGGGAACCTACCACAGAAACAGACAGGTAGCTCTCATAGTACTCAGTCTCAGAGCCACGGACACTCCCAAGGTCATGCTCATTCTCAAGGTCAGAGCCAAGGTCAAGGTCAGGTTGGCAGCCAGAGTCGTATGGAGGAGCGTAGCAGTAAGTCGTTACACAGCGGTAGCACCAAACACCACTCCCATCACTCCCAGCCCCCATCACAGCAACAGTCATCACAGCAACAGTCCACTGGACAGCAGCAGCACTCATCCAAATCTTCATCATCGCGATCCTCATCAAAGTCCAAGAAATCCAGTAAGCAGGCCCACCAGTCGAGTTCCTCGTCGGGGTCGGCATCGCAGTCGCAGCAGTATGATATGGATGCAGCGGCCATGTTTGATCCGAGCCGCAGTATGACACCCTACTTCCCCATCAGTAACCTGTCTCCGCAACCACGTAATCTCCAAGGCGACGGCCCCACCTATCTCCCTAGCAACCTCTTCGGTCAGTCGAGTCGTCAACTGTCCAGTTCCTCGAGCTCACTACAGCATAAAGACGCTAACCCATTCAACTCCTTTTTCCAGCCATCACGAGCGCAGAATGGAATTGGCCTCAACTTCCAGACTGGGTTCCCCATGCATCCCAACCACTCCTCCTCCACCTCTCAGTTAACCCAGCACTCCTCCGTTGGCCCCCACATGCATAACTTCAACCTGTCCAATTTCTTCCCCGACATGAACAACCCGTCCCAGTCCAGCGAGGGACTGTCCCCGATCAAGTTCCCTGGCGGCAACCCGATGATTCCTTCCCAGGCGGCGGGGATGGAACACAACGCCCTACAGCACCATCACCAGACCGGCGGACTGTACCATCACAACCGCGGACAGATGGCTGCACCAATGTTACATAATGCTATGAGCATCAATACGTTACTCGGACACCAGCATGGTTTTGACGCCCGGGCTATGGGGCCTGGGGGTATGAACAGTGCCGTACCACCCTCGTTCGGTAGTCATGGACACGCAGCATCGTTTGGTGTCCCTCATCTCAACTTCCCGATGCATGACCACTGACAGAGGCTGTCTGATTCAGACTGTGACAGTCGTGGGTGACGGTGGGACGTCTCACTGCCTGGACTACAAACAGTGTACTGTCTGTGTGTGTGTGTGGTCGTTACTGATTGTTACCGGTATGACAACTGTGATGTTATTACTATGTGTGCTCACACTTTTGTGTTACTGGCAGATGTTCCCTCAGTAACCATGGTAACTGCTGACAAAAGTTGCTTCTTGGTTGTCATGGCGACTAGCTACATGATATTTCAAATTTCCGTTGCCAGTTAGTACTAACAGTTCCATAATAGCTGCCTGTTGAAGTGTTTATGGTTCAAATTGATAATTCTGATATAACGCTTGGGAGCAAGGTCACTTGGTGCTTATTATAATGGATCAGCTTCTACCATGCTAGCAGAATGAGAACTAAATGTATTCGAAATTTCTAGAGGTAGGTCAATATTCTGTGGAATGTTTAATGGCAAAGCAATCTGATGAAATGGAATAAGGGTGATCCCAGGAATGTCCCTGGATATTACATTGTACACCAGTGTGATTGTATCGGCATTGACTGACAGCTGGGTGGGTTGAAGTATTCTTGCCGAGGCGGTCTTGTCTCCTCCCAGGTGTCTGTGTGTGTGACTGTGTTGGCCATTCTGTGGTTGTGTCCACGTTCTCATCCTGCAGCCGTGCATGTGTGAGTGTGTGTGTGTGTGTGTGTGTGTGTGATTGGTGTGGTTACTGTGTTCGTCGATACTCGGGTCTCTGCTGTTCTGCATTGAATCCCAGCTGCTTGTCTTACGGGACATGTATTTGCTTTCTGGTATTTTGAGTTAAGTCGACACTGAGTCAGTCTGTAATGAAAAGCAATTTGTCTGAGGATAAACTGAGAATCAGAAAATCATCCTATGACTGGGTGAATTTGATTTTAAAAAAAGCAATAAGTAGTAGCATTCCAATAAATGTTTTTGGTTTTTTTTTTTCTTAAAATATATGCTGTATACATTTTACAGGAGATACAATGTAACCTAAAATTGAGCTGGATTGGTTAAAACTTAAGAGCCAAGTTGACCTATTTCTTTGAAAAATCGTAATTTTACATAATAACAAAAAATAAAGTGTTTTAATTTGTGGAAAAGATCAGTAATCAACAAAGCAGTCTGATATCCAGGGTTAATTCTATTATAACACCGCTTCCATGATTTAACAATCGAACCCTTGGTTGCTAATAAACTACACCTTTACCTATGATGACCTCTGCATTACCAGACTAAACTCGTTGTAGAACATGTCTGCAATATTGTACTTCCTACTTATCTGGAAGTACTACAATATATAGTATTTAAAAACTTTGTAGGCATTTCTTTTTAAGTAACAATACCTATTAGCATGTATAATCAGTTTCAATGCAAGCATAATTTAATATTTACTGCTAGCACTACCAGCGTTTGTGTCAATTACTAACGGAGGCTTTTTACCTACCTGTAGGTTCCCGATAAAAGTTTCATTTAATGGGCATTTGAAAATTTCTTTGCTGTGCATGTCCTTATGTACATTATGTAACCGGCATGTTTCAGTCTAGACAATCACCAGTATTTGAGCAAAATCAAAAGACCGCAATTTTTTGTCAGGACCTCAGTTAGGGTGTAGGGTAGATGTTTGTCTTTTTTTTTATC
>JAAUYG010114007.1_pt1 | contig 13905 bp, 8 predicted proteins | sample 7278091 | NCBI WGS metagenome assembly JAAUYG01 (sample SAMN14350201, study PRJNA611818) | marine sediment metagenome | isolation source: surface marine sediment (0.6m) | place: French Polynesia: Moorea | collected 2018-08
CCCGCCCAACACTCGTTTTTTGTGTTTGCCAGGTACATTTTTTGCCCCCCCCACCGGGGCCGGTTTTGGCCCCCTTTTTTTACCCCTCTCCCCCCACCCCCCCCCCCCCCCCCCCACACACACACACACACACACATCCGCTACACATACACACACACTTCCTCCCCAAATCCTGGTGCAGCTTCAAGATCCCGATAGTTCTCCCAAGGCTGTTACTGTTTTATACTTCTTGCTGCAGCTTTGTCATAAAAATTTTGGGAGGCCTTCTGCCAATGGTTTTACTTTACAGAATCTATCACCTGGGGGCAGTTAGTATTCAGTAATTACTAATATGGTACATGTGTGTATTCAGTTTCTTGTGTTACAAATTGCAATGATTCCAGTCTTGAACCATTGTATCACTGACAAGATTACTGTAATAAAAAGTCTGTAGTCAACTTATACTAGGTACCGTATTACATTTAGCATTGTTCATGTTGTTTAGTACAAATTATGACCCTCATATTGTCTTTGCATGTACCAAAGTACATAGATGAGTAGTCTGACAACAGACCAAAGGTGTGCATTTAGTAAAGCCTTACGTATTTATTGTTTTGACATTTCAGGTTCGTCGGCGGTGGCGAAGAAACCGCGTAGCCGTGGAATATTCAGTCATTTCCTTTGCTGTTTTGGCGCAAACAGTAGCAGCCCCCAGCAAACCACGCCAGTCCCTGCTGACGACACAACTAATGGCATCCCCAAGGTAAATACGTCTTAACGTTGGATGGGTTAGTGGTGTGGCCTTTAACTGTGCGGCAAGCAACTACAAAACTTTGCAGATTATGCGCCGAGTTGGGAGTAAAGTGTACAGGTATTACAGTTGTAATTGGCAAAGAAACAAACACATGTGTAAATGAAGGTGAATGCCATAAGTTTTTTTTTGAACTGCTTTAAGACCTGTGGGGTACTGCAACAGCACAGTAGCAGTAATACTGGTACAAATAACAATGTACTTGCATTTGTATAAAAGTGGTAGGTTTATCTAAGACAGTTTGTGTGATGCTGAATGTAATGCAGACAGAGAAAAAAATTCCTTTGAACTTGATTGATTGATATTGGGGTTTTAGCATGTTTAGTTGATAGGACTTAAAATCTTACAAACTTGTTCTGAGTACCAGTAAATGACAGGAATGAAACACAAAAATAAATATGTTACTGGGATCCAAGTGCAGTGGTCCCTACAATTTAAGACATTCCCATCACTGTCGGAATAAACATGTTTCAGAATAAACATCCCTCCATTTTAAGACCAACTTTACTTTACTTTAAGACCGTACTAGCTTTTTGTGGGCTAAATGGCCGGCAGTCTTAAGATGCAGGGACTACTGTATTTGATATGGTATCAATTAGGCTAGTGCTCATATAATCTTCATTCCATTTAGTTACCTCAGTGGTTTCTATCCAAATATTAAAACAACGCATTTGTAACATTCTTTTGCCATTAATTAAACACCGCAAAAAAAAGAAACTATAAAATCTGGATCCTATACCAGATTTGAAATTCTTGTTTGTAGCCATCGAGCAATCCACCAGACAAATACCTACTTCCATCAGCCCAAGTTGAAGATGGAAGCCGAAAATGTGTAGTAATAGATTTGGATGAGACTCTAGTACATAGCTCTTTCAAGGTAAGATGCTCTCTCACATTCTGTGATGAGAAAGTTGACTTGTGAGCTCACTGAACCCGCTAGCTCCTCAACCTTGTACTATATTATCCCAGCTTGATATTTACCTTGGCCTGGGTGGTCTATTTTTGCCTGCTCAATAATACTGATGCACAAAAAAAAAAAAAAAATGACATGCATGTGGTATTATATTCCTTCTGGGAGAAGAACCTATGTAGAGCTTCTGTGGATCTTTCTTGACCATCATCAATATGACAAACCTGCAGTAGCTATCCTTTCCACGCGACCATAGCATTACCTGTATATCTTATAGAAACTTTGCTTCATGTTTGAAGCACCATTTACTACATTAGTTACTTGCACACAAATAAGAGCACAAATAAGTTTCATTATGATGTGCACATATATACATGACTACATGTACACGTGCAGTGCACATTAGGTACATCTGCCCAACATACTACCGGCACAGTTGTGGCATTAAGGATTTTAAGTTAATGGGGGTAACAGTTTTAGATATACTGCAAGTCATGAATTATGATAAGCAAGGAAAATAATGTTTGAGTGATACTTCACTCATTTCACTGGCAGAGTTGGTGTCGTTTTCATTTCGCGTATGTTAAACCACCTTAGAGTAATAATGTACACTTACTTGAAATCTATTCTATTGATAATTTTATTAAAAACGTTGTAGAGTTCATGTTCAAACATCTCAACAATTCATGTTTTCATCTGTATTTATTTAACATAAACAGTATTAAACACAAAAAATTCTAAATGGCAATAGACCCCAAGATTTATGATTACCTTGTTTACCAATGCACCAGTTGCATAGTGTTATGTTTTCATAACCAGCATATACTACTACCGATATACCATGATACACTACAGTGAACGACTAGTACTAAGTAGTACATAGTACATGTAGTATATCCAGTGAGCCTAGAAATCGCCAGGAGACATTTATTTACATGCATATTACATGTATTACTACTATTGTATATAACATGTATAATGTATGGCAATTCTGCATATTTATAAAAAGATAAATATTCCCCGCTGGTCTTGCCTGGCAGCTTGTACATGTTGTGAGATCTATATATTTGCTGACCATAGTTGGTTTAAAGAATCATCGTTACACAAACACCAATTTTCTGAATGTTGCCCTGATAGTTTCTGATAGTTGTGTACCACAAGTGGTGTATTAGTGCATAAAACAAATCATTTATCATCATTTCACGCCCAATTGAGCAGCCACTGCTACCTTGATTCAGATATTTGCTGTGTGAGGCTGTGCCATCCTACTGTACAAGATGTACTATTGTAGTAGACCATAGTACAGCAGTACTGGCATTTTACAAAAAAAACATGACCAGTTCATCGGAGAATGAAAATTTTGGGAGTAAACCCTGGTGCGTTGACAGTGTAGGATTGCCTGATGCCATATATATATATATGTAAACTGCACTAAAATTTACAACATATAGTAAAATGACAAAAGGGTGCCTTCTAGTCCTGCTTGATTTTGAAGAACAGCTGCAGCAGACACTGCTGCAGCTGCAGCAGCTGTGTCAGCGACGTCTTCAAAATGTATTCCCGTAACCTGTCCTTTCTTTCATCTCCTTCCCCAACCCTTGTCATGGTATCTCCATTGTACACCATGTAATCCTGTTGAGAGATATCATGAAGTCAACCTGAGCTTTTATTATGTTTATTCACAGAGACATGACCTTTTAAAAAAATTTTTGACCAATAGTTCATATGCCATGTAGAACACTACTAGTATGTAAATAAATGTTTATTTAAATTTTGAAATTCCTTTTACATTTTAATCTTGAAATTCCTTTTACATTTTAATCTTTTTTTTCATGCATTTGTTACCGAGACAGTAAAAGTTCAACATTTTGTAACATCTATCTCTTAGTCTTCCAATTTGCATATGTTCTATAACCTATTGTATGAGTGGGGTTTTGGCATCTGTTACCTTAACTGCGGCACTTCAATATATCGCTTCATAAACTTATCATTTAATCATGCACGTTGTGAAACATTCATATGCTGATTTGCTGAGCCTCTTAATCTCTCTGCATGCTTCCACAATCATTTATATAAAAATCTTTTTATTATCCATTAAATAATTTGAAAATTCCTCATCAGCATTATTAAAGCATTTGCTCAGCTCAGAGCATTTGAAAATTTTGAACAGTTGCTAAAATGGTTTCATCAACGGGAACTTTAATGCAGATGCTTGCAATTACTGGGCAAGATTTACACAGAAGGTCTGCAAGCCTGACTTGTTGTGTTGCTGCTGCTGCTGCTGCGTCTCATGCCACTTCCGGTTATCGGTTGCTCCTATTGCTCTCACATTGCAGACGCCCCAGAAATACCTGCTTTCCCAGCAGAAGACAGGTGACTCCGACCGAAAATGCCTCGTCATTGATTTAGATGAGACTTTAGTTCACAGTTCTTTTCAGGTTAGTATTCAGTAGTCAAAACAGAATTTGTGGCGAGGAGAGATAAATTAATTTTGCAGATCTGTTGTCGAAAGTTACTGGCAGCATTCTAGAGCATATATATGTTCCACTGCGTGAACACTTTTCAATTACAAAATATGAATATGGCAAACTGAAAGTAGTAAATTTCCTAACTTTGCTACATGCTTTGCCTGGGGGTGGCTGCTTCTGACAGATTTCTTCCGTTTCACATCTGCTGGTCTGTCTGTGTGCACATGGTACCTTTGTTATGGCATTGGTTAACTTTTGATTCTTTCTCTAGCTAGATTATCCATATAACGGTCTGGAAGCAACCTGAATGCATGCTGTGTGAAGACTGGGCAGCATGCGTTGTTTTGGCATTGATATTTTTCTTAGCAATTTGCTAGTGAAATCCTTTAACCCTATAACTTGAATTGCTAAATTATACCATACAATTTGATTGTACTAAATATATTGGTGTAACAGATAATCAGGTATTGAAAATATTAGAAACAAATATACTGTTTGAGTATGTTATGGACTTTAAATAGTCTGGGTACAAATGCAAGTAGGTAACTTATTTCACTAAGAACATGAGGAAAGACTAAATATGTACACGATTCACAGTTGCATGCTAAGCTTACACTTGAATGGTATGCACAAAATCTGAATCGAAATTTGTAATCAGAAATGCACCAGAGTACTTCGGTCTTTTCTGTATTTGATAAATTGATATACACGAAACTTATTGTTTGTAATATCAGAAATTAAGACTAAATTGTTCATTTTAGCAAGTGCATTTGATTTCTTGCTTTCAGCCTGTTAGCAATGCTGATTTCATAGTCCCTGTTGAAATAGATGGAACCATTCACCAGGTAGGGCTTAGGCATTGAAAGAGAGCATCACACACAGCAATCCATACTAGTATGTAATGAGACACTTTGTACATCGTTCCTCGTGCATTTTGTATTATAATCATTGTCATGAACATACCTGTGGTGATTGCTTGTGATAAATATGTTGGAAGTATGAAAGTGTTTCTAATGGTAATATTTGGTATTAACAACTGTTCATCGACATGTAATGGTACCTGTTGGTATTTTAGGATGTTTTCTTGAATCAGATTTGCATATATGCACATGTATGCATGCTATGAGAAAGATGAGAACATAATAACCCATGCGAATGCGTTCACTTTATATGACACATGTTTGTTTTTGCCGACCATTTATTCATTTAAGTGTACACAGTGTCATGCCCGACATTGGTGGCCAAATCCGCTTGCTTTTTTTCCGCATTACTACACACGGCACCAGAGATATTTCTTTTCTTCAAAACTTGACTTGTTTTTTCAGCTAAATGTGCGTATGTGTGTGGATACCCGAGATGCTAGGAAAATGAGCCAAATTGATACATAAATTGTGTCCTTCCAGGTGTATGTACTAAAGCGGCCTTATGTAGATGAATTCCTACAGAAGATGGGCGAGATGTTCGAGTGTGTGCTGTTCACTGCAAGCTTGGCGAAGGTAAACATGTTCATATAGCTTTTAAGTCTTCTTTAGTTCGGGTTACCTTCCATGCATCATATTTTGGGCTTGACTTGAATAACCTTGAAAATTGAAAGTCCCTCAGATTTTCAAGGCCTATATCATGTATATCATATAATTGATTTTGTCACATGGCTTTATGCAGAGGGGCCTTCTAGACATAAACCCTACGGCAATAGGAAATCATATGGTGAATTCACCTACACCAATAGATTCGATCTTGAAAGGTCAAAGTCAAAATCACTTCATTGATTTTGAGTGATAGGAGATCTGTACATAGTATATTATATAAATACGGTATAATATGTCTCGATGGCCTGTAAGAGAATGTTTGGGAGTGCCCTAGCGGTCTTTCTTTTCTGAGCGTTTTTTTCAGTAAGTGAAGAAAAGACTGTCCCAGCAGCAGTGCACCAAAATGAAAGTGTATCGTTTCTAGATATTTTCTTCTCAGAGCATTTCCCTTCCTATAGTTCTGTTAATGGAAAATTGAATCCCCTCCAGGACCTCCATGGTCACATTGGGAAGGGACCACTCTATTGAAAGATATGTTATATTACAATTTCTATGTTTAGTATAAAATATAGAAAGATAGAAATCAGACTATTCATGCCAGTTCTCTCATTTGCTTATTTGGGATATTGCAATGTGCGTGCTTACAGATTCATATTGTTAATCAAACAACAGGTAAATTTTATCCAGTTACTGGTAACTGTAGTACATTGTATATAATATGCTTACATTGGTCATTTAACCCATGTTAAATATTTGTTGCCTGCTCTCATGCAGTATGCAGACCCTGTGGCTGACCTCTTGGACAAGTGGGGAGTGTTTCGTGCTCGGCTTTTCAGGGAATCTTGCGTCTTTCATCGGGGAAATTATGTTAAGGTGAGACATAAAATGCAGTATTTCTCTGTTAGGTTCGTCGTCAAATTTGACATGAAGTTATGTTCAGACTGTCCCACGATGAAGTACATGTACTTGCCAATACCAGGCATTTTTCACTGCATGTGCAATATTTATCAAGCAGTTAGCCTCCCACCGAGATAATGCACTTGAAGTACACTAGAAATATACACTGTTATCACATTTGTTATGGCTGTTACCACATGTACTATATAGCGTATCGATGATGCTGCAGAACTTCGTGAAAACTTTGCCGTGCGTTTTCGTTTCTAGTTAAAAATAAGAAACAGAGAAAATGATAAATATTTTAAAGCCAAGTGTCTTAAAACGTTGTTTTTGCCCGTACTCCAGGACCTGAGTCGGCTGGGCCGTGATCTAGGTCAGGTAGTGATCGTGGACAACTCGCCTGCCTCCTATATCTTCCATCCAGATAATGCAGTAAGTGATTTTGCTCTTTGTCTCTCTCTGCTTCGTCCTTCATACGTAAAACTTTTGTGAAGCATTCTCTTCTTCAATTGTGCTGTGGTTGGGATTTAAAAAAAAAACAAAACACATGCACCTTTTCAGTTAAAAGATATATAACAAATTGTCAAATTTGGTTTTGAAAAGAGGCTATTCTGCCACATCTAAATAGTAATACATTGTGCTTTAATTCTAGCGTATATTGTTAAGAATTTTAAAGATAATACATATAGAAATTGCCTTTTGTTGACACTGTTAAAGTAGGGAAGAGCAATGTTAATGATTGTTTCATGTGTAAATGGACAGCAGTCTTGTACTTGGTGTACTACATTGCAATTTGTGTTCCTTAATCTTTTTAACCTTGTCTCCTGAGTGTAAAGGTTAAAGCCATGTGTAGTTTATGTGCTTTGCCTAGAATAGGTCTCGTCTGTGACAAAATGTTTGTGATTGATATATTATACAAGTCACTGAATTTGGAAAGAGAATTTGAGGATACAGGCTGGCTGAGTGGTGTTACTGCACAGCATGTCATGCATGCCAGGACAGTTTAAAGTTCACCAGGCATAAGGTTGGATGTAATTAAGACAACATGTTCCTAACACTCCATATTCTGCTTCTAGGTTCCCGTAACGTCATGGTTTGATGACATGAATGATACAGAGCTCCTCGACTTAATCCCATTCTTCGAAGGCCTCGCGAACGTGGACAATGTTTACAGCGTGTTGAAAAATGCTAATAGCCCAACCAACCACAACTCGAACTTGGCCTCAATCAGTAACACGATTATTACGCAGACCACAGGAACATAGCATTCTGGGACCACAGCCAATCAGAAGCCTTGTTGATTGTTGCTTGGCAACAATTTTTTTGGTGAGAGCCAGACAACGGTGCCCTTCTCGTAACCTTACTTCCCCTCAACCAACCCCTACCACCCACCCTATTAGTCGTTTCTGATGTGTGTACTCTTTGCAGCTGTCCTTCGTAAATGGAGAATCCTTTGCCGATGGAAGCACAAATGGGAAAATTCAACTGGCAGATTCGTAGCCCAAACAAAAACTGTGTCGAAGGTGGAGGGGAGAGTTTGCATGTAAATTGTCAAATTTTTTTTTAGTAATTATTTTTAGCTATAACAAACCTCGAGGTGTTCTGTTGAAAACCGCAATCGCTGTTACGGTTGGAGAATTGTTTTGAAGTACCGAGTCGTCGCAGTGCACTGGAGAAAATTAGCAAATTATGTTGTTATATTAAATGGTGGAAAGTTGGGTTGCCACTTCTTTTAAAACCGACAAATGCCAGGCATGCACAGTGACGGGCATGTACATGTGGGTCATTAGTGATAGAGTTAGGACTGCTCTTGTGTGCTAGTGATTTCGGCATCTGGGGCTTCCTTGAAAAACTCCACATCGTAAGGAATTTGCCAACAATCTTGAAAATCGTTTTGCTGCAAGTTAACTCGTGTAGAAACACCACATGAAAGGAACGACAGGTATAGGGACTTTTGTTAGACTGGGATGTTCATATACCTGGCTACGGTTATTTAACTTCAAGAATGGTATGTAACATCCTTTGCACAGATTTGGTTTGTAGGATGGAGTAGAAGCGATAGCTGCAGGTTTTCTACCAGCCGTTATAATAATTAATATCCTACAACAATCTTGTTTGGAGTGCAGTTTTTGGCCACAAAGTGATTGTGGCTTATAGCTCTTCTTTCTGATATTATGTTTTGATATAAATATTTATTCTTGTTTATTTATCGTAAGCTGTATTTAGAAAACAAAATGACTGTACACTTTTGAAAAGCTGTCTGAGGCATTACTGATATAGCTATACACTGCATAGCTCTCTGCACATTTTACCTCAAGTTGTTTGCGGATGCTATGAAAGCACCATCCTCGATTGGAACTCTCCTGGTATGCAGCACTAAATTTCCCTGGTTTCTCCAGATAATTATCAACACTGTATCTTATGATTGATTGTGTTAAAATGATTTAAACAACCACGCAAGTCGACATTAGAGTGCCGTGGGATTCTCAGTGCTTCAGGGTGAACTAAGAGTGCTTCTTGTTTAAAGTTGTTTGAAAATTCTTACTTGATTTTGACAAAATGGGGCATAGAGGTTACAGAACACATTTCTTTGGCTATTAAAGGTTCAGTTGTTGATATGTTACTTCTTTGTTGACATTTGTTATGGAAATGCGTGGTTTGAATGGACATCTATCTATCTGGCAGAAAGGGATTCTTGATAGAAACTTATCTCGACAGGCTTTGTGCTGTTGTTTTTTTTACGCTACGCTGTATGCCTTGAAGGTCTTTATTATGTACACCCCATCTACATAATCCACAATTGTAAATAGATAAAAAAAGATCAGCCCCAAAACAACTACTTAACAATGGTATTGTTTTTAGTTGTAGAGATCGTTGGAAGTTAAAGACACACAAAGCATATACGAAAGCAGTAAAAATGCAATGAATCTAATTGCAGTGATGTAATAGGTTGAGCAAGATATCCTTGGATATAGTCCTAAGACAGAATGACAAGGCGCTTTGCTTTAGGGATACCACAGATGTTAAAATGTCGCATTAAATCAGTCTATGTACTTGTATTAATAGATATGCCTGTATCTATTTTCGCCGACAGTACTTTGAGTGGTAACTGGCCTTTTCATGACGTGGTTTTCCTTGGGGTTATTGTAATCACCCACTCCCGCCGTAATCTTGGTATTTTCATTTGAGTGGCTTGATTAGCTCCTATTTGCATGGTATCCATACATGTAGTATTCAAGATGCACTGGGTGATTGAACTGGCTGCAGCATTGATCTTAGTCGATTTGTCTCGTGTTCGTCGTATGCTTGTGTGTCCTTCTTGTTTGCTATAATACTTGCTTTTGTATGGGTTATGAGTCTTTGTGAAAAATTTGTTATGCAAGAATAGTCCCATTTCTTGTAGCAAAAACATGAAAAGCCTGTCGCGTGACCTTTAAGCTTATTTGCAGGTATTTATAATCTGTCACGGACAATAGAATAACGTCCACATTACTTGTTTGCTTTTATGAACTGGAAGAAACTTGAGCAGGCAATCTTGACAGTGGCATGGGCAGGCTCCCAACGGTTTCTGCCTTGCGTGCAGTACCTCCACCATGTGCTTAAATTGAGAAATGTGATGTCTTTAAATTAAACTTTGATATTAAAACTTTTGAACTCGAAAAGATAATCTCACCTTATTTGACTTGCAATATGTTTATATTGATCACAAAAGCGAGCACTAGCAAGAAAATGGCTTCTATGAGTGTCTGGAATTACAACACTGGATTGGCTTATGCATCTTTTGGTCATTTATTTTCAAGTGCTGGATTCATATCTTGTGCAAACATGATTGTCGCTGGCGACAGGACTTTTGATATTGCAGCTTGCTGATGTGTGTATAGCCACAGGCGCATTATGCCATATCATGCTTGTTAGGGCCGTTTAGCAATGTTTCATTTCCAATCGTGCAAATGAAGTATTTTATATATGCAAGGTGGAATTCCATCTAATACATACTCAATTATGTTAAACTTTTAAGTCTTCACCCTTCTAGCAAGTCAGTGGTTGTGAATGGCATTGTTCACTTGATCAAAAGAGAGAAAAAAGAACTGGTGTAAAGTGTCATGTTTTCAGACTTTGTAGCTAGGGCAGCTTCTATCTTTGCTTGGATATTATTAAAAAGGCGAGAGACAGAGACTAATAGTTTTGGATCTGTTGGACAACCGTGTGAATTGGAGCTAGGTGATGCAACGTTGAATTATGTATCGCCAGTAACATATTGTAACTCGCTGAGTTAGTAGCTTCCTGTGTTACTGCTGAGAAAAAGCATTTAATTTTTATCCCAGTAATTCGTGAATGACATAACCTGTGTTAAGAAACCTACTTCTTTGTTTCGCTGTCTAATGCTTTTGTTAGCTCTTCGTTTACTTACACCTAAACCTATCTGAAAGATGTCTGTGAAAGCTTTATGCTTTTCAAAAAATATTTGTAAAAGGTTTCCTGTATGTATTTCTGCACTTCTTGAAGGCCAGTTGACAAAATGGGGTTATTCCGTGGAGGGGGGTTTGCAGTTACCCTGCAAACGCACAGCCCATTTTACAAAAAAGTGACCATAGGACACAAAGCCTGCTCTGATGATCTAAATAGTACAATGGGGTAATATAGACTTTACATCACTATGTATTGATTTATTGGTACTAATGCATTTGTAAAAAAGACTGGATTATTAAGGGGTCATCTCAGAAGTTGAGAAGTTCTGTGATATTCAAAGTCTGTATGAGCTCCTGTAGCACTCGGTCACCGTTAGGTGTGCTAGTTTTCCTAGAAACATTTCAAACTTTGTTCTAAATATTGTGTAGTGCAACGTAGCTACTCATATTCTTTAGCGCTCATGGCCGAGTGTTCTCCTGATATTAAACTGTTTACGCTGTGCATGGACGAATGCATAGTCAGTTTAGCTCAAACATGACTGCTGGAGTTCAATCACTTTGTCATAGATTGTAGTAATCACATAAGTAACCCAAGTTGCCGAAAAATATACATTGTATGTACAGGTAGTCTTTATCCTGCTCAATTTTTTTTTGCCAAAACAATAGTGGGTGAAAATTTATAAAAAAAAAAAAGGCGGTTTGAAATTTTACCCGCAGCTAGTTAAAACTGATCTGCATTTTCTCACACATGAAAACTGTGCCAAATAGATTAAAAAAGACTTATTTCCAGGCTCAGGGAAGAACCCCTCCCTAAAAAATTCCAAGGGAATCGAAACAAGATTGTATGGGAGGGGGGAATAAGTTCAAATTCTATGTTCCGGGTATTAATAGTTACATGGGAAGTCTTGTCAAACTTAAAAATAAATTTGGCATGATAAATATCGTGGGGGAAATCTTGGAGTAACAAAATTTGACTTTGTGCAAAGATATTGATGAGAACTTAAGGTCTACTGGCAAGAACGTATGTTCACTAACTTCATTAACGTTCACTTGTATTCATTGCTATGTTATCTACAGGGGTACACTTCACTCCTTTGCACAGGAATGATAAGCAGGCTTATCCTTCATCGCGTGGGATTACCGTGAGCTGGTCTAGAAATAGTAACGAAATGGAATCTTTCTGTGTAATGTGTGTGTTTGACCAGGAGCAGTAAATGTGTGTTTGACTATCATTTTGGTGCAAATGTCACCTTCAAACATAAAGAGGGTGTGCTGGTGTCTGTATGGGCCATGCTGCATTACTTGCTCATTCAGGACTGGGACGGAAGTCTCGAAAAAACTCAACAAAGTCCTTTTAAGTTTTTGCGTAAGTCTGGTACTTGCACAGACTTAGGTTAGAACTTTAAAAAGACTTGCATGCAAGTTATTTCGTGAGTTCCGGCTCTGAAGCGGCAGTGCTATTGTGAATTAATTACTTTGTTATTGTAAATAGATTGTAAAAAGAAACGTATATATAAATATGTACAGTTTATATATGACCCTATGTACTTTGTAATACTGCACATTTTGCGTGTGCATTAGTTAAAAAGGCATTGCGCCACCTTTCGTATTGGGGGGTATCTCATTACTGAGATACTTACTACAGGTATATTTTGTTGTTATGGCAACCTCAGTTGCCAGTGTGACATTGACACAAACGGGGAGTTCGACGATCGTGCTAAGTGCAACACGTTTTTCATTCTGATAGCCCTTCAAATCATCACGCGCAATGGCAGATAAGTAGGAATGACATATTTTTGTAGGCAATCCACAGTTTGTTCTGTATAATCCCAGGTTTAGCGTCTTTGTACTACTACACGATGTCGTTTTATACAAAACAAGTGTGGATGGCAAAGCACAGGAAAAAGAAAAAAGGAAAAGAAAAAGGGTGAGTTTGAAATTTGCCTGAAAATATTTTATATAAAATGAATGAATAGTTTATCGTTGTTCTGTTTTACTTTACAAACACCACACCACACTTACGACTGCTTTGAATAAAAGAGAATATTGGGTGCCACAACTGTAGAAAGATATGTTCCTACACATATGTTTAATGGGTTAAATTCATGAGTGAAATATTATGGCTTTAAATTCATTTAGTGAAACATCGAGTGCCTTAAAATGCATTAGTGAAACATTGAATGCTTTTAACTTCATTGGTGAAATATTTAATGCTTTTAAATTCGTTAGTGAAACCTTGATAATAACATTCATGTAGTTCTTATACATGTATAGCGCTTTACCCTCCAATGAGCTCAAGTGTTTTACGTATTATAACCCCCGGCACATAAATTACGTACACACCAACTCCCCAATGGAGTATGCAATCTGGCTCAACACTAAGTCTACAACGTGCCATGGGTGATCAATGATATAGCTTTCTCTCTGTATTACCAGGTTCTTATTTATGGCAGATTGTGAACCGGAGCACCTTATGGGTACAAATCTTGCTCCGTGTCTGGTGTGACTTGAACCCATGATATGGTTGAGAGTCCAATGCTTGGCTACTTAACCAATGTTCCTCCATTTGTGAGTGCGCTGCACCTTTTATTAAGACCTGCACTGGACTATATTTAAGTACAGACCCAGGCCAAAGATGGGTGGTGGCCAGAAGACCTGTGTCCCTTCCTCTGTGCAGAGTTCCATTAAAATTCAGACTTTCCACGCTCACTTTGCGAATTCTACTTCATGAAATCAGCTATAAATTGGCAATGAGAAATATAAGACCAATACCCACATGAGGAGCAATACATTATTCAGATTCACCTTTATAGAGTTTGGCATAATTTTAAATTAAAGATCATTTGTGTTAGTTTTAAATTTGACTGACAGCTTAATTGCTTGTCAGTGACATGACACCCAC
>JAAUYG010228793.1_pt1 | contig 13903 bp, 8 predicted proteins | sample 7278091 | NCBI WGS metagenome assembly JAAUYG01 (sample SAMN14350201, study PRJNA611818) | marine sediment metagenome | isolation source: surface marine sediment (0.6m) | place: French Polynesia: Moorea | collected 2018-08
CTGTTAAGTGTTCAAGTTCAGTTTGGGGTCATTCAGTGCATTTCCGATTTTAACCGACCTTGTACATGATGTAACACACAAACCCCAAATCCAAGACCGACACCGACCAACATTACGGCCACAGGGGAAAGTATTAAGTGTATATAAAGTACTTTTGACTGTTAAGTTTTCAAGTTCAGTTTGGGGTCATTCAGTGCAGTTTCGATTTTTGACGACCTTGTATCTCAGAAACGGCTAGGCGTACAGCAAAACAGACCAAAATTTGGGCCTCAAGGGTAAGTATTTAGCGTATATGGGGTACTTTTGACTAAGTGTTCAATTTCAGTTTGGGGTCATTCGGTGCATTTCCGATTTTTGACGACACTGTCCATGTATCTGCTTTTGACTTAGTTTTTCAAGGATCTTTGTACTGCTACTACAGTAGTAAGTTCACACCATACCAATATTATTTTATCTAATAAATGACCAAGCAGATCATCAAGGCCCCTGGGCCTCTTGTTCTTCCTCTATATTTTTGCAGCGGCCCTAGTCGTCGCTCGGTATGCTGTGATTACCAAACCTTTGAAACAAAGTAATATAATGGAAGCCCTTAATTTGTAATTAAGGTGGTCAAGATATTCGGTTGTGGTTGGTTCAAATGTGACGTGTTCAGCTGCAAAACGATAGACATTTGACAAAGTGTTGTTAGGGCCATGCCACATAAAGTTAAATTACTATGTGCATTGAAGACTGCCTAAAGTCTGCGAGTCTGTATCTGGGCGTTTTCCTAATTATTGAACAGTTTTTGCTTTACTAATGATGTTGATGCTTCGAAAACCGTTATGTAATTAGAACAATAAATCACACTCATAACCTCGTGAAAGGTCACGAGTGCGGAAGAGGACGTTGCATCATTTTTATAATGTCAAGTTTATTGTGGTATTTGAGATTGATTTGCGCTCAAACAATTACCTGGCTGACAGTCTGCATTTGACCTTTCCTGTCTCGTTGTAATTGAAAGATATCAGTAGCTCGCGGCTTTCAATAGATATCCAGCGAAACTAAATCGCTGCAAATCACAACACCAGCCAAAGGAAACCGCAGCGTTTGCCACAGGGAGGAACTGGGATGCATTTGTTACATAAACATAAATAATATTGTCACCAGGTCACATTACCGAAAGGTAAACAGAGTGAAACTAGACTGTGAGGGAAAAATCACTCTTGATTGATCGAATCGTGGCATTCAACCTACGAAGATTACATTTCTATGGCGGACAGACACCGCTCATTTTAACATCTTTGGCGTGACGCAGTCAGGGGCAGAGCCCCACCTGGTACATCACCTAAGGACGCCTTAACCACTAGATTGGCGTGGCCTATGTCTTTTGAAAAAAAAATGTGATGGCGATATAGACGAACTATCGAAAACACCAAATCATGGTATTCACAGACCCTTTAGTGCATATGTAAAGCTAAATAGGGTGGACTTTAATTTTTACCTTGAATAACTGGACCGTTTGGCCAGAAATGTGGATTCTGCACTTACTCGTGTTGGCTGTCCTGGCGAATCAATCTGATAAAGTATATGGTGAGTACTAGCACTTAAGTTGTTGATATGTTAATATGATACCTTGCTACTGCACCTCTGTCGGTAGTGAGAAAATTAACAGCATGGAAAGGCCACATTTGGTGTTAATTTTCAGCTACATTGCACATCTAGAACCAAGATGATGTGCCGATCCTATATTGTCGTCAGTGTCATGCATGGATTAGCTGTTATTAAGATCAATTGCTATATCTTTTCTTTGTCGATGACAGTGTGAATAAGGTATCTCTTTATAACTCGAGTCTCTACAGAAGTTTGAACCTCACTTTATGGAATTTATTTTAACTTATCTTATGAAATTTTATTTTAATTCTTTGGTCACTGTAAAGTGTGTCTTTACTAATGCAAAGTCGTTTTTAAGCTTCGATGTATCCAAAACCTCCTTGCCATAAAACAGCAGTGTATCCAGCTGGTCGTGTATCTCTATCGGCTATGTCTTGCAACTTTATTGATATTATTTGTATTTGTAAAAGAAGTTCAGTTTTGTGAAGATACACAAAAGTAAAGATTAAAAAGTGTGGTAACGTTCTCACTTGTTGGGAACATTTACTTAAATACATGTACATGCAGCAAATTTAACTTTCGTTTACAGGTCGTCAGGTTCAGAATGAATGTCGCCTGAGTTCTAGCGTGGTGCTTTCATGCAGTGACGGAACATCGGTTAACATATTGGATGCGTTCTACGGCCGTATGCGCCCTGATCCGTCATACTGCCCTCCACTGACCAATCACAGCACTGGAGAATGCGAGGACAGGCATGCCAAGCTTCGCGTGCAGGACTTCTGCCAGGGCAAATCAGTGTGCGATATTCCTGTTTCTTCCAGCACGTTTGGAGACCCATGCTCACCGGAAACGCAAACGTATCTCGCTGTTTCCTATGAGTGTGTTGGTAAGTGAAGTAGTCTATTGAGAAAAAAGTATCTCGCTTGCCGACGCGCAACGGCTTCTATGCGCAATTATTATATTAATTGGATTTTATTCAGAATTATATCACTAGTATATTTGGGCTTTGTGTAACGTGCACTTGTACTCGCTCTGTTGGGTATGCTGTCTCGTTTTATTGTATGTCTTACTATGTGATTCTTTTGTGCAACATAATCGTCTTTGTGAATGTCTTTGAATAAATAAATAAATAAATAAATAAATAAATAAATAAATAAATAAAAATAAATAAATAAATAAATAAATAAATAAATAAATAAATAAATAAGATAAATAAATAAGATAATTAAAAATATTACTTTAGCTAGGATTTTTCCTTAGATTTCGTAAGGGAAAATTTTATTCACGAATATAATAATTTTAATAACAACGTAAGCGTTATACGTCAGTTAAATTGTAAGTGCGAATTACAAGTATTATTTGTTAATAAAATAGGGCATTAATTGTGAATTAGTTTTATTAGTGCTTAAACATTTCATCCGCGAATCAAACATAAATGTTATCCACATTATGGAGGGTGACATCTGTTGAGACAGAAACCACTGTACCTCATTAACCACACGTATATGTCGTCAGCCCATAGGACATCCGCCAATTAAACTACTACCACCACTCTATTTCAATCATCACACGAACGACCTCACACAGCCCGTTGGCCACTCGACCCACACCGTCTCACCCCAGAATAGCACCATTACATGCAGCACTACAACTGGCACACAATATCGCCACCACACTTATTTACCGTTTCAATCTTTTCCCAGATCTAATACGCGTAACTGCTGTGATATCGAATATAATCCGACACCTTGATGACCATTCCTTGTTTTTTTTTTCAGCTACTCTTAGAGTGCTGTTCCTGATAATATCTGATTTGATAAACGCTTTTTGACGTGTGATATTGGGGTCTATCAGCCCGTGTTCAACGTGAGGTGCTCAGCATGAGAATACACTGAAGCATTCTGCCAGCCAGGTTCACCTCTTATTTGAACATGCATGTTTTGTTTCAGAACGAAACGTCAGAAAGGTCGTTCGTACCTGTGAGGGTGACGTAGACTCCGCAGAAGTGCGATGCCCTAGTAACACTCTAATTTCCATCGATGGGGCCTTCTTTGGACGGCTCCTAACCAGCCAGGGGGTCCTGGGAGTGTGCGCAAGTGGTGTGAACAATGACGATGTGCACTGCTACAACGAAGATACGACCATCAGAATCAGGGAAGAGTGCGAAGACAGGGAAAGCTGCAGTATACTGCCAAACAATGGCTTCTTCGGCATTGACCCCTGTCCGGGGACAAGTAAATACGTCTTCATTATCTACAGCTGTACAAGTAAGTTTGGGGCACGTTGGTTCATGTTGTGTCTGTTTCTTTGTTTGCTTAATATTTTTATTAGCTCTAAATGGTTTATGCTTCTCCACAGCAGAGCTACTGTCGTGGTATACAAATCCTACGAGTTTCAGTTATGTTTTAGTAATAATATGGCAGTGAGCCATAATGCCATAAATGTTAAACCTGTACCGAAATGATCCCTATCTTTCTGGCCTCTTTCCATCCTTCGTGCTTTCAGTCCCTTCTCTTTCCTTCTCTCGTTTTGCCTTTCTTTCTTACTTTCCCTTCAGTCCTCTCCTACTCCTGACGGAGATGGTATGTGTACATGTATGTGTTTTATGTCACAAATTCACGCAGTGACAGCTATACAGTAAAGCGTGTACACCATGTGCTAACTGGAAATTCGGTGTCAGACTGTGGCCACCTGTAAGACTATATACTGAATTCGTAAGCAACTGAAAATAAAATATAGAACAGCTATAGACTGGAAATCAATCTCGATTACTACACCATAAAGTCCCACAGTCACAAATGTGAACATATCTCGTATCTGTTTCTATCCTTTTAGCGCCTGTCTGCGGGGGATACCAGTTCTTTGATCCGTCCACACAGACGTGTTGCCATGAAGTGGTCTTCGACAAGGACTCCAGCCAGGACCGTTGCTGCCCCGGGGATTTTGATCATGTGTTTGACGACAGTCCTCTCAAGACCCCAACCCGAGGTTGCTGCCCGCCAAACCACACCCCATACAACTCGCAGAGCTTCCGTTGCTGTAGATCAGGAGTACGAGAAAGAGTGGAAAATCCCACGGCTCCCGACGATTGGCAAGATGACCGTTGCTTAAACTGAGTGGTCACACTTTAGAGTGAGACGGAGCGGAGGAACAACGAACTATGTACAAGAACACGAGGTGCTTAATAAAATCTTGAACAAATAGTCTGGTGTACTCGAAACTATAGATACGCCAAACTTGATCTGTGATCTGTGTGAGCAGCACTAAAGCACGTTGCTGATATCGATGGCGCGTAAATAAACTTTTCATATACAGATATGTCGTCCCATGTGGCATTGCCCTATTACTGAAAATATTGTCTGTTTGGACACGTATATAAGGAATATGTGACCTACCTAAAATGATGTCAATTGTCTTGTCGCATGAGGTAACAGCAGCGATAACAACAGTAGCAGCAACACCAGTAGCAGACTAGTAGTAGTGAAGTAGTGTAGTAGTAGTGGCAGTAGAACAGTGGACTTAAGACCACTGATCCCCGGGTTCGTAACCCGGTGTATTCATGTCTGGGGCCCTTTCATCCTTCGTCTCATTGCCCGGCACCGCGTCCGTGGCTCATAAGACCCCCGCTGTTAAGAAGCGACGTTAAATAAACCCAGTCACCCACTCATTCCAAACGAACATATGTCCATATGGACATTTTAGACACATACGAATTCTCTAAGCTGAAAGGTACTGTAGAAACAGAGATCGCAAGTCGACAGTAATGTTACACAACTAATGAGGACGAACCAATGCGAAAAGGGAGATGCCTGCCTACGTGAAATATTGATACTGCGCCTGGCAAAGATCCAATGTTTGAGGAACGATTAGCTATTCTGGAGACATACCAATTTTATCATAGGCATAATGTCAAGGCAGAATCCCAACAAAACTTCAAGAACCCTTGGCTTTTTGTTTATTTCCTGTTGCTTAAATTGTTAACTTTTAGAAATTTCTCCTAAATGAAACGGTTTTTTTTTTGCATGTAACATTCGTGTTTACTGTGACAAGGATTTTCTATAAAATTTTGGTTACACCATTGTGAATGAAGTCTGTGCTGTATGCAATTCCACTCTCTGTTCAGCTGGGATATGTTTACAATGGTGACGTTATTAAGTAGCATTTGCAACGATATTCGAGCTTTGAAACTTTATATAACCAACCAAACGTATCCATTTAAAACATATTATCACAGTGAAAATATGAGTAAAATGTGCTATAAAGAATTTCAGATAACTTAGACAGATTTCCAGGTGTTATAGTGGCATCTTTTTTCCAAGTAGTTTGAGAAAGCCCCTGGTCTATGGTATATAACGTTGTAAGTTCTAAGACACTCCCTGTAAGTTTCAATAAAAGCCTATAAACAATCCGTAAATGTATCTCACTATTCATTGGCTTACTGTTGCCTAGCGTTCGTGGTTTATCTCGCTATTTGTTAGTTTGGTTTTGGAGGCGTAGGTAACTGCTCAACGGTAGTTTTGAAAGAAGAAGGGTTTTGGCTGCCAATGTGAACAGACGTGTCTCTGTCTCTGTATATAGAAGTAACTGTAGGACAAGCAAAAAAGGAAGCTACAGCCTACAGTTCAGGAATAATATAAACTAACCACTGTCATATACATGAAGGAGGAATCCAAGCCTCCCCGGGCAAGACACAAGGGCCACAAACGGGGTCTGTTTTACAGTGCTGAAATATCCACCCAACGATTTATTTCGAAAGGCGCAACGTGATATTCTTTATTATTAGCAGTTTTCCACAGACTGATGTTTAACCAAAGTCATCCAAAAGTTCCATCATGTCAATTGTCCTACGCAAGAACCTTTATCCAGAATATAAAACAATAATAAATTAACAAATAAATACTATATGCCAATTCTGAAGGTAAATTATGCATGGACAACAAAGTAACGTCCTTACAGTACTTGTAGATTTAAGATCATACTGTGCCAAGGTAGAAATGAGAAATGTAAAAAAATAACACATATCAGATGCAATTAACTATAAACTTAAACCACGTCTATTCTGGAACGTGCTTCAACAAGTCTGAGACATTCAAGTGCATCGATTGATCCCGAAATGATTTTGAACACTACAAGTTCAAAGCTACACCATACGTGTTACTAATATCCACGCGTCCCAAATTTTAGTCAGTTTTGCTGTAACACCAGCCGTTTTCGAGTTACGTACAGGCCATTGTGAGATAAGGGCCCTGAATGACTCCAAAATGACATTGAACACTATAGGTCAAATGTACTCCACATATGTGTCACTAGTGACCCCCAGACTCAATTTCACTCTACGGGTTTTGCTCTACGACCAGATGTTCTCAAATTACAGGTAATTTTGAGACAGTGCACAGAATGTCACCAAAATGGCGAATCCCACAAAGTCAAATGTACACCAAATATGGATTACCGACATACTCTGGTCTCAAATTTCAGCCCCATTTCGCTCCACGACCAGGCTTTTTGGGAGTTACAACACTTTTGAGAACAGTGCACTGAAAAAAATTACCCCAGCTATGTGTTACTAATGTCCTAGATTCCCAAATTTTAGTCAGTTTCTGCTCTTCGGCCAGCCGTTTTTGAATTACAGGCTATTTTGAGAAAGTGCACTAAATGACCCCAAATGACATTGAGCCTTAAAAAGTCAAATGTACCCCGTATATGTGTTATTGTATCCTTCAGTCCCAAATTACAGACCATTTCCCTCCATGACCAGCCTTTTTCGAGATACATGCCATTATGAGACAACTGCACCAATGACCCCAAATGACTTTGAACCCTACCAGGTCATGTATATCCCATATATTTGTTATTGGTATCCACCAGTCCCAAATTTCGGCCCATTTCGCTCTGCGGCCAGCCGTTTTCGAGATACCTGCCATTTTGAGACAATGACACCAGACAGGTACTAACAATATTAGTTAACAATGCGTATCACAATCATTGTCCCTCCTGCATTACAAATCAGTAACTTGCCAAAAGTTATCGTTTTATTTGACCCAATCACATTCGAGAGATGTAAATGTATTTAATTTAAGCATTGTATCCTTGATGCTAGCAGTGCAAACTATTTCACTTTATTTGGTGTCATTTTGTTGAGATAACCCCACTGGACGTATTAGCCACATTGATAAATCTTAACTAAAAATTTGTGCCTACTCTGGAGCGAATAATCTCCACTCCAGAACTGACACGTCTATTTCAGGACAAAACATCGTATCTACTCACATTTCAGTAGAAATGTAATTGAATACGACGTAGCACTGTTACACTAAGATGACATTTTACTTCCCTAAAATTATGGCCATAGGTTTAACTTATAGATATTTTTCCGTAATTATGTTAATGAGCCTAATGTAATAGTAACAAATATATACTTCGCCATGTTTTGCACGCAGTATCACCGGTAGTGGTAAAATCGTGTGCAACATAATAGAACGCCTAATAAGGAGCTTTAACTGAATGTATTTTTCTTTTACACTTTGTAATACTAACATGCCATCACTGGGACGTCCGTTCTGTAAGGAAAGGAATAGAAGAGAAATATTATAGGATTTATTAAAGGTCGGATTACAGTGTACAAAGTCTAAAAGTGTACTAAGATATTCGCGCATATGCGATCTTTGAAAGAAATGAAACGGGATAATTAGAGATGAAAATGCGTTGTGGCTTTAATGAGTCAATTCTACTTACTGAAAATGGACAGTTATTAATACAGCTAGAAGTGCAGAAATTACAGTATACTATATCTCACATGCGCATTTGTAGTTATATATGTCTTACATATTGTATAAGTTCCAAGCCGGAGATGGGGTGCACAGAGCCTCCCGTAGCGCACCCTGGGTATCAGGTCTTGTCGGACATTTTGTTCAGACTTGGCCTGATAGCGAATGCTCTCACACAGTGCAGTTCTTAGACAGTGCAGTACTCAGACTGTAGAACCATAACATTTTTTTCTAGTGGACTCTGTGATATCATCATCATCTAGTGGACTCACCTGTTTTGGCACTGTATGACCCTTTTGGTGTTGATGTGCTGTAAAACTTTGATATAATCAATAGTCCAAGTCGGAGATTTAAAATTGATTTTATTCTGTTTACCTATGTTATTTAGCACGCAGAGATTGCTTATATAATTTCATCGGTGAATCAATCACATTCCCGTCGTGAAAGGTCACGGAATTCGGAGTGGAAACGTGGAATTACTGCTCGGAAAATGTCAAATATATATTGGTACTTCTGACTTAGCTGTATCGCAGAACGATTTGAAATTGAATACACGGCAGGACTCCACAGATGCCCCAGCGACTCTTGACATTATTCAGTGATCGAACATCAGCAGTATGTCACAGTTTTTGCCACATATAAGACGGCTTGGAAAGTCAGAGTTGCAGTCAAAGGAAACGGGGAAACTCCTGACAGAGGAACGGAATTAGGAGACTGAACCGGAGCGATCAGTAAGTACTGGATTCTAGATAATAACATTAAATACATGAAAATAAAATCATCTCTTTTTTATTTTCCCTTGATTTCGTCTGAATACCTAGTCACCTATAGATATACATCACCCTGAATTTTAAACTCTTTCGCCAATATAAAGTTTAGTTCGAATCGTTTCTCTTAGATTTACATTACATTATATTTTAAAATCTTAACTTAATGTTCAGTTGCAATCACGTCATTAGTTATACATTTAACTGGTAGTTTAAAATGTGAAAGTGGGATAGATATACGTTATATGTGAAAATCTTTCATCCAAATTTTAGTTGGCGGGTGTTGCTGAAGATATAGTCCTGTCATAAATTGATAACGGAAGTCGTTCGTAATGATTACATGATGCCCGTTGGGTACAAGTGGCACGAGTTGCATTTTTGGTCTCAGTGAATATACCTTTCTTTTTTGCAGAGATGCGGTTCCTTCTGATAACTGTTTTACTTGCCCTGGCATATCAGTCTGACCAAGTGAGCGGTAGGTAGCAATACTGTGCCAGTCGAAGTTACCATCTCCAACCATCCGGTTACATTATTGCTAGCAAATAAGGGGATTGGTCATCTATTTTGTGATTGTTATTGAATACAATCAATTGAAATTTTTTATTACTCAAAAATGCATCATTTTAGAAACATTCAACTTCTTGCCATTTGCATTAATTTCAAAAATACATGATTGATTTTATGCAATGCTGCTCGACATAGATGCCTGTAATCCGGATGGCAATGGTCCCAGATCTATGAATTTGTATGGCCAAGCCAGGTAGCAAAATGTAATAATGGGTCAAAGACTAGCTCTACGAATATTTGGAAAGCATGAAGATTCTGTCAGTTGTTTAGGTAGTATAATGTATTTCAATATGTTGCTGCCGAAGAATTATTTGTCTTATATGCTAATGTATTTTTTGTATATTCTGGTATTTACTTCTGAATCAAGCACCAATACTCAAGGGTGTTTTCACTAACATTTTCTCTTATTTTGGAGGTAATTAAGATATAACCAATGTAATGAACAAAATACTTACAATTGATATTTTGTGGAGTAATTTTAATCCTAATTGACTTGTGCGAAGCAATAATTGCACGAGTTTAATAGGAAGTAAGCCTGTTCCAAGTAGTTGCATCTTACCGTTCTTCTTCTCAGGTCGAATTATCCGAAAATGTCTATTGGAGTCCGATGTAATGTGGATTTCCTGCACCGATGGCGAGACAATAACAATAGTGGATGCCTTCTACGGCCGTTCCGGTTACCCTCCGTCATACTGCCCTCCAATGCAGAAAACCGGAAGAGGAACATGTGAGGACAGACACGCCAGGCTGCGCGTGCAGGACTTCTGTGAAGGCAGATCGATGTGCGACATTCCTGTCTCGTCAAACACTTTTGGCAGCCCCTGTCCATCGCAACATCCGACATACCTCACCGTAGAGTATGAGTGCGTCAGTAAGTAGAGGAATCCAACGGCATCCTGGCAAAACATTACATGTGAACGAAAGAGTTATTCAACGATTTGTTATTCTTTCATACTCACAAGTTTTTCGCTATTACTTACTCCCATAACCAAATATGTTCACAAGCAACAACTTGCTTATGGCATTTAAAATGAAATGTATTCGATATGCTCTCTCGTTACATGCGTCTGCAATTTAATAACGCGCCAATTTAGGACCAAAAGCCAGCAACTTTTGGATTATAAATCTCTCACTTAACTTCGTCGGTAATTAAAATACCCGAATGTGGTCGTAATTGATTAATATTAACCTGGAGATTTACTCGCATTTTTAATCACTTTAAAGCTACCTGTCATAGTTCAAGTTCAAGTGATTATACACCAAGGCACCGCCTGACATATCATATTTCCAAGTAATATTTGCAATGCTTTCCATAGCAAATAAAGTGTGCAATAGAGAGTAGTTTAAACCCTGAAAAATCGATTTCTCCAAGAGGGCCGAAAGAAATGTGGGAATATTCCGGCCATCATAATTGGCCGAAACTTTCATATGGCCCAATGTGATTGGCTAACGGGCGGATTGTGGCCAACGGTAATTTGAATTTCGAATGAAACAGGGTATTCATGTTGCGATTTTGTAGCGCTAAATACTCTCCATTATTTCAGGTAGGCGAGTCAAAAAGGTGGTTCGCACTTGCGAAAGCGATGTTAACACCGCTGATCTCCAGTGTCCCGCCAACACCCTAGTCTCCATTGAAGGGGCGTTCTTTGGGCGCCTGCGAACAGGCTTTGGCACTGATGCTGTCTGCCAAAATGCCCAGAACGCTGACAATGTGCATTGCTACGACGAGGACACCAGTATCAGGATCAGAGAAGAATGCGAGGATAGAGAAAGCTGCCGCATACTCGCAAACAGTGTTTTCTTCCCCAAAGATCCATGCCCCGGAACAAGCAAATACGTCTTCGTCATTTTCAGTTGCACCAGTAAGTAACCCCGTGCCAGTTCCAGGCCTTAGTACTTAATTATTATATTTCCTTACTATGTAAGTTGCATGTAGTACGTGTATTTATTTTGGATTAAACATGCAGAATGCAATATAGTTAATCAGACACACTAAGATAGTATAGCTCAGTACACTGTGCTGACCCAGGTCCCTTTACCGTGAATCAAAAGGATATTGTAACTGGACAGATACGTAAACGTAAAACTAAGCAATGTTTATAATTGTAAGTAATACATATCCAGCCAGAAAACACATAAATATCATTGACATTTACTACCAGTGACCGGAATACAAGTTGGAAAAATAAGTGAAAACACCGAAACATATACGTGTTGGATTGCTTCACATGGTCGTTAGTTCCTTGGTTTCTTGATACTAGTTCCTTTTGCATGCCTATTTTTGCTTGTTAATTCGCCCTTACATTATTCATTTCTTAACCGATTCAGTTAACGACTTTTTTTTCATTTGATTCAAAGTACTGTTTTGAATTGTTACCCACTGTCGAGGGACTTGGCTTACAATAAATTTGCTTATATTTTTTACTATATTTAAACTGGATGTAAAGTAAACACCGAGAGACAAGTCTTAAATTTCTTCTAATTAACTTGCTTTACATATAGTCTGTTATATAGTATTATGCCAGCATAAATGCCGTGGCATTAGACATTTGTGATGTACTAGTAGAGGTTCTGCTGCTTTTGTTCTTTATTCGAGAGGTCAGGTTTGACCACATCACTTAGTCTAGATGATTTTTTGAGACGATTTACGCAATTTTGGTCCTATAATACGCAGTCAATGTAAACGAATACTTTCAATTATTAATATAATGTGTATTTTTCAAATCTCTTAGGTCCTGTTTGCGGTAGAAACCAGTTCTTTGACCCAAATCTCCAGATATGTTGTCATGACAGGGTCTTCGACAGGGACCCTGGCCATGATACCTGCTGTCCAGACGATTTCGACCCCATTTTCGAGAACAACTCCCTGGAGACCCTAACTCGAGGATGCTGCCCCCCAAGGTACACCCCGTACAACTCGGAGGCATCCCGATGTTGTAAATGGGGAGTCACACCGAGGAGGGGGTTGCCCCCGCCCCCCGGTGGTTGGCCAGGCGGACGTTGTATTGATTAATCTACACCAGCGAGACCCAAGGCTTACTACTGAATCGTGAATTCTGATTTGACTACCTGACGATTTCAAACAAGGACTATTATCTGGCCACTTGTCTATATATAGCGTTTGAACCACAAATTTCATGCTGTTAAATAATGTTGATTTATTATTTAACGCGTTCAGGCCCCCACATATGGAGCTAATCAAGTTATCCTATATGCGTTTGTGCCTTGCACTCTTGCATCCCGTACCACAAACGGTTTCGTCAATGAGAGTCATGGGAGTGAAACGCAAACATCTGACGTATGGTTAATAAATAACTTATGGCCGAAATTGAATAAAATAACTTCTCCTTGGAAAAGAATGTAACAGGTGGGACAATGGTGATATGGTGATATATTAAATGAATTATGTATTAAAGACAGTGTATCCCGGCTTATTTACAGCATTTGTTTGCAATTGGGAATGATATAGATTATGGGAATAAGATAGACCGTTAGTATGAAATCCGGTTACATTCATCATTGTGGTGTATTCGAAATAAACACAGTTGCATTCAATGTCTGTTCATCTATAGTTGTCATTCTTTTCCTATTTCTTTGTAAATAGGTTTCCTTTGAACTTTCACAAAACTCCAAAGCCGTGTATCAAACGGCATATGGAAAGATCCTGCAGATCCGATTAGGTGTGAATTTGGCAAATTTTGCACGCTTATTCAGCAATATTAGCAATATGTTCTTTTCAAGGCCTGGGGAAATGGCAAAGTTAGCACCCTGACAATGCTTCGTTCGACATTTTACGTAATTGAAATTGATATATAAAGCATATACATTGTAAGGAAGTATGCTTGTTTGTATGCTTTGGTATAATAAATTAAGATTCTGCCATATCATAGGTCTATGCTGGCCTAGTATGAGCTGACATTCCTGATCTATGTGCGATCAGTCCGTGAAGGAAATTTCAAGCTGTACATAGACGCACGGATCAGGCTTGTACCCTCGTTCTTCGCGTTTGGATACACACATTAAGTTTTACATTATGGCAGGTGGATCCCAGTGCACCTGCGTATTTATTTATTTATTTATTTATTTATTTATTTATTTATTCCAATTACAATTTAACATGTATTCCACCTTGGCGCCCAGTATAATAAAATAACAATAATAATATATAACTAAAAGTACAATGAATATTACATGCATGTGCGAGCTTTATAC
>JAAUYG010130197.1_pt1 | contig 13901 bp, 11 predicted proteins | sample 7278091 | NCBI WGS metagenome assembly JAAUYG01 (sample SAMN14350201, study PRJNA611818) | marine sediment metagenome | isolation source: surface marine sediment (0.6m) | place: French Polynesia: Moorea | collected 2018-08
AGGGGTTTCTGTTTTTAATACGTGTTGTCTTCCGCTTTTGGTGGGTTTTTCGGCCAAAAAAATGGCGCCATGGTTTTTTTACCCCCCCCCCCCCCCCAGACAGTAGGGAGACAGATGTTTTTCATATTTATAGGCCAAAAATAAATAACCCAGAAGGGTATCCAACTGCCAAAGGTTTTACTCATGCCAAGCTGGCTATACCATACCGGCATGGCAGGACTACATGTAAATTTCGTGTGCACAAAATTTGCTGTTGCAACTTCGTACCACACTGCAACAACAAACTGCAATAACTACTACTACTATTACTACTACTACTACTACTACTACTACTACTACTACTACTACTACTACTACTACTACTACTACTACTCATCACTACTACTACTAAAGCATGGCCGTTCTTCGCCACTTGGAGGCCCCTCGTTCATAAATCCACCACCTCAACTTAAAACAGTATGCCAGTATTATTTTGATATTACACACGTCCCGTATAAAAATAATACAATTACAAGCAAACCAATGCACCTTCTACCCACCCACCCACACACGTACAAACAGAGGCGTGGCACCGAACGGCCGTTGTTGAAACCCCCCATACCTGTAACTGAAGAGAGTACATGATAAATTACATGTACATATGACTACACACGAGGCATTTATGACGCAAAAACCCCTGCTTGCTTCATTGTGCTTTTAGTCAGCCTTTTCGCAGAAAGATGTATGTCACACTTTAAGTCTCACCGCTTGGAGTTTTGAAGATATCAAAACAACCAACCACATACCGGTACAGGGCGTTTTGTTTTGTATTAACTATAACCAGTTCATTCAGAAAGTTTAAAGACACTTTTCTCTAAATTCTGACTCATGGACTACATGTACATTGTACACAATTTTTATAGACGTTGCATGGAGAGAAGGATTTGTATCTCTGGTTGAAGGTTCTGGCATCCGTCGTCTGTCTCTCCATCGGTAAAACGCCATAGGCCGGTCATTATATGGTAAACCCCCCCTTAACCCCCCACAAATTCTTCTCGATTGATTCTGGTGGGTTTTAGTGTAATTATGAACATACTGAAAGTTTACAAGTTGGACCCGCGGAAAAGTGGTTTTTTTTAAGATGGCGTCCAAGATGGCCACCGAAAAACTCTGGAAGAATGATCATAAATCTCTAACTATCTGGCAGCTATCTACATATTCCAGACCATTTGTTTTGTGTTTGCTCGTTTTTGAAAACGTTTATTTTATTTTTAATTGTAACTTCGTTTCATTTTCGTTAATAAACATGCATGAGACCTTACTGTATCGCATATTTAAAAACGCAGCTCCAAGTCACAGTTTTCGTCCGAGTTGAGCTTCACTGTGTGACATACATGTATGTTCTGGCGATGGTGTAATGCAGGTTATTAGCCTACATTTCCCAGCAATCCGCCAGATATATAAAATTGTGGGACTTTAGGTTATTCATACCACGCGACCTTTAAGATAATGGCACTACAATTTTCCAAGCGCCCCCCCCCCCCAGTTTTTATCCGATTTCGCCATAACCCTACGATAACATCGGTAGACATGTTTGAATTCTGACTATTAAGCACATTGTCGATTTGTTTGAACTATTACACATTTCGATGGTATTTGTGAAGTTTAACATGCAAATCCATGGAAAGCTTTTACAAGTGAAACAAATGTCTCTAATTAGCGAAACCCATGAACTCTGGAACGCTAGTTGTGGAGTGAAACTGAGCCGAACTGAGGTGTGATTTCAGGCCTGGTGGGTCGATCATGGGTTATTCAGTGCATATCTCTGTAAACTGAGGTGTGACTGCGCCTTAATGGTTACTAGTAAGTAGTACATAACGTATATTCAGGGCACATGTCACGCCAAGATCTTCTTCTCCCCCATGAGATTTGCCATTACAGTGGTCCATACAGCGGCACATGGCCTTACTTAGTCTTATCTTCAAAGTAACCAAGCAGAACGTCAAGCTCCTGGGCCTGTTTCACACCGTGTAGATTTGCATAAAGAGCTTTTTATTGGAAACAAACATATTGCACCGAATATATATGGGAGCATTCACAGCAAACTACCCAAGATGAAAGTGGTCTACTACAGATACACACGTGCCACGCCATCAGCGTACGTGCTTTGAAACTGATTGACTCGTGTGTGAGGCTGTAATTGGATATTACAGACGATTTTTCGGAAGCAAGTTTTCAGTGACTGTCAAGGTAAGGGCAACGACTGGTTCTAATATAACCATATGCCTCATAACCCCAAATACATGTATTTTCTCACATTTGGTTAGTAGTTCTTTGGTCTGTGTTCTTCAGCGGTGGATTTAATTCCCTATGTTCATTTTATTTGAGATGAAAATTTATAACAATGACATTACATACTGGGGTTTGTGACTATCCAAGAGTTAGACACAATAAAACCCTTATTGCGATGCTTTTGTGTGTATAATTAAAGCCATAAAGCTCGTATCTCAGAAAATCACCAAGGTACATATACATATCTGTTTCAGAAAACTTAACATGGAGAAGAACCAATCAATGAACGGGACATTTTTGACGTCACCGACCGTATATCCCAACAGTGGCACAGTTGATTCGTTTGACGGGAGTCTGATAGCAAACTGGATTGGTAATATTATCGGCTTCCCTATGTTTGTGATAGGAATGTCTGGAAACATCCTCACCTTGGTCGTACTTCTGAGGACTCCGAGATTCCGAGCCAAGTCGTTCGGATTGCTGCTGATATTGCTGTCGCTGTGTGACATGGGGGTGCTGAGCACCGGGCTGTTACGTCATTGTATTAGGGGACTCACCTGGAACCAACTTGCGATCCGGAATTTGTGTCATTGGTGCTGCAAGAAGCACGTGTACTTCACGTACGTCTTTCTGGAGCTGTCGCCCTGGACCCTGTGCCTGGTCACACTGGAGCGTACCATAGCGATTATATTCCCACTGAAAATGAGCCAACTTTGCACCCGGCGCCGGATGTTTGCAGCTTGGCTCTCAATATTAATCATTCTTGTGTCATTGAACGCCGTGGTAATACACAAAACTGGAACATCGGAAGTAATAGAAATGACAGCGCCAAGCGGCGATACCGAGACAAAGGATATCGCAGGGATGAACAAAACGCAAAACGAAGCAGAAGCTCCAGCACCTATGACGTATTGTCGTATTGTGCCATTTGACGACTACTTTATGAGATATGTGATGCCGAACATGCTGGGGTTAATAGCCTACATCATTCCAGGTGTCGTTATGATAATAATGAACGCCATAATTATCAATGGCATCCGTAGGGCGCATTATGAATTGCCGTCTGCGAGGCCTTCACGCAAAGACGTCGGACGAAAGCGAGCTGTCAGGAAACGCGATTCGTCAAAAACTAACATGCTGCTAGGTATCAGTCTGCTGTTCCTTTGCACCAATCTGCCGCTGTCTGTCTACTACGTGGGAGTTCACTATTGGAGGGACGGCCACAACCTGAAAGTAATGCTGTACAGTCTCCTACTGCACATCAGCCACATCAATAATGCCTTCAATTTCGCCATGTACTGTCTCCGCGGCAGGAAGTTCCGGTTGGCTCTTCGTGACCTAGTTTCTTGCAACCGGAAAAGGTCCATAGAGCCAAGTGGCCAGGATTTCGAGTTGACAGAACTTACCACGGGCGTCTAGAGACATTCACAGTCAGTTTCATTGAGGGCGGTATATAATATCCTTGTCTAGATCCGTTGTGGACTTTTCTTTCCTTGAAGGTATACTACAATATGATACTTATACATGTAGTCCCGGCGTTCCAAATTTCACTCAGTTTCGCCGCTCTAACGGGTGTATGATTTGCAGGATATTTTGAGAGAAGTGCACCAAATGATCCTCCCAACTGAAAGACCTACATGTAAGACATTCCAAGGTCAAAGGAATCCCATATGCATGTTACTGGTGTCCCTGAGTCCCAGATGTTAGTCCGTCTCCCTCTTTTTAATATACGGAATCGCTAGTGCACCCAATTACATCATAATGACCTGTAACACTTAAAGTTGAAAAGCACTTCTGTACTGTAAATACTTGTCCCCGAGGCCCAACTTCATGCCAGTCTCTCTCTACGACCCTCCCCTCTCCAGATATATGTGACATGCTATAATTCCCCGTTGACCAAACTGTTTAAACAAATATAGGAAACAATTCGTGTGTACATGATTTTGTATTTTTGTGAGTGAATCTGTTATGTATACTTTCAATGATTGTCGCTTGGAAATAAACCGACAACCAACCACCAGCAGTATGACAGTATGACACTATGACAGTAGGACAGAATGACAGTATGACACTATGATAGTATGACAGTATGACACTATGACAGTATGACAGTATGACAGAAGCCTCTGCTGTTCAGTAGCAAAGCCGAACTAAAAACTTGGTTTGAGGCAAGTAGACAGGACACCCAAAAAAGTAAAACAGTGATTTCAATCTATCAGATAATTCTAACAAACAATTAAAGAAAACATATGGTACTGCAAGATGGTAAGAGGTGTCACTTGTCTCAATGCTGTTGTGACCATGATGACAGGCCGACATCTGGGTTCTTTCTGCACTGAATGGATGGTGTAAAAGCAAAATGTTCAGTTTTCAGTTTTATTCCTGACGGAGAATGAACTTACCTGTCAACCCAAATGTATACACCACTGATAATGTGTTTTAGGGTTAAGACAACCCCAGATTTGAGACCACCCCAGAATTAAGACCACATCAGAACGGACCACTTTGACATTTGTGTCCACTGTACGTTAACATTCACAATGCCAATAGAAGTGGCTATCATAACATGGGGGGCTATGTCCCCGAGTAAGCACATAGGCGTAACTAATTTTCACGAACGTGAAGTCGCCCTATACACACGATGTTCCATCAAAATATGATGAAGGCTTTGTTGATCTCTTGTTGACATCGTTGTAGTGTAGGGTGTACGTGGGTTGCGCTAATGGCTAATTAACGTCGCAGAGACCTGGTAGGCGAGCTCCCACTGGCCACTTCCTGTTGTTTTGCGTGTAATTTGCGGTTTCTTCTTGTTGCATTACGGTAATGTTAACATGGCTCATACACAAAACACAAAACAATGTAATTATAGCTCACTTTGCGAGGGGGTCAGTGATCGTTTGGGAACCTCCATGCCACCAAGCCCCCGCAACATGTTGACATAAAAATAGATTTGGGAGGGGGTGAGGGTGGGGGACAAAGGAATAAATGTATCAGCAGATCCTCACATAATAAAACTATACTCCTTGTTAGCCCCGCCTATACTGTCAGGAGATATGTGGATGTACTCTCGGAAATCCACATGCTGTTGACGTTATAAAAATAGGTATCATTTATTATCACTTTCCCTCTGACTATTTTGCATATTCATATTTTTTGTTGTTATTTCTGAACCGGATCACCAAATAATTTATCATGCAATGCAATCAATTCATTTATTTCAATTTAATTTATTCTGGGTAGCCCAGTTACACAAAGGCATTCCACCCTGGGTCTCCGTGACTAGATACAGTTTATTTACATGTAAACTGGCTGTTACTCAGAGGTCTTGACATTTTTTTTTTAAAACTATATTTAATCCAGAAAATACCTGTAAAGTGTTTGGTAGCGTATTCCACAGGCATGACCCGTTATACATGTACAAAATACTCCTTTATTCAATTCATATGTACAGCTGTGCATTAAAACGTCCATAAAATAATCAGCCCTTTAAATAACTTTCAGCCACCCAAGTCTCAACGAATGTAAACCAGACATGTCCCAGCTCCATTTACCACTGATACATCATCGCGATCTGTAGTAAAAACTACAGATAATGTATTTGTTTCATCGATAACATATCTCCACAGTCGTATGGTTGTCTGTGGTATCAACACTAATTGGATCAGGAAATTATAAATTTGGAACATCTGTTAGCGACGTATTGACTACAGTAGTGAACTACAGGGGTATGTTGAGTTCAATGGAACCGTCACATTTGATTTGGAATGGCCTTGAAAGGTCAAACTCAAGGTCACCAAGATTTCAAAGCCTTATATCTCGCAAAGGAGCCTAGTTAGACCCTGTGTTACCATTAAGCATTAATACGAAACCATATATGGCGAGTCTAATGGCACGGTTAGATTTGACCTCGGGTGATATTGAAAGGTCAAAGTGAAGGTCATTCAGAAGAGCCATATATTGTAAATATATTTTCTAGTAGTATTGGACATTAGTCTGGATGTTGCATAATATAGTTTGCTGGCGGGCGCGGTTTCCGCTGCCCCAGCGGTCTTTCTTGTTTAAATTTATTTGAATGCAAGTGTTTGACCAATCATGTTGTAAGTTCAACTTGGGTTGCTTTTAATAGGGACTAATTTGCATGAGAAAAAAACTAAACCCCATTTCAAGTCAGGTTTATTTCGTGCTGGCTGCCCTCTAGTGAAAGAGTTTTAAATTAAAATTGTAATTTGATTATATATTTTAAAAGCAAATGGCCCCCACTGTAAAACCACAACCGTGACGGCAACCTTACATAAATGGTACTGTTAAAGGTTTGCTAGGAACACCATTTTTTCGAGTGAATGAATGGGTGCCCAAGTATAAGTGAAGCCTTTATGAACGTACCAACCACCCACTTCTTTTTGTATGTAGTAGTTTCCCTTACTTTACAATATAATGACAGAGCACAGCACAATATCAAAAAGAGACCTAAATACAAGCTCCCCAGAGGGCTAACTATGTATATATTAGGAAGTCCGCCACTGACTTACCGTGTTTTATCTAAAACTATGGGGTGGTAGGGATTCGAACCCATGCACCTCTTCCGTTCAAGAAAAAATAATGTAACCGGAAGCGCATTGGGACATTGCAAGGAAGCCAACCTTTGTGAAGGTACCCCATGGGCAAAACTCCAAATACAAACCTAACGTTTCATTGCAATACAACATGTAGTTTAGGGACTATGGGAGGAGAAGCTTTTTGACATTTTTCACTGCCAAATGGTCCTCATGTTAAAAAATCGTTAAAATGATATAATAAAAAACGTTTAAAATAATATCCACATGATATATAATCCTCTTGTACTGTCAGATACATATTATTTGTGTTATGATCACAAAGTTGATTTGACAGTCCGTGGATTTTTATGTTGCCATATAATAGGACATAATAGGAGGTAACGTCTTTATGCACATTAAAATATTTTCAACTGTGTTTACAGATTTGCGTTTCTTCTTGGCTGTACAAGCAGCACGGTTAGTGATAATGTTAATGACACAGACCTACATACTGTAATATCACCATGCATACACCTGCATACACCACCGAATCCAACTTGCAGTCGGTGCTATGACCATGAGTGAGTGGTTGAAAGCCGACTATAAGCCTAAATACCCCCCCCCCCCCCACGCGCACGCACACATACTGTATATGGGTGGGCAACCCTCCATGTGAATGGTCAGCCACATACTACTGGATGTTCTAATCCCATACCAGAACAAAGCCACCCACAGCTGTTATAAACATTTAGATCATCGGAAAAATTGTCTGATTTCTGAGCAGTATTCCGCCAGCCCATGTCCTCTATCGTGTAGTAATAGCATGCTGGACATTCTGGGGCCCAGTTTGGCATGTTCCCATACGCACATGGGGGCCATCATAGTCAGATGCAGTAAGGCCATCGTGTCATCTCCTGTGCTAGTGCACTGCTGTAATTGCCTATTTGTAGCTAGAATTACTACCGTTGTGGGATAGCATTGTACCACGTGGCCATTCGCAAATTGCATGTCCCACATGGTCCTGCGACCTTTAAACACCAGAGAGGGAACAAAACGCCGACTGAATAGTATTGTTGGATCACAATAATTATTGTGCCAATACAAAAGGATACTTTATCAGATATACAGCTTATGTTTCTGCGTGTTTTCCCCACCAATTCTTGGATCTATACTCTATATCTGTCGAACTAAAGCATTACTCAAGCCGAATCGTTTCCAAGTAGGGCCACACCAGAACACAAAATGGAGACAAACACGAGCAATAATGTCACCGGACAGCACCTAGCGTGGGACTGTTCGTTGAAAGACTGCACTCCGCACGACTGGGACTTCGTATTGTAACAATAATTATTTGCGTCTTGGGTATCGTAGGAAATTCTGTATCCATAGCTTTGTTGAAAAAGAACCGGAAGTCAATCCCGGCGTCTGTCCTCCTGATGGGATTGGCTGTGGCCGACCTTCTTCTGGTCACGTGTAACTTCCTAATTCTAACAATATTACATCACTACCGTACTCAGGAATACACGTTTGCCGATTGGTTGTTTGTGTACCTTTACTATTGCAGCATATACATGACCGTCGCCATAGCAATAAACAGGTACCTGGCGATCACGCGCCCTTTTCTGATGCTGAAGATGGATCAGAGCCGTCTGCAGTGCCATGCCGTCTGCGCTGTATACGTCATCATGGTTCTGATATGCCTGCCGTTTCTTGTGGCTATTTACCACCAGTCACCAGCCTTAGGCAGCGTCTACATTAATGACCAGGTCATGGCTAAGCTGGAGGACTTACGTCAGCTTCTCTGTAGCGGTAACAACTCTTTCCTCCTGGCAAATCTGACCGTGACCTCGCCACACCACCTTAACGCCAGTTACCAACATGAAATCATCGTTCACCATACAGGAGGTGTGAGCTATGAAGACGACCGAGCACTGTTACACTTGCTGGAGGTGGTCTGTAATAGCAGCATGGAGACTGGGGACAGGGGCTACCACAGCTCAATAGCAGGGCATCAGCAAGGTTACTCGTACGATCTAGAGGACTTGAACAACAGGTATGTTATAAAAGCGTTTCCTGGATACAAGGCTCTGTGGGCGGATACGAGCTATACACGGGGTTACTATATCGGGGTGGATTTCCCCCTCCGGTATGTGATTCCTCTGCTGCTGCTCGCCTTCACGAACATCCGCCTGCTCCAGGCAGTGTACAGATCCAGAAAGAGCAGCGGCGAACTCCAGAGACAAGGAGGAGGCCAGCGGCAGTCTATGAACGCCGTTAAGAGCGTGACTGCCATTCTCACTGTGTTCATAGTTTGCCAGACTCTAGGGATGGGGATGTTCGTCCGATATGTATTAGATAACGACCAGGTTGACGTCATTTACCAGAGCATGGCTGGAATCATTGCTATCAACATGGAGAGCCGCCTTACCACGTTCGTAATCGCTGTCAACTCATCTGTCAACTGTCTCATCTACTGTGCCTTCTTGCCCCAGTTCCGCAGAGGTACTGCCCAGGGTAGGGGTAGGAGCGGTAGCGGGAGTCACAGTCAGGCTGTCACGCAGATGTCTGTGGGCACAGAAGGGGATAATCGGAATGACTGTACCAGATTTTAAAGACTACTCAATTGACTCTCTTTTTCTGGGACACCCAATCTTGTACCTAGTCTACCTAGTAATTATCTTGTAGAGTAAGTTATATACTGTAGGATATAGACACTAGAAGGTAGTGCAGGTAGATGCATTGTGACTATTGGCATAATTGTGTGCCCATAACTACTGGTGTATGTTACAAATGTATTTCTTCCTGCTCTTTTGTTGTTGCAAAGACCTCCAAGCAATGGTTTGGAATTTGCCGGAGGAATTTGGTGTTCGATTCATACAAGCTTATTCGTGGTTGGAACAAAAATGTATTTGTACGTAACTTGATCTTGGTTTACATATATATTTGTTGTGTTGTCTATTGTGTCAAATGCTTCAGTTTGTTTCTACAGTGATGTTGAATGTTGTCTATATTTTGTTCATTTTCGTCCCCAAAATGAATTTTCTACCCTAATATTACTGAAAACAAATACCACCTGTAAAATATTATGGTATGTAAACTTATATTTACGTGATTGAAATATATTTAAATAACTTTACCTGAAGTCACATATGGAAGCAGATTTCTGGAAAACAAATCCTTATCGGATCTATCATTAACATACTAGGGTCGCTGTCTTGACTTTATGTGTTAAAGATATTAAAGGTTATTGTGGCAAAAATCTCACAATAATTCCACTATCTTGTCTGTCGTAGCGCGTCTCCAAGTTTTCAAGGTCCTGTTTCAAGGTCATGTTAGGAATATACGTCGAGCCACAAATGCTGAGTAACTGCGCACCCTGTTGGACGCCATTTGGCCCCAGAGTTGCGGTAACGGGTTACTGGAAAATGACTTCCATCAAGCTATCGCTGATTATCTAATCCTGGTTTATTTACAGATTTACAACCTTGCGGCGCAGGACTTTTTCTTCGAAATATTTTTGACACCAGAATTTCTCTGCATGCATCGTCAGAATCCATAAATATCATCAAATGTAATGCCACGTCCGCTACAGTGGTAAACCAATAATTAAAAGTAAGACTAAGGAGCATTAAATTATTGCAGTAGAAATGTAGCGGCTCTGTGGTTTGCATTAACCATAAATAAACGCATGCGTACGAACCGTTTGTTTTCGTTTGCCTTGATTCAGAACACATTTCCTTCCATCGTGAATAAGCAGTGGGAAATGACGTCATGGAAGGATTGACCGTGCATAATTTACCGGTCATTGTACATGTATACAAGTACAGTGTTTCCATTTTCAGTCGTTATCTGATATTTTCTAAAATTTCTGTTGTATTATTTTTATCTAGTAGTTAATATGTTTTGGTTTCGACTTTCGTAACACGTCCTCTAAATCCTCACATTGAAGCACGTACTGTACAATGTTTGTTTGACCAAGGATCCTGGCCAGAAAAGGCTGGCACAGATAGAATTCTAATCCATGATACTAATTGCTCACATTTCTAGTTCCGTGTCCTGCCCCCCCCCCCCCCAACTTTTGTTGCTATTTGTTTTTGTATTCCTGTAATGTGAAACTTACAGCTGCAACGGCGTCCATCGTAAATCTGTTGCCAAGGAATCCGCACAGGAGGTGAAAATTAGCGACAGAAATATTTCATGGACTGATCCAGGCTTCAGTTCTTGGTGGCTGATTTTGACCATACACCTTCACCTAACGCCCGCTCCCCAAAATGCTCGGTTGCGAGATTCAAAAGAACCCAAATTAATTCCGTTATTCTCATTTTATTAGTTCTATATACTGGCTGAATATTTACAAACATATATCATTTGTACTCACCATAATTGCGCATGCATTTATTTTCTAAAAATTACATAAATTGACCATTTTCCCTCAAGCAGGAAACATCGGCTCTCGGATACGTCACCAGTTACGTCACAAGACGGCAGAGTTGGTAGATCAGTCATCAATCGAAAGTCACTTTGAACTTCGGTAACCCTATCACTAGGGGTCACCGACTTACTTTTTGTAAGTGTGGACCCTTATATCTGGAACCCCGAGAACGCGATAAACCATTGTTCCCTATGGAGGAATTGCAGAGGCACATGTGTTCGCACATACAATGAGTCATAACTCAATATCTACTGGATGGATTTTTTTAAAAGCTGGCTTAAAAAAGAATTGTGTGCCGAATAATGATATCCGAATAAAAAGGATGTTAATGCTAGGGCTCTACATGGGTAAGAAACGAAGTGCGACACGGCCACTTTAAAAGTTGAAGAAGTCCGACGTGGGCTTTTATAAAAACTGTAGAAAGTGACGTCACGGTCTTATAAAAAGTGACATGGTGACAGAGGGAAAAAATAAAAAGTGACGTGCGACATAGCATAAATTATTTGGATCCATGTTGAGCCCTAATGCTGTGTCGGGGAGATATAAAAGCCTTAACTATAACAACCAAACCGGCATAACAATTCTGACGTCATGGCGTCAGATCACGTGGATAGATATGGTATGCTGCAGGACGTAAACTGCTCCCAGATTGTCAACGGGACAGTATTAAATTAATTAAACGGAAAATAAAATGGGAATGTCTGAAATTATAAAGGAATGTACCAAAGATATACGGGCTAGATGAAAAGTCGGCGCTTGTTATAATTCCAGAAAAAGAGCACTATATGACTCTGATAATTACAGAGGTATATCATTAAGTAGCATCATGGGAAAGATTTTTGACTCCGAGATGCTCATATTGTAAGTGCATGACTGTCTTAAGGTTACCGTAATGGGTTGAGCGACACGCCACTCGGGCGTGCGGTCAGTTCGTTAAACGCTTTTTGAAAACAAATGTAAACAAACGGTATGAACGTGGCACGAAGCCTCACAGATTTGGACATTGAAGTGGAAAATTATACCGTTAAAGTGACAGTTATTACGGGCTATTGGTTACAGAACTACCGAGCCAATAGTACAGCGACTGTGCTTATGAAGTTTCCAAAGTTTCCAGACTGTGTATCAATAAACGTTCACGGAAAAGAAGACTAGTGTTATTACACATATCTAATCCGTCTATCCTTGAAACATCGGACCTGCAATTTGGATTTAAAAAGGAAAACTTAACAACTTTTTGTACAACATTTGTAAATGAAGCTATGCAGTATTATATCAACGGTGGATTAAATGTGCATGCACTATTAATAGATGCGAGTAAAGCCTTTGACAAAGATGAGTACGTTAAACTGTTTGATCTTTTCTTAAAGCGAGGTATGTGTGTCCTTTGGTGGCAAAATTTTTAGCCGCTTTGTATTCGAATCAACTCGTAAGGATCAATTAATTGAAAAACTTCCTGTCTACAAAGCTTTGTGTGAGTAACGGAGTTGAACAAGGTTGAGTTTTATCTCCTATTCTTTTGGTATCTATTGCGATGAGCTTTTTTTCCGGCTCAAAAAGAGCGGATATGTGTGCCATATTGGTACAACCTTTTTAGGAGCTTTTTCGTATGGAGATGACATTTTTATTGTTGAGTCCATCAAAGATAGGCTTACACAAAATGTTAGCAACTGCCCATAATTTTCTAATGAGTTTAACATATCATTAATCCGGCTAAGAGTAAACTTTTATTTTTCGCGAATGGTTCCGAAATTGACGTGAGCATTGTATTTAATGGAGTGAGCATTAAAAGCCTCAGACATGTTATGCATTTGGGAAACTTGATTGGAGCTGCTCCGGATTCTTTCATAACTGCCACTGCTATTGAAAATGCCTTTTATGACCTTTACCGAAGACTTAACCTGTTGCTGGCACAGTTTGGAGGGTGTTCGGAGGATGTTCTATTTGAGCTGTCTTTTTGTCTGTCACTGTCCGGTAGTCAGATATGGGATTTAGATGTTTCCTGTATGGAGAAGATGCATGTATTTATAGCATGGCGGAAATGTGTACGACGCCTGCATGGCCTGTATCGTATTCCAGGAAGTACCCATTGTGTCCTTGTACTTGTGATATGCGATGACTTAGCAATTGACAAACAGAAAATAAAAGGCAGTTAAAGTTTGTACACAGTGCTCTCAATAGTGACAATTGTATTGTAGCATTGTGTTTCCGAGTAGCCATGGGAGGCAGCCAGTCCAACCTCTGCAAAAGTATCAATCTACTCTGTGACAGATACAGATTGGAGACGCACACCCTTTCTAAATATCCATTTGGCTATTTGGTTAACAGGATCAACAAAAGCGTGAACATTGACTCATGTTTTGTTGCTCGAGGTGTTGCAGTAAAAGAATTTATTCACATGAGACACCAACAGCCCCATGCCGAAGAAGCACAGGAGATCATAGACTTCATATGTACAGTTTGAATTGGTTGTATAGATTTTCAGTGTACAGTTGACTTGATGGTTTATTTGTCTTTTTCTGTGCTTGTCACGCCTGCTTTACCTGTATTAGAACCCCATTGGTATCAGGGGTGACTTATAAATATTATCTGGCGGCCGCCACATAATTATCTGGCGGCCGCCACTTAAAAGTATCTGGCGGCCGCCACTTAAAAAAATCACGCCC
>JAAUYG010035646.1_pt1 | contig 13895 bp, 12 predicted proteins | sample 7278091 | NCBI WGS metagenome assembly JAAUYG01 (sample SAMN14350201, study PRJNA611818) | marine sediment metagenome | isolation source: surface marine sediment (0.6m) | place: French Polynesia: Moorea | collected 2018-08
GCTTCTTCCTCCATTGCTTCCTTAATAAATAGCTTAGCTAACTTGTCATAAATACCCGCCCCAATATATTGGGGATATTTATGAGAACGACTGTAAATCCAAATTAAATTATCTCCATAATAAATACGCACATCTTCGAATAAACTTTTACAGTTTGGTATTAGAGAATTCGCTTTATTTAAGGCATCTGTCCAACGAGTAAACTTTGCTTCAAAACCAGGAGTTATAACTCTAAACATTCTTACTTAATTGAATATAAAAATAGCAGATAATATTTTTAGTATTCTATATTAAATTTGAAAAAGCAAATGGAAAATAGTAATTGGACAGATTTAGTATTTGGTGGAGTTGCTTTGTTGATTGTAATTAGTGGTCTATTTATGCTGTTTCAAGGTATTGATGCTATGAACAAGGAAGATTAGACTAGCGGCAGTAGCAAACAACTTAAGCCCAAATAATTAAATTAACAATAATGACTCAAGCACAACCCTCCTTGGAGTTTATTCCTCCAGCTTATAATCCCCTGGTTTGGAGAGGAGCAAAGGCAATATTACCATTTTGGTTACGCTACAGCTACGATATTGTAAATGTCAAGATTAATAATGCTTCGGAGTTAGTTAATTTATATAGTCAGTTTCAAATAGGAAAAACTCGGTTTATGTTGGCGTTTCGCCATCCTGCTGTGACAGATCCTCCCTGTATTACGCAATTATTGTGGAATCAACTACCTGAAATAGCAAGACAACAAGGAGTATCTTTGTATTCCCCTGTTCATTCTCACTTTATCTACGATCGCGGTATTCCTCTTTGGGCGGGAAACAAAGTGGGTTGGGGAATTTCCAAGTTGGGGGGAACTCCAATTCGCCGAGGTTCATTAGATCGGGTGGGTTTACGTTCAGTTCGTGATTTATTTGTTAATGGACGTTTTCCGATGGCTGCTGCACCAGAAGGAGCAACTAATGGTCATAATGAAATAGTTAGTCCTTTAGAACCTGGTATTGCTCAGTTTGGTTTTTGGTGTCAGGAAGATCTACACAAAGCAAAACGTTCTGAGTCAGTCGCGATCGCCCCCCTAGGAGTAAGATATTTTTATCAAACAGCACCTTGGCAATATCTAGAAGAATTACTTTCCCAACTAGAAATTGATAGTGGATTTAAAAATACTTCCCCAGTTGTCATGGGATTAGTTAATGGAGTCACCCCCACTGATAGCCAAGAAGCTAACCTTTATCAACGCCTGTATGCTCTAGCAGAATATCTTTTATCCTTGATGGAGCAATTTTATAGTAAATTTTATCAGCAAAAGTTAGCCCCAGAAAATCAAGAATTTGCCAGTCGTCTCCAGGCTTTATTAGATGCTGCTTTAAAGGTTGCCGAACAGTCTTTTGGAATTAAACCTAATGGTAATATCAGCGATCGCTGTCGTCGAGTAGAACAGGCGGGATGGAATCGGATTTATCGAGATGATTTATCGGAACTAGAAACTCTAGCCCCCGCAGCCAGAGGATTAGCTGATTTGGTGGCATCTGAAGCGGAGTTGCGTCTGTGGCATATGCGTTTGGTAGAAAATTTTGTTAGTGTTACAGGGAACTATGTATTAGAAAAACCCACTGTCGAGAGATTTGCTGACACTATCTTACTAATTTGGAAGATGATAGCCCGACTTAAAGGAGAATCTAACTCTAAACCACCATATTTAGGCAAAAAGTGGGTACAACTTACAGCAATGTCACCATTTTTTATTGCCGACTATTGGGAAAAATATAAAACTAATCGTCGCCAGGCAGTTGCCGATTTGACTCAGGATTTGCAAGAGGCTTTGGAGAAAGCGATTTTTCTAGGTAATAGCTAATAGTTTTGTTTTAGTCCTGTTAATGTCTAGTTCCCGATAACAAAACTCTTGACCAATTATTTTTTTATTTCATTTTCTTGGGCATCAGCATTAAGTAATGCGGTTAAATTTTTGAAACAAGCTTTTTTGATTTGCTCGATATTGATGACTTAAAATTAGACGAAATCTAGAATATAAAAGTTTACCAATATTTTGGGGTCTAAAGCCCCGTCATTCATGACGGCTACATGCGGAAAAAGTATGCCTTTTTCGATACACTTTCGGCACACGAATTTTATATATCAATGGTTCTAGCTGCCGTATAATGTTCATGAGTTTTCTAATAGAGTTGAAAATTGATCCTTTCCCCCTTCCCCTTTTCCCCTGACCCTGACTACATGCGGACAAGTCCTTTGTGCAAGAAGTCTAATCCTCTCGGCTTCAGCCAGAGGAGTATGTCAATCGCTCCAAGCCTACAATATTACAAAGCTGATTAATTATGGCAATTAATTTTTCTCCTATAGATGCAAATCAACCATCCCGCATCCTTGTTATTTCGGTGCGGGGATTTCGTTTTCAAGTGGCTAATTGTTGTATTTATGAGTTTGAAGATTTGCTTTGTGATCTAGAACAAGCTAAATTATATGCTCCAACCAGTGAATTTGATTGGGCAAGAAAGATTTATCGGCTAGTTAAATATCCAAGTCATTCAGATCGCCTTGCTGGTTTAATTGCACCTTTTCCTCATGAATTATCCTTAGACCACGAAGAGTACGATTTGTTATTTGTCGTTCTGGATAATCCTTGGCAGATGCACTTACTCGAATCGATTAAAGGTTGGCGAGATCAATGTCGCCATACGGCTTGTTTTATTGTCGAGATTTGGCAGCCAGATTTGAGCAACTGGCGATTGCTACAAGAACCTTTTCAAAACTTTGATCACATTTTTTTGGGAGTTAATCACTGTGTGGAACAATTAGCCAAATTGGTTAATCGTCCCTGTACTTATATTCCGCTAGCAGTAGATACCCTCAGGTTTTGTCCCTATCCTACACCTGTGCAACGTTCTATTGATGTCTGCAATATCGGTCGTCGTCCTTCCCAAATTCACGAGCCTTTATTTAAACTTAGTCAGGAACAAAACTTTTTTTACTATTACGATACGGTCAGAAAGCAAAAGTTAGAAATCGAAAATTATCTAGAACATCGTTGCTTGCTGGCTAGTTTGTTGCAACGCAGTCGTTATACCATTAACTATTACGCTAAATTTAATGCCCCAGAAGAAACAGGTGGCACTGAGGAAATTGGTTCTCGCTTTTTTGAAAGCGCAGCCGCGGGAACCGTAATGATTGGTATGCCTCCTAGTGGGGACACTTTCCCAAAGTATTTTGATTGGACAGATGCCATAGTTAAAGTCGATCTAGATCGGGAAAATATCATAGATGTGATCGCCAAACTCGATGCTCAACCAGAAAGGTTAGCTCAGATTAGTCGTGATAATATGGTTAATTCTCTGCTCAAAAACGATTGGGTTTATCGCTGGCGTGATATACTAGCTGTCTTTAATCTCGAAGTAACTCCTGTCATGTTAGAGCGTGAACAACTTTTACAACAGTTAGCTCAGAGTATTCAAGCCGAAGCTACTATCTTCTAAGTCTCCTTCCGTACGTCAAAGCATAACATAATAAGAACACGAAAACGACGAGGGCAAAATTCCTAGAACAATAATCGTAAAAATACTTAATTAAACGTCTTTCTCGTCCTTTTTCAGCGATCGCCAAAGACTAATTTCCTCCAATTCATATTTAGGGTCTCAAAGTTTAAATTGGGAATTATTGGCTTTGTGACCTTGAATTTGCCATGACTAAATCAGCTATGCTATATGTGAAGGATCTAGCGTTTGGTCCCGTTTAGAAATAACTTTAGCAGGCACGCCAACAGCAATTGAGTAGGGGGGAATGTCTTTGGTTACGACAGATCCCGTGCCGATCACACTGCCTTCAGCGATAGTAACTCCATCTACCACTCTCACTCCACTACCTAACCAGCAATCGTCCTCGATTGTAATGCCTTTAAAGTTGACTCCTTGTTCTCTGATTTTTTTGGTGCTTTCTCTAAAATTATAGTTGTGAGCACAGATAGACGAATGAGAAGCAATCCGACAATCTTTGCCGATTTTGACCTTGCCGTGACCAACTATACTAGCATATGGTCCGATATAGGTGTTCTCCCCAATTTCTATTTGACCTCCATCATGAACTCTTAGAATGATCCCGCTGTCTAGACAGACTAAATTGCCTAACTTAATCTTATTTTCCTGGCCCGTACAATTAATCTGGACATCTCTAAACAAGCATACGCGATCGCCAATTTCTAGTAGATTATCGGTATCAATGTCTATTTCAACACCCCTATTCAAGACAACTCCAAATCCTATTTCAATCCCTTGAGAATTTTTTAACCTAACATCAGGATAGATTTTGACAGAACGTCCCATCTTGCGGAATATAGTCGGATAAAGTAGATATCGCAGTCCGAGGCCTGGCAGCAGAGGAATCCACCCCAATAATGTAGTTATTATTTTGGTCTTCCACTGCAACCACCACAAAACAAATTTAGTTTGTTTTTGAATATTCATAAGCAAAGATATCTAGATGGAATTTGGGAATTTGCACAATATCAATATATTAACTAATACACTGATTAATTAATTCCTCAACACCACTCACAGGAAAAATAGGTATTGTTAACTGCTGACTAACATCTTCCACTGTCATATCATCCAGAAATTTAGTATCGTCGTGTTTGAGCATCAAAGATGGTAATAAAATCCCATCACCTAAATCTTTTCCTGGTAAACCTGCGAGTAAATCCTGTCCTGTTAACAAACCTGTAACGGTAATTTCTTGTCCCCAATATTTACTACTTAAAGCAACTAAATTAATTTCTAATCCCTCAACAGCATTTAGTTGTTCAACCAAAGGTTGAAAAGCTTGTTCTACGGCGTTACCAAGTACCCAAGTAAAACGACGAGGTTGAGCAATAGCTTTAGGTAACATCTCTTTAGCTGTGGTTTGAAACTGCTTGAGGAATAAGCGAATTGAGCCGACACCATTACCAATTTGCGGATAGTTTTCGTAATGAGATTCTGGGGGAACATCTTTTCTGGCGATCAGAAACCATTCATCGGCTAACCAAACAAAGTTGCTACCAAACTGCTGTTTAAACTTTTTCTGTAACGGCTGTACTTGCTCTATTACTTCAATTGCTTTGTCTTGAGCAACAGGGATCAACTCATCTTCAGCTGGGCGAAATTTAGTTAACCCAACGGGAACAACCGCAGCCGAAGCGACTGCTGGTATATCTCCCTGATGAAATGAGGCTAAATCTAGAAGGGTTCGTTCCAAGTGGATGCTATCGTTAATTCCTGGACATACTACTATCTGGGCGTGTATCTGTAATCTTCTTTCCTGAAACCATTTAAACTGGGACATAATTAACCCAGCACGATTATTTTTCAATAGACGGGTTCTGACTTCAGGTTCGGTAGCGTGTACGGAAACATATAGGGGAGAAAGACGCATCTGTTCAATTCTGCGCCATTCTCTATCAGTAAGGTTAGTCAGGGTAAGATAACTACCATAAAGAAAGCTAAGACGATAATCATCATCTTTGTAATAAAGACTTTCCCGTTTACCAGGAGGCTGTTGATCGATAAAACAGAAAGGACAATTGTTATTACACTGAATTAGACCATCAAATAAAGCAGTTTCAAATTCTAGTCCTAAATCATCATCATAATCCTTTTCAATCTCAATCTGGTGCATTTCTCCCGCAGCATCTAGCACTTCTAATTCTAGATATTCATCGCTACAAAGAAAACGATAGTCAATTAAGTCACGAGGTTGAGTTTGATTAATAGAAACGATCGCATCTCCAGGTTCAAAACCAATTTCTTCGGCAATAGAATCTGGCAAGACACGGCTAATTTTGGCTGGTTGAACAGTAGCTAAACTCATTTTTTCCTTCTATCCTTCCTTATCCCTCATGTCTCATCCCTTAATTAAATCCATTCCAAAGCCAAAGCAGCTAGGATAAATACTCCAAATCCTAATCTATACCAAACAAATATCCAAGTGCTTCTTCTCTGGAGGAACTTAATTAACCAGGCGATCGCCAAATAAGAAAATACTGCTGAAGAGATTAATGCTCCCAATAAAGATACTAGTCCAGAACTTGCAGTACCAGTATCAATCATGTCTTTTAATTCTACTAACCCAGACAAAGCAATGGCAGGAATACCTAAGAGGAATGAAAATCTAGCTGCTGTTGCTCGATCTAAATTATTAAACAAACCAGCGGTCATAGTTGAACCAGAACGAGATACTCCAGGTATAATTGCTAAAGCTTGAGCTAAACCCAGTAAAATACCGTCTTTTAGAGTCAAATCCTGAAAATTGCGCTTGTGGTTGCCTACATATTCCGCTAATGCCAATAAAAGAGCCATCACAATCGAAACAATAGCAATTGATCCCATACTTCTGAGGCTATTTTCATAAAAAGCTGGCTCAAAAACTTTCAACATTAAACCAAGAGTGACAATGGGAATTGTGCCGACTACAATTCCGACTGCTAACCAAAAATCTTGAGAATCATAATCAGCAGTACTAACTGCCCCGATCATTCCCTTGGTAATTTGAGCTATATCTGACCAAAAATAGGATAAAACCGCAGCCAGACTACCAAGCTGAATCACTGCCGAAAAAGAAACACCAGGATCGCCCCAACCAAAAAATACGGGTACAGCTTTAAGATGAGCTGTACTACTAATGGGGATAAATTCCGTTGCTCCCTGCACAAAACCGAGGACGATCGCCTGCAATAAATTAACTTGGGTTACGCTGTCAACAACATCCGTAGTAGTTCCCTGAGCCATAATATTGCTGGAGATCGCCAGAGCAAAATTATGATTGGGCGCAGATACAAAAATGCTCAATATAAGACCAAAGCTTAGAAAACAAATATAGCTCAAATATTTTTTGGTCTGCCTAAACATAGTATATTAATTCCAAATCTAGAACCTTTATTGATCAAGTTTAAAGTTTATTGGGGAATTTCCTGTGACCCAAGTATTTTAAATCAGTAAATAAATTTAGATATGATAAAAAAGTGGGTAAACTAAAAAATTGCTAATAATTAAAGTATTAATTTGGTAAACTTATGAGTTATGCAACCTCTTCCGCTAGAGCAGAAATTAACGAATTACGCCGTTTAAAAACCTTGCTGCCTCCAGAATTGCAAAGCTGGGTAATTGTTGAGGGAACAACCGAAGTTAATCCTCCTCTGATTCGTAGTGAAGAAATTGGCAAAGACGAAATTGAAATTCAAATTGATTTGGCTAAATGGGATAGTCTGGCGATCGATCAACGTAATTTGTTGTTTTGGCATGAGGTTGCTAGGGTACAAAACGACACTATTCCTAAAGAAGGATGGGAAATGGCAGCCTTGGCAATTGGCTTAGGTGGCGCAGTAGGAGAATTGTGGGTACAAGATGGTTTATTACTCTTACTGGCTTTGTCTTTGTGTGGTATTTCTGGTTATCGTCTGTGGCAAAAAAACAGCGCTGAAAAAACTATTACCGAAGCGATAGAAGCTGACGAAAAAGCGATCGCTTTAGCTACTCGTTTTGGTTATTCTCTCCCCAATGCTTATAAGAGTCTGGGTAGTGCTTTAAAAACTTTGATTGAGATGACTCCTAGCCGTCGTAAAAGAAAAAAATACGAAGAACGCCTTCAGGCACTACGCCGCAGCGCAGCCAGAGATAAAGCTAAGACACAAGAAAGGAGAGAACCTATTGGCAGAAGAGAAAATCGCCTTTAAAGTGGGTTTAATGGATGAAAAAATTTAATTAGGTGTGTCTCATTATGTTGCTGCTGCCAAAAAAATATATTGGTATACATGAAGTGTAAAATTGAATTAACAAAACTCAATAATCACTGAAAATCATGCAGATTGAAGTTAGTCTACCAACAGCTTGCAATCTATGGGATCTAATAGTGCGCAGCAGTCTGAGACAATGCTATCACCACTAGACTTTGAACTTACACATTTTACTAGGTAAATTTTTGTCACCTCTAAAAAAATAGTGTACCTTCGCCAATAACCAAGATTGAGAGTTAATGATTGACGAGACACCGGAAATTAAATTTCCCCTGTCCTTTTGCCAGGATAGCCCGACAGTAGAACTACCAGAACGTTTGACAGTTTTAGAAGCCGTTGTATTTAAGCAAACTGTCAGTCAGTTATTGCAGCAAAATATTTCTCATCAACAGATAGTTCTTGACTTTGGTAAAACTAGATTTATTGACAGCAGTGGTATCGGCGCGCTGGTTGCTAACTTTAAATCTGCTCAGGAAAAGAATATTGAATTAGTTCTCGAATCAGTACAACCTCCTGTAATGGCAACTTTGTCGATGACAGGACTAGTTGATGTATTAAATATCAAATCTTCAGCTAAATGGTCTCGTAAAGAATCTCCAGAGACTCATCCCTCTGTTCGCTCTGTAATCAAACGGCTAATAGATATTGTTGGGGCTATTGTGGGCTTAACAATTACGGCAATTATTTTTATACCAATTGCGATCGCCATTAAAATTAATAGTCCTGGTTCAATTTTATTTCATCAGACTCGTTGTGGTTGGATGGGAAAAAAGTTTCAGATTTGGAAGTTTCGTTCTATGTGTTCGGATGCTGAAGCGATGAAGAAGCAGATTAAAAACCAAGCAAGTGGAGCTTTTTTTAAAAATGACAATGATCCTCGCGTTACTAAGGTAGGTAATTTTCTGCGCCGTACTAGTCTGGACGAATTACCACAATTTTGGAATGTCCTCAAAGGCGATATGAGTTTAGTGGGAACTCGCCCACCAACTCCTGAAGAGGTAGAAGCTTATCAAGTACCAGAATGGCAACGATTAGATGTTAAGCCAGGAATGACGGGAGAATGGCAAGTAAATGGTCGTTCTCAAGTGCGTAACTTTGAAGATGTAATCAAGTTAGATCTACGATATCAAAGCAACTGGAGTTTGCAATACGATCTTAAGTTGATCTTGAAAACAATTATCATCGTTTTTAACAAAAACAGTGGTGCAGTATAGTTTATAACCTTTCTCCCCTAAAGCTAATTTGGCGATCTTAATTATTAGCCTCAATCACTCAAATTTGATGCCCAACTATTGCCGCTGCGCGGAAGTAGCAAGTAGCAAGTAGCAAGTAGTAAGTAAGATGTTACCTGACTTTCAACTTGAATCAATAGTGGGTTTATTTACGCCCACGTCCATTAGGTTTATCTCTTAACTGAAGTAATCGCCTAAAATGTACCAGGGTAAAGCATATAGTAACCAGTTTTCATGACGTATATTAAAAAACAAATTACCATAGCTGTAGTTGGAGATGTACATGATCTTTGGGATTATGAAGATGAAATAGCACTAGAGCATCTGGGTGTAGATTTAGTTTTATTTGTAGGAGATTTTGGCAACGAAGCGGTGGAAGTAGTCCGCAAAATTTCAGCAGTAAAAATCCCCAAAGCCGTGATTATGGGGAATCATGATGCTTGGTATACTGCATCATCTTGGGGAAGACAAAAAGCCCCCTACGATCAATCTAAAGAAGATAGGGTGCAACAACAGCTAGATTTACTTGGTGATACTCATGTAGGGTTTTCTAAGCTAGATTTTCCTCAATTTGATCTATCTGTGGTTGGTAGTCGTCCTTTTAGTTGGGGAGGCTCGATTTGGAGAAATAAGGAATTTTATGGCGATCGCTACAATATTAACAGTTTTGAGGAATCTACTCAGCAAATCGTGGCATCAGCCAAAAATGCCGCCTACAACACGATAATTTTTGTGGGTCATAGTGGCCCTTGTGGTTTAGGAGATCAACCAGAATCGATTTGTGGCCGAGATTGGAAGCCAGATGGAGGAGATTATGGCGATCCTGATTTAACTAAGGCGATCGCCGATGTCCGTAGTCTGGGGAAGTCTATTCCTCTAGTTACCTTTGGACATATGCATCATAGTCTTCGTCACAGAAAAGACCGCCTGCGAACGATTATCAATACTAGTCAAGACGGAACTATTTATTTGAATTCTGCTTGTGTACCCCGCATAAAAAAAGAGAAAGGAGTATTAGAGCGTAATTTTTCCTTGGTTTCTCTCGATCGAGGCAAAGTAACGCAAATTTCTTTAATTTGGCTTCAACACAATGGGGAAATCACCTCTAATAATATTTTGTATGACCAGCAAAATATTACTTCTTCTCTTTGAAATTACTGTTGCTATAGATATTAAAAAATGGTTTTTACATAAACATAAATTTAGCTCTATGCTACTCTCGTATAATTAAAAGCTCTAAAACCAGATAGTATCGAAACTTAGTGACGATTTAGCTTGACTATAGCTATAAATATTAGGTATATAGTTGATTGCACTCATCTTGATTTTTATTCAGATAAACTAAATATCTTGGTTGTATATAATTACCCAATCAACTATTATGAAAATTGTCTTGAATTTAATTTAGTTCGGCAAATCAGTAATTTTACTGCCTTGGTTATGGTATTATCTGCCTAATGTTACTTACTGTTTTACAAGTTTAAATATTTGGGTAGGGATTCTATTATGTTTTTCACTCTAAAGAAAAAAGACTAAACTAGTTAAATTGGTTCTGCGATTTTTACTAAAGTTATTAGCTGACTATTTTGGATTTAAAATATTTAAAATATGTATTGTCTAATTGTAGTCAGTTTAGTAAACTAAACTTTAAATGTTATGTATTGAGCAGATATCTGACGTTTTTTGATTTAACTTAGGTAGTATTTTGCTTGATTTGCTGTTTGAATTATCTTTTTTAGATACTGCTAGTTATCGAGGAGAAATTTATGAAAAATAATTCCACAATAGCAAGAAGAAAATTACTTAAACTTGGTGCAGTTGCTCTGGGTGCAGGAGTAGTAACAAAAGTAACAGCTTCTCAAGCTAATCCTGCTACAAAAAAGGAAACAATTATTGCCCTTGACACACTTAACGAAAATTCAACTCCAGATCAAGTTTTAGCAGGATTACTCGAAGGAAATAAGCGGTTTGTTGCAAATAAACCTGAAGCTCCTAATCAAGACTATATACGTTTGCAAGAAGTCTCAGCAGAACAAAAGCCATTAGTTTCTATTATGAGTTGTTCTGATTCAAGAGTTCCTCTTGGTGTTGTTTTTGATCGAGGAATAGGAGATTTATTTGTTGTTCGTGATGCGGGTAATATTGCTACACCAGAAGAAATTGGTAGCCTTGAATATGGTGCTGCGGTATTAGGTACTCCAATAGTAATGGTTCTCGGTCATGAAAAATGTGGTGCGGTTAAGGCTGCCCTAGAAAATAAACCACTTCCAGGACAAATAGGTAGCATAGTAGCAGCAATTCAACCAGCGGTCGATAGAGCCAATAAAGATGACTCAGAAGAATTTTACACTGAGACTATTAAGCGCAATGTCATGTTGCAAATTGAAAAATTACAAGCTTCGCCCTTACTTCATGACTTAGCTGAACAAGGTAAATTAAAAATTGTTGGGGCTTACTATAGCTTAAAAACTGGAGAAGTTAGCCTTCTAAGTTAGAACAAACATCAACCCTCAATTGATTATAGTAATAGGCGATCGCAGTTAATGAGTAGATATCAGTTTCATTAGTCGCGATCGTTTAATACGTTTAATGTGAATTAAAAAGATTTGGCGATCGCTTCATTAGTTAGTCGCCTGACGCTTACAGAGGTTAATCTAAACAAGCCAAGCTTCACTTGAGACATTTAATCTTTTTATTTAAAGTTCAATTAAAGCTAATTCAAAACAAGTACGGATTTTTTGCTATCATATTAGAGCCATACATGGAGAGGTGGCAGAGTGGTCGAACGCGCTCGACTTGAAATCGAGTTTTCTGAAAGGGAACGTGGGTTCGAATCCCACCCTCTCCGCTTTTTTCTAATTCCTTAAGCCTTAAAGCTCCTAGTCCACCAGGAAAGTCTTTGAGAAATAAAGGTTTAAATCAAGAAACAATTACTTATTTTTGCCGAGCAATTAAGCTTAATTCTATTTATACTTCTGCTGATAAGTAGCTCCACCTAAAAAAACGTAAAATAAACCAGAGGTCAAGCATTCCCTACACCCTAAACCTCACACCCTAAACCCTACCTTAACTATTTCATGTTTAATAAAGTGGAGCTACTTATATCTTTAAAGTATATGAAATTAGAATCATAGTGCTGCAATTACCCTAAGGGTATGCTACACAACTACCTGATTAATTTCTATCGCCAATTAGTCGCCCATCCTAATTTACCTGATGCCTTAGCTAATTTAGCCCAGGCATTAAGTCAACAAAATATTTTCCTAGAAGCGATTTGGCTTTGCGATCTTGCAAAGCCAATCGCAATCTTTTGTCAAGCTATTTACACTAAAACTATTAAAAATACCCCTTTAAAATCAAAACCTGAAGATTTCTTGATTAATGTATCTCAATTAATACAACAAGTTTTTGATTTTATTGATTCATCTAATATTCAGAATAATAATTATCAGAAATCTAATTTAGTAACTTTTTTTTAGTAAAAGATAGTATTAGAAAACAATTACAGCCGTTTTCAGTTGAAGAGACGAGGACACGAGCCTTGTCCTAAAGGATACAGCTTCGCATAAGGTTGCCTCAAGCCCGTGAGATGTCTGTTACGTTTTTAATTAGCTAGTTCGTAGCTATTAGCTATTTTAAAATTTGGTTATTGTGGTCTAATCATATGAAAAGCGCAGTAAGTTATTTTTTGCTTCTCGCACTTGGCGATGAGAGCGAAAAAATGTCTTGTAGTTCTAATTTAAAATAACTATATATTATCTATATATTTCTCGAAAAAACTTCTTAGACTCTTTATATTATGAATATAATCACTTAGATATAATTACAGGATAATAATTTAAATAAAACAAATACCTTTTTAAACAAAGCAAAGGGTATCTATTTTTTTATAATGAAAACTCCTCGAGACAATAAAGGAATTATATCTTTACTATTAAAAAATAGTATTGTACAGTTCGTTGCAGGTATTTTGTCACTATTTATCATTTTAATACTATCTCATAGTATTAGTTATAAGCCTATTGAAATAATATTAAAATTTTTGGGATATAGTTTTTTTTGCTACCTAACAACTCCTTTCGTGATCTATTGGTTGGCTTATGTTAGCCAAGGTGTGGCTAATACTAAAAAACTAATAATTACTGTTGTCTTGATAGCATTGTATAGCTATATAATTTGGGATACTTACTTCTTTTTCCGAGAAGCGATCGCGTATTTTTTAGCAATAATTAGTTGAATGCTTAAGTAGCTGGGTTAAATCATTAAAATGTAAAATGCCTTGAAAGATAGAGTTTATAATCAAAGCTAGTTGCTAAAAACTATTTTCTTAGAATATTTATATTCTCTTACAGATAATTTCGCCTACCTAACTTTAGATTAAGGTTAATTCAACTTATTAGATGAGCTGAATTTTGTTCATTTCCCCCAATCTAACAGCCGTGATAGAATGACTGTCAACTGAAACTTTAGCTAGAGCGGTAAATTTGGTAAAACATGGCAGAGGAAACAAATAAAGATCAAGCACAAGCGAAACCATCAGCAGATAAGGCTGCCGCTAAACCTGCTGCCAAGGCAGCAAAAGCTAAGAAACCACCAAAGCTAGAAGATAAGCCGTTCAGTGAATTTATCCAGGAGCATTATCTACCTGCACTCAAAGAAGCAATGGCTGGGGAAGGAATTGAAGACGTGGATTTAACTTTTGTACAGCAAGGTGTACCAATTAAGGGAGCAAACCCTAATGAACCTTGTTGGCAGGTGGTGGGTAAGTGGCAAAATGGAGATCGTCAGTTTAACCTCTATTTTCCAGACGAAAGTATTACAGGTCAGAAGGCTTTTTCTTATGCTACCTATGGTAACAACCCTAGCACTATCGAATCTTTCATGATTGATGA
>JAAUYG010129289.1_pt1 | contig 13895 bp, 10 predicted proteins | sample 7278091 | NCBI WGS metagenome assembly JAAUYG01 (sample SAMN14350201, study PRJNA611818) | marine sediment metagenome | isolation source: surface marine sediment (0.6m) | place: French Polynesia: Moorea | collected 2018-08
ACACAGTGAGTAACTGGCGATGTTCGTGAACTCGGCATTCTCTGGTGCGTGTGACATTTGAGCAATGATTGCTGAATGGATAGAATTAGCATTCGTATTCTCGACTTGTATGGTAGGCAGCACACATGTGGTAGCAGGGTTATCTGTACTGGATCAAAGTTACTATCTTAGTTATTACCCTGAGTTATTTTATTGTTGCAATGGAGAGAAGAAGACCTAGTTTAAACATTTAGCATGCCATAATGTGTGGTACTCTGCGAAAGCACTTACCTGCTTTTCCTTCCACCACCCCTACCACAGGTAGGATAAACACGGCATCGTCTGCAACTAAATCACTTGCTGCTGTGAAATCGCCTGCATTCAGATACTCCACAAATTTTGACACTACACCCTCCGCTTCCGACATGTCTAATGTTGTGAAAAAGACGTGAAAAAAGAGGTGCCTATACCTTTCATATTTACATAATATGATTGTGTATGTTTACTCCAGTAACATAAATAAATATCATGTTGCCCTTTGCGCAGACAAGCATATTAAGAAACGACAGTCACGATAGCTTGCAAACAATGGAACTTCAAAATTCAAACAGCAAAATTATGATTCTCGTCTCCTTCTAAATCGTCTTAAATTGTCTTAAATCAAACGATTTACACGGGAAGGTTAATGGTGGATTTTAATTCTCTCTTTTAAACGATTGCCTTCCAAAATAATCGAATCGGTTGGAGTTCCGAAGTAAGTCCTTAATCAATGAATCCATTTCTGAGCAGTCCCCAAGACCATCCAGGCATACCTTTAAATACAGCACATCCTATAAGTGATTTGTAAGCCTAGCATGTAATTGTTCATTTTTCTTGCAAAACTCTCATATATAATGTTTAATCTTTCCAATCAATTGCCTTATCTGAGTGTGATTAGTCACCGTAGTTTCGAAAGAGATGCTCTCTCATGCGCATTTAAAATTTCTACTAAATTGATAAATTGCATGTTTGATGAATATGCAACAAGAACCATAACGGCATTTGCATACTAAGTATGTCGTAAATTTTTAAAACGTAAACGTAGATTGTCATACCTTGGCATGCGACATTACATGGCGGGTCAACCATTGCATCTGAAAGAAAAACACCTGTTTAAAAATTGAGGATAACACTACCCTAAAAAAAAAAATGAGGATAACACTACCCTATAACACTACCCTATATACTCTTTTCTGGGCTTAAAACGATCCATGGGTATATGGCTTATATGTATAAAATGTGTGTTCCTCTGTTAACTGTAGAACGTTTAAGTCAGGGATACAGTTCTTACCTCTCAGTGCTATTTTTGACATAACAGACGTTTTAAACACTCGAAATTTTCTTGGTCACTGTGCAGAAGTCGAGGCAGTCACTTGAGCACCAGATCCCCCTCCTCCCCCTCAAACAACAATCTTGAGTCTCCTGTCATCTTATCAACCCAGTCATGTGACCTGTCTTTTTTAGGCAAAATCACAATAATTTTATGGTTCCTCTCATGTCCCTATTCACAGATTTAGCCGTGGTATACATCAGTTCATGTTTACGTTTGAGAATACCTTAGTCATGTAAGTGATAAACCTAGTGTTTAAAGTTATTTTTGTACATCTCACTTACTTGATACATGGAATCCTGTCAGTAGGAACAGGACTGCCATATAATGGACCCGCTCCATTATGGATCACAGTGCAGTACTTCGCAAATCGCAAATTAAAACAGAAGACCTGTTAGTGTGGTTGGTTTGTGTGCAATATAAACACAGCGCATGCTCTTTAGCAAAGTACTCTTATTGTTCAGTGACTCCACATATCACATGTGTAGGATTTCATTCAAGGCTTTGAAATGGAGTAACACGAAGGCCACAGACTTTGGCGTCCTACTTAGCAAACCATTGCAATCAGAAATGTGAATACTACTTTTAGGGTAGATTAAATATAGTTGAATGTATAATACATAGACTTGGTAAGTGGAAGAGAACATGAAGTGAGCTATAATAAATACGTATTGAGATAAGATAACGATAATACCAAACTATAAACAGAGCAGTGTCCAAAGCAGCAGCGGTTCAAGGCCTGCTGTGTGCGGACCAATGCCATGTCCCCCATCCACATTGGGGAATAAGGGAGTGACAATGGTAGCTAGAAGCCGAAGGGCAGAGCAGATGGGAGATTTGTGAGAAGGACAAATGTGGTTGGAGATCTGAGACGGAGAGAGTGACATCGCAGTCAGATAACATAGGTTAAGATTGGGCGTACAGGTAAAGTATACAGATAGGGAATGACCGTAATGGTCAGAGGAAGAAAGGACAGAGTAGTTTATGCAGAGCGCCTGGCCTGAGTCTCATTCCGTGCACCCGTCTAATGACGCTGGGATGTATGCATGCAAGTTAGCGTTGAAAAAATTTACATTTATACTTTGTTAAAGGAGGGCAAAACAGAGTCATATGCTGGATCCAGAATATATGCATATTGATCCATATACACTGAAAACGATGGAAAATAAAAAGAGACATTCCCCAAATAAATAAGCGAGTTGCCTACAAAGTGAGATGTCAAGGAAGAGATTAGGTGCTCAATATCCCTTCAAGCACAGATAAACCTTCGTTTATCAACTTACCACACAGAGCATCTATAATACCATTATTGACAGACACTGATAATGGCAATAGTATGATAATAATTTGGTCAGACGCTTCAAGTCATGACAGGTTGTAATTGAAAAAAGACAAACTTTTGGATTGAATAACTCAGGGATAGTCCCAGCACAGTGACAGTATACAGGCAAAATATCAACAAAAAAGTTTCTCACAGAAACACAGATACATACTTTCAAGATTGTTTAATAGTTTTACTAAACATAACATGACTTTAGATTCCCATGACTTGCTCTATTCAGTTTAATGTGCCCCTCTTCGAGGCTAATTCCAATAGAATATAACTATTTAGAATTCGAATTAAGATAAAGCATGCTTTGCCATTGTCACCGTAACAGCCGGTGATGTTCGACGTCAAACTGGAGTACCACAAGGGCAGAGAGGTAAGACATTTGGCTTCAGATTGTGAATTCTAATTCAGTCTGGGGAACTTTTACCATTCGCGCCATTGCCCGCATGATGTTTGGCCCAGTTTAGCTAAACCATTTAGAGACACTGGGCCTAAACCAAACATTTTATTTCCATACTTACAGTGCCCTCATGAGAGAAATAACTAATCATACCCTTTGTAAATAGATAGAAAGTATGTAGCGATATGATAGTGTATTCGGAATTGATATTACCTAACATCTTGTTACAACCTTAACATTTATTTTATCAGTCGGGTTGCTTACTATATAAAGTAACATCACATTCCAGTAACAATTCCCACTTGAAGATTATAAATCCATACATGGTAATGTACGTATACTGCCAGCAGAGGCCGCCAGAGGGCACCACGGCTCACCGTTACTACATGTTACTAGCTTAGTACCTGATTTGAGAGGTATTGTAGAAATAGGGATAACTAAGAGAAACTAGCGATAAGGACTTAATGGGGATGGAATGAATGGACAAGGGCGATATCTGACTACCTCAGAAAATTGCTTCCATGTCTGGCAAAATGCCTGCGCTGAGGCAGACACTTTTAACCATAGGGGGCTTATTAACACCTGGCCACAAATTGACCACTGAGGTCACTAGGGAGGTACAGTATCAACTTCATGGTTTGGGCTCCCATGGGGTTGCTGATTGTGTTATATAATAAGGGGGTTGACCTGTAATTTGCTGGCTAATTACTGGTTACTGGTAATGTCGTTGTTGACTGAAGGTAGCTCATACCCCATGTTACTGTTACTATATATAGTAAGCTCCCTGGCTGCTTATCCAGCAGGTAAATAAATTTCCACTGTACACAATACGTTGAACCATGTACGATCTGTACGATAATCTATAGTTTTTATTTGACCATCTATAGTATCACTACAGGCAGTTGTTTCAGGCAATTATGGTTTAAAATAGCTTACTCGTTTATGCAACATTTACGAATAATTTGCACACAAAGTGGAAATGATCTATGCTGACATAATGAAGCAGAATTAATAAAGTGAAAACAGGTACCATATATGTAAAGCAGTTTACGTTATTACAACTATTGTAAAAACTATTTAAGAGAGTGATACAGTTGAAAGTGATAGAATTATATAAACGTCAAAAGGATGATACGTCGGAATTATATGATAACGAAACTAAATTAGTAGGTTACAAAGAGAGTTTATTAAACAATACTTAGCAAAATGTAGCAGGAAACATCCTGTGGTACAGTTAAAAATATATTACTGACCAGAAATGTGATTGTTTTTATATTATGTTAAAGGAAAACAAAATATTCTTTTGCTTGATTTAAATGGAGAATAAATACATCGTTACTCTTATTTTTCAATCTCACACATGTATCTCATACTTTTTGTTGGTCAAAGATGTTGTGTGTGGGGAGGGTATTCCTCCCTTCTCAACATATGATTTAAACGGAAGTTCGTTGCCGCGTCTAATAGCGTCACTTCCTTGCATTTTGAGACCAGGACACACATCATTCTCGGGTACTGCTCAAGGGCTCATGATCCCATTGCTTACATTGTTTCTTATGGTGTTCATACTGTAGTGTGCATCAATTGATAAATTCACATTTCTCTGGTTATACGCTCTTATTTTTCAATGTACCAGCTCTTGATTTGTTTCCACCCCTGACATCGACCGGTCTTTCAAGATTACTCTGGCTCACTAGATTCACATTGTCCAGGTTCTTTTCAATACATGTGTGTAGGTAGATTTATTGCACTGTTGACCTCTTGACAGTAAGTCAGTAATTTAAAATTATTCACGCTATTGTAACTTTTCATGGATTGCTAAAATAGCCATTAACACACACACACACACACACACACACACACACACACACACACAAATTAACATTTTGGATGCACAGATCTCTGCAAATGTTTTGCTATAATTTTCCAGTAGACTTCTTAGACCATATTTCACTGTGTTTACCTACATCCCTAAACCACAGTGTTCAGTCAACATTTTAGTCCATGACGTGTATAGAACTGCCTGTGATTCTGGTACAAAATCAACTGCAATTTCTTTTAAGAGAGTAGCAAAATTATCTACAAGCGATGTCCATGTTATTCCAAAACCAATGGAAACTATATCTTGTATAAATATGCAGAAAATATGTATACACCGAAGTTATTTTATTTCAGATATGATGTATGCGACTGATGTGGACAAGTCCATATTTGAATGCAACTTAGATGGATTTACAGTGAAGAATTACTCTATACACAGAAAGCGATGAATATTAACCGTTTTTTATAGCAAAGTTACTTTATAATACCGAGCAATATGACTGGGCATGGATTGAATATACATTTCTTCCAAAACTTACTTATTTTGGGAAAAAAAGTCAAAACCTGAGGCACGGGATGCAAATTGTCTGAGAGTTTTAAATATTTAACCGTTAGATTAAGTTGGATTGTGCAATGTCCTTACTGCATTACAGCAGTATAATATACCGCAACCAGTTCGTATGTATTTATTACTTCATACCATCAATGAACTATACCCGTTCCATCAAAATATCACATAACTTCATTCATCGTCTCAATCATTTATTGTAACGATATAATTGCAACCATGTCTTCGGTTTCAGAACTGTTGAAAACCAGAGTTGAAATTCTTATTTATTGTGGCGCCTCTGTGAGGGTGAGCAGGGAGACTTTCCAGTCGCCGTCTTCCTCTATCTTCTCAACTTCCCAGACAACGCTGAAGAGAGAAAGGAAGAATAATGCTATCTGTATAACGCCATCTGTCTTTTGATAAGACAGATGGCGTGTCCGCTGTGGTTGATTATGCAATATTGCATGCTAAATGATCTATGTATAGATATAGAGATCGTTTCTTTTTACATTATTTAGTTGATTTAAAACATAACGTTGTTATTGAGAAATACATTGATCAGTTGAACAATGAAAATGACGATCGCATTTTTAGGTGGGACATTCTGCTAAATGAATTGTAGCCCCCAGAATGAATATCAAGTATTTGGAAATTGTATAAACATGAAATGATGTTATGAATTACTCTGACTGTATCTTAATGTGCTTGTGGTGTACACGCGGGAATGCCGTGAAAGACGATTGTTACTGAAACTGTATATTAACAACTAATAGTTTGGTAAGAGACAGTGCGGTGTATGCATTGTCAATGAAAATCGCAAATGTGTAACGAGTATGTTATACGATTATACAAAGGCAAGTGTTTGAAACATTTTTTTTAGAAAAGAAGTAAAAGTCCGCGATTGCTAGTTACAAAGGATTTTTGAGAGTCATTTTGTTTGAGTTTATTTACTGAATAATATAAAAGATATATTTATCCTATGAGGTTAGTAATGGTCCACATAAGGTGTGCCAACGATAGTAAATAGTAAAAAACGACAGAGGGTTTCATTTCTTATCGAACCCAATAACCTAGAAGTTAGGGCGTCTTCTCCGGATGCATGAGTCAGGGTTTGATCCCCATCCGCATCACACCAAATACGAAATGAATAGGATGTTTGATCTTTTCAGTCTGACGCTTTGCACTAGTGAGGCTGGCTACCGACTGGCCAGCTATGTGTCGGTGTAACGGCCTGTGTGATTCCTCTCTGTCCACCAGTGGCACAACTGAATAGCCGGCTTGGCATCCAAACACTGCTCAGCCCAAATTGATAGGCCCAAATAAGACAGGTATCGCACCACATCTACACCCGCATACAGCTGCATACACCATCGAATCCAACTTGCAGCCGTTTATATGACCTCGAGATGTTGAAAGACGACTTCAAACCTGATTCAGCCACACCCCCAAGTCACATCGATCTTTCTTGTTTTCAACTCGAGTTCGACACCATCGATTTTCACCCACTGCCAAAGAGCTGCTCACCCCATTTTAGCTAGTAATTACTTTTTGAAGAAAAGGGACCATATTATATTATCTAATGAATGTTTTGTGCACAGATTTGATACCTCTCCCTCCGTAGCCACCTTGGTTTCTTACTGGTATAGAATCCCGAGTTGCGATCCTTGACCAATTGCTCTCACCCATTTAGCCGGCCACAGGGTTCGAGTTTGGGACACCTGCGTTCCAACAATTTCTGGCACAAATGGCAAATTTGCCTCAAATGCTGAAGAAATTGAGATTATGAACGTATTAAAATCATTGCAGTTCATAATGCACCACTGCGTTCATAGATCCTTGTTGGACTCTTTCGTCCACAGTTTTTTATGGACTATATCCTTTCATAGAATTGAAAATGATAAATGGTGCCAAATATGGATTCACATTTATAATATACCTTTATTCGTACTCGAAGTACACTGGCAACATTATTATATCACACATGCATATCATCTTTTTTATAAACTAACGGCATCTTGTAGGCATTAGAACGCGACAGGTTTCGAGTGTTCGTGCCACTTTAGTATACAATGTACTATTTTCTGATTCACATCATTCGATAAATTCAAAACGTAGCATCGTCTACCTTACGTGGCGTTGAAACACAATGACAACGAAAGTATATAGCTTGAAGATTACCTTCTATTCCTTTCACGATTGGTCTGCGGGGCAGGACCATTTCTATGTCATCAGTGAAGAACTCGAGGACTTTATCGAATTCCCCTGCATTGATGTGTCCAACATATTGAAATATCCGTGCTTTGACTTCTCTTTCGGCTGTTTGTGAGAAACAAATAGCCACAAAATTTAACTAATGAAAGCTACTAAACAAAGTAATGGATGACCCGCAATGTACCCACATAAATGTTGTTTTGCATGTACCGGTATTTTTTTTTTCAACTTACATGTATTCTACTGCGAAGGAACAAACTTAAACTTTTAACAATATTTGCCAAATTGGATTTAGTTTATCACTGATTTGACAGGATTTTCCTATGCTAATCACGGAAATCAGGACATTACTTTCAGAACTTAAAATAACTGATGCCAGACACCTCCACATCCACCCCCCACCCCCTCCCTCTCTGACACCCAACACCTAGTCGTCAGCGCCTCTCCGGCTTGCAGCGCAGGTTGAATAATATAGGTGTCAGGCGCTGATAGACACGTTAAAGCTACATGCACACTGTCCATCAAGCGATATTCAATCCAACAGAACTTAAGCATATAAGGGTAATGTGAATGGTGACACAAACCGCAGAGGCTATAGCGACATATCTGAGTCTTTAGAATATCATACAAAGTAAAATTCGCTGACACGTTTTGGCTATCCAGATTTGTATACCCAGTAATATTGAGAAACAGACTAGACATTTACACTGTAGACATAAACATTGAAAAATTACAAAAATGTGCTAAAGCTCAAGTATCGCATATAGTGTCACATTGGCCTAAGTGAATGGTGTCACTTAGGTCAACCCAAGTCCCGCAATCCGTAGCTATGTTGCAGTACTATTCAGATTAAAAAGTAGTACACAAATATATTGATTTAAGACACCACAAAAAATCTCAAAATTGAAACGTGCAAGCAATATGTGATTTTGATATAACTCATTCTAATATTTCTAATTAACAGATAAATTGTACATCTGATACAGCGGCTATAAGGCTAGCCGTTTCCATGTTCTATAAAATACAGAATAAATAAAGATGTCATACCTTGGCAATTGACATCACATGGCGGGTCATCCATTGCATCTGAAAGGAAAGCCTCCGCTTGAAATTCCGCATAAGGCTACACTAAAATATATTAATATCTGACAGTAAACCGCTGGAAGGTTATACGTCGTTTGGTTGCAGTTTACGATATAATATTTTGGTCTATAAACTATGCAGGAGAGGGCATGTGTTATGCCAACTATGCATGATACAGCATGTGTTATACTATCTGTGCATGGTAGAGTGTGTGTGTTATAACTTTGCAATTTAGAACATGTGTGATTTTAACTGTCAATGTTGGAGAATTTTTGTTTTAACTATGCAAGATAGACCATGTTATGTTGATTATGCAGGGTAAAGCATGTGTTTTGTTAACTACATGTATGCAGGATACAGTATGCATTACGCGAACTATACAGGGTAGAGCATGTGCAATTTTGAATAGGCCCTGAAATAAATATTTATATTTACTAAATATGTTTTTGAAATGGGCAAAGCTACTCTTACACAATGAAGCTAACTGTAAGGGCCCTATATTGAATTCAAACTAGTTACCCATTGGTTTGAGACTGAATGTCATAATACTCGGCCAGTGTTCACGGGCTGTCTGAAAAGGCTCAATAAAAAAAGACGGGAATACTGAGACATAGTCAAATCTAAGCTTGGATTAAATTAGATCGAATTACAAAAAAATCGGAGAACTAAGGGAACAAATATAGATAAATTAAGTGTTTTCGAGACAACAAGATAGGATAAACTTCCCAGTGTATGTCGCTTTGCTATCTCACAGATAACATCGTACATGTAGCAGACATTATCTCATACTTACCTGATCCGTGAAATGCTAGGAAGAGCAGCAAAGTCAGACTGTACAAAGAGGCATTCATGTTGGTCGGCAGCAATATAGTTACTAATCTATTTTAGTGAAACAAACTGCGGTCTATCATGTGTTGGTATGGCACTAGAAGATTTGTGTTATACGGAGAATGCCACCTCTAATTTGTAAGGTATGTGAACCAATGACGCACCTCCTCGTGGTATTTCGTACGTCATGTGCATATGGTATGACCATATGACATGAGGTAAACACCAGCTGTGAAAGAAGCAGAGAACAAGAAGACTAAGACTCATTACACTCTGCTTTGGGATGGGAAGACGAGATCAGGGGGAATAAGATGGGCTGACTCTTGAGGTAGAAATTAGTATACATGTATGTATAAATGGTTACAAGGTCACCATTAGACAATAAATCTAAAGCTTCAGTTCTGATATGAGAACCAGGGGGCTCTAAAGTCAAAGCCTGGTTTAATTTATACAACACAGCAAAACCTAACAGACATCAATCAATTAATCCTTTTATTTGTATACTGTCATTCCGCAACTGTGTTCACGACACAGGGCAATGTTATAACTACTGTAAACGTTGATGTGTCTTGAATAAGGATTTGAAAATGTTAGCCGGATGTTAATTCTGAATTTGTATGGCAGATTTTGCCACAGGCGAGGTGCTGCCAGACAAAAGGCACGATCACCAATGAGTCGTTTGGAACCTGGACCACTAAGTTTCAGTAATTATCTGCTCGAGCGAAGGTCTTGGACTGTTTATGGTTTGACAGTTAGGACGTGAGGTACAAGGGAGCACAGCCATTCAGGCAACGGTAAAACAGCAGAATACTGTTGAACTGGATTCGTTTCACTACGGGCATACAATTATATATTTTTTTTCAGACTCGGAGACATGTGATCACAACAGAGCCCAACATGAACGAATGGCCGACCAGACATGGGTGAACCCCCTTGCCATGATAACTATATAGTGCACCTGTAGTGACTGTGACAGAGTAAGATCCAAAATGGAAGGCTACCTTGGAGAAGGTCACATCTCAAGCATATCAGCCAGGAATCACGACAGCCTGTATATGGAGTCGTGCGTAAAGCGACTTAAGATGTAGCGGCATGCAACTATGCCTGCCAGTACGTTCTTGCAGCTGTGTGAGTGTGATGTTGAGCAGCCAAGAACTATCAGGGCCTAAGGCTCAATTGCAGAAAGTCCATCACAAGGGGCCTGACTCCATTGCCCAGGCCTTGTCCCGGGAACATTAATGGGAGCTCAACAAGCTGAGGGAACAATGTGCCCAGCAGAGCAGCTGTGAGATCTCTGCGTCACCCTCCAGATAGGGAAGACGAAATCACCAGGGAGAGATCAGTACCAAGCTTGGCAATACCAGCTTCTGAAAGCTATGCGATAGTGTGCACAGTTTATGGCCCCCATAGTTGATGGTTCCCCGAAATCCTCACCATAATAGGAAAGACGAACGGGTTTTCTTGCACCAAGGCCACGTCAGGGACGACGGCGTCACCTTCAAAAAGTCATATTATTGGCCAGGCCCTCCAGGATTCCGAGATCAGGGAATTTACTGTGGTATTTTGACTTGAACAAGGAATTACAAAGTTTGGCTTTAAAAATTGCAAAAAAAGAGGCCACTTTTCACGATATAGGGGACATTTTTGAGGTACAAATGTAGAAAAGGCGTTATAACAACTCTCTGGACACTGATGTGATGAGTCCAGTAGTGTCCAGTCCCATGGGGTCCCGACTTGCTTGCAAGATCAGATACGTGACAATGACTGGGGGCGAAAAAGAATAAACATCAGTGACAAAAGAAAGAAGGACGATCGACAAAAGGAGACAGACTGAACGATGCAGAACCGGACTCGGCAGACCACAAGAGACCAAAGGTGAAGTTCTTGAAAACTTAAGTAATCTTGAAATCTTAAGTACGATAGCTGATTTTTCTCCCATTCCTAGGTGACGCTGAAATATGAAAAAAAACATAAACAATCTGAAGTAGTAGTATTTGTTTCTGTTTACTGCTAATGAGACTCCACAAGATGAGTCCACCATATTGACTAATATAAGCCCCCCCCCCCCTTCATCACCCTTTCTGAATCTATTATCCCACTGGGCACGGGCGCCTGTCCGCACTTGAGCTACATGTAGTTATCATTTTCGAAGAACAGGGACGTAAATGAGATTATTGTTATTTTCTGATAAGTTCTTGATGAAGGGTGATTCACCCCACCCCCACCCAACCCCCACCACAACCCAACCCCCAGCGCCCGTGGATTGTTATTTGCGTGGAATCTGCCTTTGAGTTGTGCTAGTCATTCGACATTTTTTTCGACCGCAGCTGGTCAATGTGGTGCTATTTTTTAAAATAATTTAACTGTCTAAAGACAACCCGAGAAACAAGAACACAGCACAGGTAAAGCCGCTAGGCTTATAAGCTGCTGACAAAATGTTACCACCAGTAGCACATTCTTTCAGAAGTTAAGCCATCTTACATACTAGCCGTCATAATGCACAACCTTATGGTGCCTGTAGGGAGTTTAGATGGCAGTAAACATGGTACCCAACATGGAATTGTGGCGGCATTTGAATCGGTTAAGAGGGTGTAGGGGTCGGCATCGTTATCACTGTTATTTGCGTCTTCATGAGTGATTCCAGCAAGAGTTGCTGTACCAGGCTAGTGGTGGCATTTGAATCGGTTATAAGGTATGGGGTAGAGGGTGTAGGGGTCGGCATCGTTATCACAGCATCTTCATGAGTGATTCCAGCAAGATTTGCTGTACCAGCCGAGGAGCTGTTGTCCGGAGAAGACGCGCGGGAGGAATAACTGCAAAGACCCAAACTGAATGGACGGATTGTCGGCATTAGACTGGATCGACGGTGTCTGTAGAGAGTGGAGAGGCAATGTAGGAATGGATGGCTGCAGGAAACTGCACTGGATCGACCATATTTGTATATGTAGTTATCCATGGCGTTATGATCCAGTGTACCAGGATGCGGAAACAATCGCTTGTACACACTTTGTCGATTTCAACTTCTTGTGACAAATTCGTTCATTGTAACTTAGCATATTTTTGATGGGCAGGATCATCACTATGTCTTCAGACAAAATTTCAAGTACGTCATCAAATTCAGGAGCATAATAGAGTTTGACATTCTGTTTCAAACTCAGTTTAGGCTGTGTGTGGGAAACACATATTTCAACTGACGTAAATTGCTATACGAATCCCAGAGCATATTTTGATTTTCCGCAGCTTTTCGGGAAAGAAGAACATCTTTCCCTCAATACACAATTTCCTGACGTCTGTGTTTAATTGCTATTTACGGTTACCTACAGCATCTACCCGATATCATTATCAGAAAATGCGATCTAATACGACCAATTCAAGTTGCAAAGTAGGAATCACAGTGTGAACGTTGCAGAGGCCAGTGTTTAGTGTTTCAAATCTTAAACTACTATTTAAAGCAACAATAGGAAACTAGGCGTTAGAGCGATACTGCATTCTGGAGAGAGGCATTAAGGTGCTGCATGGTGGAATAAGCCATTCTGATATTGCATTCTGGAACGGGGCATTCCGTAACCAAAATTCTCATCTCGTAGGCTGGTCTATTTGCTTAAGATCGCTGATTTGATTTTACTATTAGTAGTGTGTGTACGCGTGTACGGAGTGGAAGAGATCCCGCTATATGCGTACAGATGCATGCTCAGTTTCTCAGTTTCCAAATGTTTCCAACTCGTACATTCACATGGCTGTTGATACAATTCTGTTTCAATACACATGTTGCCATGTAGGTTTCTTTAGCCTTTTGATCTCTGGCATGAACCCCATCGCTCAAAATTAGCCACGGTAGCTAGCTTCATATTGGCGTGAGTATTGTTCATTGTTTCTATACATCTTTTGGAATGTGTGTTTCTGGCCTGCTGAACCATTGGCATGAACATAATCACTCCAAATTATTCACACCTACTAGATTTATTCTGGTATGTGTATGTCTCGATATATCAGATCTGTTGCTAGGTGGGATTCTTGTCACGAATTCATTCAAAATTACTCAAACTCCTTATAATCTCATTGGTATGGTTGCATTTCTGTACCAATGCATTTGTAGCAAGGTAGGGGGGAATCAGGATTATAGTCGGCTTTCAACCACTCATGGTCATGTCACTGACTGCAAGTTAGATTCATTGGTGTATGCAGGTGTATGCGTAGTGATTTAATGTGGACCTGTGTTGTTTGGCCCGAAGGATCTACGCCCCACAATTTTTGCGTGCCAAGCCACGGATTCAATTCCGCCACACCTGAGCGGAAAGGAATCACTCAGACCATTTATACTGACTCC
>JAAUYG010019738.1_pt1 | contig 13894 bp, 3 predicted proteins | sample 7278091 | NCBI WGS metagenome assembly JAAUYG01 (sample SAMN14350201, study PRJNA611818) | marine sediment metagenome | isolation source: surface marine sediment (0.6m) | place: French Polynesia: Moorea | collected 2018-08
ATTTTACTCAATGAAAGCAGGTAATTGGGACTAGATGGCCATTGGTTCTATGTATAACCACTTTGCCATCACAGTGACGACAGCGCGAAACAGTGGTATGATTGGCTGGGGGTAGCTGACCGGAACTGCTTTCGATTGGCTGCACCATTTACCCAAAACGAGACCAAAAACGACTTTGGCCACCACTGCAAGCACAGCTACATGTACTTCCAATGTGAAATAGTAGCTGTGCTCATAGGACAATGGGTCTCTTCATGCTTTTGTTTGTCTCAAAAATCAGTGACAATATCAGCATGATCACTGATGATCAGCCATAGAGTGTTATGGAGACATGATGATAGAGCATGTAGATCTCTGTAGAAGACAGGTACATGATGATCATCAAGATCGAGGGGAAGACCAAGTACAGAGGGGCTGATGTAAAATTTCAGACTCAGGGGCTTGTAATATTAGGAATCATGCAAATTAGATGAGAACTTGTTAAATTTTAACTCCTTTTTAGAATGTTTTAATCCTTAGGTGATACGTTCTGATAGTTTGCGTAAAATTAGTGTCGCATACAACATGTACAAGTGTACTACAAGGAACAGGCTAAGCTGAAGCTGTTTTGAAGAGTGAATGCTCTAAAAATACGGCACAAGGGCCTAGGATTATCATGATTAATGAAATGGAATATGTGGATGCAGCGGATGAGTGATATCACTGTATCTATACATACATGTATAATGTATGTGGTACATGTAATTTTGTACAGTTTGCCAGTCATTGATTTAGCTCACACTCCCAACAGAGACAAGTACCAGTATACATGCATAGATACATGATACATGTATTTGCCACGTTTACATGATACAGTGACACCTATCTTGAGAGGTCAGTGCTATGAGAGACCACCTGTCTTGAAGGACCATTTCATGTAGTTCTGGGCAAAAGGTATTCATGGCCAATGGGGTGGTCTTTCAAGACAGGTTCTACTGTATACAAGCTTTTCTATGTATCCATCCACTACTATCACTGACTACCGGGTAGTTCTGACAGGCTGTTGGCTGTTATGTGATATTGCACAAGTCCTGTACCATGTGTACAGTAGTCTTTCTCCTGTAGAAGAAGCAAAGTCTGGACTAGGAAAATGTGCTCCTACTACATGTATTAGTATTCAGACCGTGGTCTGTCACAGGCTAACACACACTGATTCATAACATACCACTGATATATGTGAGCTATGTTTCAATGTGGTGGACATTTATAAATCAGCCTAATTAAGATTCATGACAACAGCCATTTACTAGTAGGGTGGTTAGGTAGGGGACCACTGTATATGTGTACAATGATATAGAGTGTGCCAAATGGCTCCTGCCTGCAGGGCTTTCTTGCAAAAAAAAAAATCGATATGGCCCATTCATGGCACAGGCTCTGCATGTATAACTACAACATGTACAAAGAAGTTTGTTCACAGTGATATATCTGTCTTAGTCATACTGCTTCAGGGCTTTGTTTCATAAAACATAATTTTTTCATAAAACATAAAGACGTCTTTACATAGGCCTGTTAGCCTACATAAAGACGTCTTTAAAGCAGAGCCCAGGTACATCATGTACATACATGTAGAAAACTGAATTATAGTCACACAACCTGTGATGCTCAGTGATCAGCTCAAGCGTAGTGGTACCATACTCTTTTTATCTTCCGATAAAAGGTTGTGCAAAGGGCATATCTGGTGTATCCCGCACCGCTTTTGGTCTGTCTGTTGCAACACTTCTTGAATCTTGACCATCATCATAATTCACGTTAATTAATAATTTTGAAGTAAACTTGCACAGCATGCTACATCAACCATTGCTAATGCTGTAGCACATGTACAATGCGTACAGTGCAACTCCGGAAATAAGACCAGCCTGTAAAAAATAAGACCACCCCAGCTAACCCGCCTTATGGGAATTAAGACTGCTTTACAGAAAACATTATTTTCAGAAAATATACATGATATAGTACTCCCTCTATTTTAAGGCCACCCATGGACCAATAACATGTGGTCTTATATTGCAGGTGGTCTTAAAATGAAGGTTAGTCAGCGCAGAGTGGAACTTTGGGGCCAATTCAGGTAGTCTTATTATCAAGGGTTGTCTTAAAATAAAATGTTGTAAAATAGAGGGACTACTGTTTATACAACCGTGGCATACTACATATAATAGTATTCTTCCAGAATGGAGACCACCTCAGAATTAAAACCACATTAGCCTCCATGGGCGGTATTAATCATGTTAATTCCAGGGATTCCACTGTAGTCATGGTAGTACAGTAACCATGGTAACAAACGTATCACAGTTCTTTTTCTTTCCCTGGCACATTGTGGCACATTGTTTAGAACACGTAACACTCTTGAAGAATGTTATGATATATTGTAAGGATGGTGAAGATTGGACTGGGTCAGTCTTTTCCATTGGACTTTGGGTCAGTCCTTTCCATTGGACTTTGGGTCAGTCAATTCCATTAGACTTTGGATCAGCCATTTCCATTGGACTTTGGGTCAGTCATTTCCATTAGACTTTGGATCAGCCATTTCCATTGGACTTTGGATCAGTAATTTCCATAGGACTTTGGATCAGTCCTTTCCATTGGACTTTGGGTCAGTCCTTTCCATTGGACTTTGGGTCAGTCCTTTCCATTGGACTTTGGATCAGTCATTTCCATTAGACTTTGGATCAGTCTTTTCCATTAGACTTGGATCAGTCATTTCCATTGGACTTTGGATCAGTCCTTTCCATTAGACACTGGATCAGTCATTTCTATTGGACTTTGGATCAGTCATTTGCATTGGACTTTGGATCAGTTGTGTTCCATAAAGCGAGAAATGTACACACAAAATTATTGCAACCACAAACTTACCATGTGTTTACTTGCATAAACTTTACCAAGTTGCATAATCGTGATAATAAATAGTATAACTACCTGCCACTTAATAATCCTGATCATGTATTACATCACAGTCAGCAATGAAATATACTTAGTACTGGTAGTGATAATTTGGACAAATATGGACAAATTTGGTAGATGTAGTCATACTAGTATTTGATAACATGGGTAATGGATTTTATCAGTACATCTTAGACTATATCAGATGGTTGGATGATTGCAGGTGTGATATGTTGAAACCAGTTAGCATTGCATGTGGATATTGAATATTGATATTCTCAGTTATAACATGCTTAGTGAGGTACATACATACATGTACATGTCACTGACAGCCGCAGTCTGCACATATAGTTGGTGCAGCACTTTTATCACATGCCACACTTTTGTTCTGTTCATCATAGGAGGTTGCCTGACATCATTAAATGCTTCTGTCTACATTGCAAACTGGTCTTTATTGCTCATTAGCTAGTTGGGCTCTGAAAAAGCCAGCATCATACTAACTGGTACGGAGGCTTCAGCTTGAATACTGACTGACCAGTCTCACTCAGCGTTTCATGTTGCATGTATGATGTACATGCACTGGGGTAGTACTAGTAGTAGTAGTAGAGAATATGATATCATGATACCAGTATATAATTTTGAGCCCTCCACTCCTATCCATATAGACTGAAGCTCGGGTTCCCGTGTTGCATTACCCAGCATGCACGGTTGGCTAGCTACAGGAAACAAGTCTTTATCATCATACTTGTTGCATTTTAAAAACTAGCAGGCATCATTAGGCATTGTTCACTGTTCGACATCATCGTACAGTACCTTCCCTGAGCACGTGGATCGTTCTGTTGCCATAATGACCATGATGACAACCGTAGTGGAACATGTGCACCGGCAAATTACCGGTGCAGCTGTCACTTTTGTTTCGACTGACACATACAGATCTGAGGCAGGGAAACAGAAAAGCAGCACCACACTAGTTACACATGCTACAGGTAGTATTGAACTCGCGCTGCATTCAACCTGAGGCGTATTTGTTCTTACGTTTTCACGACCAGTAGTATTCATTTGATATCTAAAAATAGACATGATAGACAATACATTGTATCGTTACATGAGGATACCAGCCGTTTCATCATGTTCAATTACTTTGAGAGATCTTGCGACAGTGAAATTCTGTATCAAATGACCGTTGATATCAGAGGTATAACATCTACAAATTGACATGATAGACAATACATTGTATGTATCGTTACATCAGCATACCAGCCGGTTCATCATGTTCAATTACTTTGAGAGATCTTGCAACAGTGAAATTCTGTATCAAACGACCGTTGATATCAGAGGTATAACAAAAAGGTCATACACATGATACATGTGTGTTACAATGTGTTATTGTATTTACCCATGGTAACCTCACCGCATGCTTATCCCGGTATTGACCGTATAATGTTTATTGCTTGGTGTGGACCTACAGATGTTGATATAATCTGAGTTTTATGAACAGATAAATCGTGCGTAGGGTGGGTTTTATTCCCTCCGTGACCAGTCAGCAGCTTGGTGTTATGATTTTAATATCATTGCAACAGGCTGTGTAGTAGCCCGGCTTCAAAATTACTTTTAGATACTGCACACATGGATTGTGGTTATTGATTGAATTTTAGTCTTTGCTGACACATAGATACAGGGTTGACAATAAGGTAGTGTCTGTAGTGACTGTCTGGAAGTGTGAGCATGTGAGACTCACACCGCACCACTCTGTATGCTACTAGTACACATGTACAGGATAGCTGGTCTTGAGGGTAGGTGTTCTTTTGCATCACCACGTGCATGTGAGAGGTTTTAACATGGTTTAGTTCAAAGCACGAACAGAGTGATGAACGTAGTGAAGAAATTATTGTGTCATGTGGATTGTTCAGTGGGGCAAAGTCTGACAATCCTTGGTCATCAGAAGAACACTGGATACCGATACTACAGTGGTCCCTGCACTTTATGACCACCCGTTCAGTCAGAAATACATGGTCTTAAAATTGAAAGGGATCTAAAATGTAGGGACATTAATATTGTAAATATAAGAGTTGTATCACAGATGGCTGGTCCTAACATTGAGGGAATTGTTAAATGGAGGGATTTTAAATGGCAGGGAACAAATCGCATGGATATCCATTCATCTGCTAGTGACATTTTTGTACATACACAACATACGTGGTACATATATACCTATGATTATGATGATGTACCAGGTATACTAAGGCAGAAATTGATAGCTTTGTCCATTGTACATCATCATTCATGCATGAATGCCTGATGCAGCATTACGATTTCCCGTCGAGGACCCTCCATGGGGGGAACGTGCTGTGGAATATTGCTTTGGGTTGGCGTGATAGGCTGTCCCTCTAAATAAAATATGTATGTCTTGCATAGGTATAGCAGGACATTAGACTATGTACATGATGTAGGCTATATATCTCCTCCTCGAGCAACGTGGTGTATCAAAATTGCATGAATAATGCATTGAATTAGGAATTCACTGATTTTGTTTGCTCTCTTTGTTTGTTTGTTTTGTTGTTTTGTGTTTTCTGTTTGTTTGTTTGCTTTTGGGTCTGATGGAGTCACCCTATTGTATAATCATAATAATTAATGGCAGTACTGGATTTGACCGCCAGATTTTGGGGGAAATGGAAATATTAATGAAAATTTCCAACTTTTAACGAAAAAAGTATACACGTACTAAAGAATACTTTTTTGGCTTTATCTTTTTCAGCCCTAGCTAGAGCCAGAAAGGACCCATGGTTGAGGCGAAAGAAAAAAAGAAAGAAGGGTGCGGCAAAGAAAATTGGTCCAATCCCAAAGAAATCCAGAAATCCACGATCTTTACCTTGGCTGCATGGCAAGATGGAACCCAGGGCGACCCCGGAGTCAACACAGAGAATTGTCATGAAATTCAAACTGACCAATAGCGGTGCAGTTTGCAAAACAAGCAACCAATGGCAGGAACCGTTACAGGTTGTGGCGAGCATGGGACATGGAGAAGACAGTCCTATTGTGTCTCCAGAAGGAGTTGACTGCCGATATCCGGGTTTTGACAATGCACAAGAAAATCCAGAAGCTGAACTGGCCCAGTTTCCATCCTCGTCAGAATCACTCATCAAACCAGAAAGCTCTGCAACAACCACATCGCCTAAAGCGCTTGACGAAAAAGGGTTAGAAGTTGTGGTCTTGCAGGAAACTGAGGAAGCACAACAAAGCATACCCACCCAGGTACAGCCTTTACGGCAAAAACGCTTGAAGCCTGCTGAAGACGGGTCCCCTGTGATAGAAGGAGGTCGTCGAAAGAAGACAAAAAGATCAGAGATAGAGCTCCTGCATGATGTGGATGGGCCATTGAGCAGGAGGAAGAACCTGCGGCAGTATCGTCACGTATATGAGATGTACGGCGAAGAGGGACTGAAGGACCCACATATCACTCAACAACTGCTTCCTACTCCCAAATATGCTTTCATGCCCACGGTTCTCGAGGCCACAGAGACCGCTCTCCAGAACCTGCACTCCAAGGGCAAGAAAATGACAACACGGGGGAAGAAAAACAGATACTGGCATCTGTACGCTAAGGCCAGGCAGGCTCAGAAACAGGGGAGACAACGCCAGAAACAGGCTGAGATAGAAGTGGAACTGGAAGGACAAGAAGTATCAACAAAACAGGAGCAGGTGCCAGACACAACCCTACATACTCAACAGGTAGAACCTGATGATCCTAAAGTAGAATATACGGAAGCCTATGAAACTTCAACAATGGTCAAAACACCACTACTGGAAGACGTTCTGGATCCCCAGAGCCAGCAGTACGACTGTCGTCCATGTAAAGTGGTATTGATAGATTTCATCAAGTGTCTGGATCTGGTGAAGATCCAGCAGAGTCAGAAGATGCCCCCCAGCAGCTCCCTTTCCCCCAGAATGGGTGACGAGAGGCTGTCGTGGAAAATGCCGTCATCTCCTGAAGCCAAGGCTATCCCAACCGGAAGACAGTCACAGGGGAAAAAGAGGCCACAGGAATCCAGATCTGATGACACGATAGCCAAACATCCAAAGGTGGAGCCTGGATCAGAGGCAAGACCAGAGCCTGCTCTGACTGGTGTGCCGGCTGTCCGCAGAATGGTTGCTAAGAAACACACCGCTGCCAAGAGGAAGCCAATCAGGCCCCTCGGAGAGGATAATAGCAGTATGGTGGCGTCTAGCGCTTCAGCAAGCCAGCACGTAGCACCTGTGAGGAAGGACACCCTCAATGTCACCAGTGAAACTGTCACCAAATCTGGAATGACCGCTGCCTCCCCAGGGATCACTGCAGCACAGTCACACAAGTTGGCGGCCAAACCAGTTCACAGAGCAAAGAAGTCCGTAACTGCTCCCCAGACACAGCCACCAGCGGCTACTGCTCAGAGAGAAGGCCATAAGCTGACAGCAAGGAAGTCAGTAACTGCTCCCCAGACACATGAGACACAGCCACCAGTGGCTACTGCTCAGAAAGAGGGCCGTAAGCTCACAGCAAGGAAGTCGGTAGCTGCTCCCCAGACACAGAAAGTCGCTACTGCTGTTCGGAAACATGTCCGTAAGATTCAGCAGAGGATGTTAACTGGTGCAGGGGCCAATTTCCGATGCTTGTTCTGCAGGTACACGAGCCAGGTGCGACAGAGCATGGAAGATCACATCTACCAGCACCTGAACCTGGTTCCTTGGTACTGCTGCCATTGTAAGGTGGCGTTCGGAAGCAAGAGCGGAGTCATGAACCACACAAAGAATCTTCATTCGGCAGTCGGTGCCGACTACAAGAAGAGATATACCGTTGAGGAGACCCTATACTATACCACAGTGGCGAACTTCTTGATGAAGTACGGGGACCGAGAGTTCGTTCTAGATGAAGATTCGATGAACAACCCGTCGGGAACAATGTCGGCAGCAGCAGCAGCAGCAGCAGAAACAGCTGCTGTGGTCACCAAGAAGCATGAGAAGAAATCCCCCAAACCCACAGTCACCAAGAAAAAATCCCTAGAATATGTAGAGCCCCCTGTCACCAAAAGAAAATCCCTAGAGCCCGCAGTCACCAAGAAGAAATCCCTAGAATATGTAGAACCAACAGATGTCAAGAAGAAAAAATCCCTAGAATATGTAGAGCTCCCTGTCACCAAAAGGAAATCCCTAGAGCCCGCAGTCACCAAGAAGAAATCCCTAGAACCTACATTCCCCAAGAAGAAATCCCTAGAACCTGCAGTTGCCAAGAAGAAATCCCTAGAACCTGCAGTCGCCAAGAAGAAATCCCTAGAACCAGCAGTCACCGAGATAAAATCTCCAGAACCCAGTAAAGCTGATAAAGTCACAGACATACCACACCTGCCCAGTTTTACCACAGACAGTAGTCCACCTCCCAGTCTCGACGTTAAAAAGCCAGCAAGTCACTCTGAGTCAACCAAAATAAATCAGCTAGAGGCAAATAATACAGCTCAGCCAAAGTCAGGCACAGCTGAGCCAAAGGCAAGCCCAAGTCCCCACAAGACAAACGCAAGTTGCCCAAAGAAAACAGCCAGGAAGACATCGTCGAACCACCCACCATCATCCACAGTCACGAAAACGTCTCCAACGGCTCCCAAGAAGCCCACGACGTCCTCAACCCCTAGTAGCGTTAGAAAGCTGCGGCCTATTGCCCCGGCCACTATGGCCACACCACCCACGTCTGTGCCTCTCGTGCTGTCCCTGGGTCCAGTTAGGTTCATTGCCGTCCCCACAACTGCCGTCACGCAGGATAACACAACTAACCCGTCCCCACCATTGCCGCTGTCCCAGGCCATTGTGGTCACGTCGCCGTCATCTGTGTCACCAAAGCTTGAACAGGAGAGAGACGCTGAGCAGCAGGACAAATCTGGATCGCAAGCCGTCATTCTAAATGTCCCCAGGGTGTCTCCGCAGATCCTGACCGGTGTGTTACCACCGGTGACATCCTCTGCTACGGCAACTGCTCCCAGCGCTGAAGCATCAACACCAACACAACAAGCTGGGGCATCCAACTCCAGCGGGGACTCGAAGCTTACGGAAGAGCCAGACACAGAGATCCAGAAACAGCAGGACGGGGGAACCCCGAAGGAAGACCATGAAGCTCAGACTGATGTTAGTGTGGCATCTGACAGGGAAGAGCAGAGACATGATTGGGAGAAGGTTCTTGGAAAGGATTCCGGGTCTGATGTGGTAAGTTAGCATGATGAAGGCTGGGTAAGCCAAACGAACACTGGGTCCAATAGGATTGGGACGGAATTAGCTTTATGCATGCACTAATAGTAGTAAAAAGATCATTGCACAATTATAATGTTTGTGTGTAAACATCATGGGTATAGTAGAGTATCCTGGGTAGTACCTCATATAGGTTTGGCAAAGAAATGGCATTATACTATAATTTTTGAAATTTACAGTTTAATATGATTCCAACTGCAAAACGTGAATCTTGTGTTTATATGCAACAGAGGTTGGAATTATCCTCATGTCTCTGCATCTATTTCTTGCGTCAGTTTCTATGCAAGTGCTACTTGCAGAAACACAGTGATGTGTCCTGCTTAAATGTCAGATGCTACATTGTTTGCCTTGCAGCAGGAAGCATCTGAGGATATGTCTGCCAGGGATCAGAGGAAACCAGTCCCAGAGCAGAGCCAGAAGGACGATAGCGGCAGTGAGCAACAAATGGCAGGCTCAGTTCTACAGCCTGTTGAACAGCAGGTAACAACAGGTGATGTAGCTCAGGTTGACCAACCTCCACAAGTTCTTCCAGCTGATCCAGACCAGGTAGCTACATCGGATCCAGCAGAAGGTGAAAAATCCCATCAGGAGAGCATCTCTGTGGGTGAACAAGCGGAACCCTTGGCTGAGACTGATCCAGGTGAACTGAAAGGCAGCACCAACAAAAGTGACAGAGAAGGGAATACCACACTGTCGACTGAAATGGAGATCGATAGAACCAACGTGGTTCCTAAAGATCCTGCAGTGAACGCCAATCAGAGGAGTGGGAATGAACTAGAAGGAATTCCGCCCAGTGGTGAGACCGGTGTTCCTGTACTGGGATCCAGTCAGACTGGTCCAGGAGAGGCTTCTGTACAAGCTGAGACTGAGATGAATATAGAAGAGAGCAGGGAGAGGCCAGATGCTGGGCAAGGTGATAAAAAGGCTAGCCATTCACAGGATGTTACATTTGAGCCTAAGGACAATACCGAGGCTGAGAAGGAAGCAACTGGGACAGACCAAAGTGTTGGTAGCCCACAGAAACCAAAGACCGATGAAGATGTACATACACCAGACATGGCAGTTGGTAGCCCACTCGCCCAGCCTGCAAGCACATCAGCTGCTGCAACACTGGCATCAAGCATTGCCCCCCGACAGATTGCCTCCGAGTACATGTGCACCGAAATCTCCAGCACCTCTGAGGATCCTATGGAAGCCTCCAGTCTTGCGATACAGGGGGCTACTGACAGGGAGGATGCAGAGAGCGAGGATTCTAACATGATAGCCAGCACCACCGGACCTGCCGAGGGAGGAGAGACTGTGGAGCACACAGATCCAGAAGAGAGCACTTCTACTAAGTCTGATGAGCCTCAGGATAAACCCCGAAAAGAATCCTCTCCGGATTTTGGTTTCAGGATTGTCAACATCTGCAGCCTCGCTGATGATTCCGTAGCGGAGAAGCCAAAGGGCAAAAAAGAGAGCGAGCTTAGCCAGAGTAAGGAGAAGGATGCAATCAAGGACATGTCAAAAGAGGTTGTTACACATGACAAGGAAGCACAGAGTGTCTCGGAGGCTCAGACAACTGTCACTCCGCCAAAGAAGAAGATGATGTCTCGCGATGGATGGCAGTGTCGGTACTGCAGCTTCACATCGGTAAACTACCAACAGATGGTCGATCATCTGGACAGCGGCCACAGCATGGATCACTGGTACGCCTGTCCTTACTGCCCCTTTGGCTGCTCCAGACAGCGCTCAAATATGTACCGCCACATCCGACGCAGTCACCCAAAGGAACCGGACAATGTCGCTATTAGCATTATTGATCAGGATAAGTATTTCGTTAAGGCCACTGTGGAAGTTGAGGTGGAGAGCGAAACGGATGAACCCTCAGCAGCAGGGGGCAAAACTTCAGAGACAGAAACTGAAACTGATCGTCCATCACTTCCAACTTCACATCCCACGGTTATACAGAAAACTGTTAAAGTTCAAGCAGTGAAGCCCACAGCGCACGTTGCCCCAGCGGTGCAGGGTGTGCGCGATCATCATGCCAACCCGCCAGCGGAGGGTGGGAGGCTACCACACATTCCCCAGCCCAGCTACCCCAGTGATACCACAGCTGCCACAGAGTCTGCGACCCCCGCCGAAGATGCAGAGGACAGGGCATCAGATGCTACGACTGCTGAGTATAGGGAGAGTCCACCACCAGATGCCGAGGAAGCCAGCTGTAAGACTAGCATGCACTCGGATGAGAAGACGCAGCCAAGTGACGATAAACCAGCAGATTCAGCAGAACAGCAGCCAAAGCCTACTGAGGAGGTCTCAGATTTGCCGAAAGACAAGCCTCCGGTCTCAGGAGATGATAACACTGGGTCGCAAGTGACACGAAAGCCGCCACCACTCATACCATTAGGGATTGTTGCAGCATCAAGGACCCAGGAACGGAGGCGTTTATCCCAGGTACCACCATTGCTACGTGCGCCAGTGTGTTCAGCGTCAGCAGTGTTGAGCTATGCACAGAGTCGTCAGTCTGCCCTGCCACGGACATCCCAGGCTCCCCTGTCCGGTTTGAGCTCTACCGCGGTGGTCACAGGGCAAAGCGACAGTGTGCGGCAGGTTAAGGAGGCTGCAATAAAGCCAACAACTCGAGCGCCACCTCCTGTTAGCCAGCAAGATGATGACGACGACAGTGAAGCCGCACGGCAAGCTTTTAGCATATTCAACTTGAGCTCCAGGATGCGTGGGCCACAACATTTTCCACGCCAAGTAGCACCGCATGCTCCGAGGCTACCAGCATCCGCCACAGGCCATTCATCATCAGTCGCCATGGCAACCAGACCTCAGGTAAAGAGACCCGCTCCAGCTCATACAAGTCCTTCCGATTCTGGATCCACCTCGGATTTTGATCCCTTCAGACAGTTCCAGATTCGAGGGCCTCGTGCTCCAGCTCCATCCAGCACGGCTCTCAGACCAACTCGTCAGGAAGAAACTGTAGTGGCTTCGCGTGTTCCGAACCGGCCACCACCGAGCTATGCAGAATCGCATCGGTTGGTGAGAGGAATGGGCATGCAATCGGCGCAACCAGGCATGGGCGCGAGGCCACCTGGAGTGATACGCCAGCCGCCTTCCATGGTTTGCTCTCAATGCGGAACACGTGTCCGAGATGCCGACACCCTACAGGAGCACATGATGTCACGGCACAACTACCACATACAGTGGACCTGTCCCTACTGCCCCATGCCGAACCAGATGTCCAAGTCATTCGTGGAGAAGCACATTCAGAACTGCCATCCAGGCTGTGACATTGTGTACATACCCTTCAGGAGATAGCATGTGTGGCAGTGATGAAACTCTACGTACTTGGTTAACACACGTTTACACACAAAGGCATTTACAAAATCTACTTTTGCATGTTTTGCAAGAGCGTCATTTTCTAATGTGTTTGGCATGCTTTTTAACATCTGAAATCATTTGGATGTGGGGAACTGTAGTAAACTCAGTCTGTTCACACTATTATTTGAGTAAAATGCTTCTGGCATATGTAGCAGGTGGTGGATGGCTGCCCATAGCTACACCATACTCTGTTATGGCAGTACGCATCAGACCATATATAGATGCCGTATAGACTCTCCCTAAATACTAAGCACGCATTTATCTTGTTTATCAGTGTTGTTTATTCGAGGTTTTATTGGCGGAAATTGCTATGCACCTTGCACCCATCCAAGTGCCATATTACATGATTGTGCATGTATTATCAGCATTCGCGATGAAACACAGCATCGCTAGTATAAGCAGTATGCTCTTGAAGAAGGATTATTAAGGAATCATTTGATTGATTCAGTCCTCAAATATTATGTACCAGTATAGCTTCTTCTGCATATAGAACAACACTGAGAACTACCGGAGGTTTAACAATAGCCTTTGAGCTGTGTGTTTCAGCTGCTAAAAGATTTACTCCTTGGCTTCATCCAACAAGGCCAATAGCGAATCTCTTAATGCCTAAATGTTAATATTAATCCTTTAATACATAATACAGTCGCCTATAATTGCAAGTTAGTTTGCTTGAATAATATATTGCATGTTATTGTATTTCAAATCTCATTTAAATGTCCATTTCACGATGTGTATATCACATAGTTAACTGTGTTAGTTCATATGATAACCATGATAATGTTCTTGATCTTGCCTGCGATGTTCTGTTACCAACAAGAGTGTGCAAAAGGTTTTGAACCTTGTTGATATGTTGTCTGCCAAAATCTATTGAATGGAATGGAAATGTAAAAAGAAAAAAAGAAATTTGTTTTATTTCTTGACTCTCTCATGTTGCAGTCATCAAAATTGGCATTTTGCTTGGAAATTATGTATTGAAAAAAAATATGGAATAATGTTTTGCCCAGTGTGCAGAATGTTGTGCAGGCTATGTTCATCATGTTTCTGGACGAATATTTTAGCCAGTAAAGAATCGCCGATTATTTTGCTAAAAAAATCTAAAAAGCATCTGCGATGCTTTAAATGTGTCATATGATTTCTCGCGATTCTCGGTGGATATGTAAACTGTATATGCGTATAGTATACAGTGGTCCCTCTCCTAATGGCCACTCTCAACTGAGGCCACCCTCTCTAATATGGCCATGATTTTTTGCCCCTACTACCATCAATGTACTTCTCCCTTTCACCAGAGGCCACATGCATGTGGCCACAAGTTCTTGGCAAACAGAGTGGCCTTATTAGAGAGGGA
>JAAUYG010073781.1_pt1 | contig 13884 bp, 5 predicted proteins | sample 7278091 | NCBI WGS metagenome assembly JAAUYG01 (sample SAMN14350201, study PRJNA611818) | marine sediment metagenome | isolation source: surface marine sediment (0.6m) | place: French Polynesia: Moorea | collected 2018-08
CACTCTTGCCCCACCCGCCGCTCATCCGTACTTTGTGTTTCTTTTTATACAATACCTATTGGGGGTGTTTTTTTTGCTTTGTGTTTTAATAAATGAAAAACACCCAACCACCCCCCCCCCCCCCCAAAAAAAAAAAAAAAAAAAAAAACGTAGAAGAAGACCGCCAATAAAAAAAACATTCTGCCTTTTTATGGTCGAAAAAAGTCAACAGAGAAGGAAAATTAGGGAAAAGGCTATCCCGGGCTTGCAGCATTTATTTTGGAGAGGCGGCCTGTAATAGAGGGCGTGTTGTACCAGACCTGGTGGCTGATAACGCCAGTAGAGAAGATGTGTGCGGGCATGACTGACTGAGGAAGGGATGTGCGCTGGCCCTTGTGCTGCCACTGTAGCCCAGAGAGAGAGAAAAAAAAATTGGTGGTGAAAAAAAAAAGGATGGGAGGGGAAAAAAGGCATGGAAGGAAGTGCCTTAATGAACCAGACGTCTGAAGAGACTCTTTGGAAACAACAATTACAGGGTAAACATGGAGGGCAAACAGAATCGATTGACTCCTCATTTTATTGGAAAAAAAAAAAAAATAATTTGTACTTTTTCAGTTTTCGCATCTGAAAAAAGGATTTTCCCTCAGGCAAATATTCTGCACAGGGTTTGGGGTGGAAAAAGTGAAGGGGCAGGGCTGTAAATGTAAATGCAGTCAGCTTTGATGAGATGGAAATCACTTGACAGTAAGATTGCCAAGGTGTCTTGGACAAGTGGGAAATGATTCTGATAAATGATCTTCATGATGATTCCGCTCTTCAGAGTTACACCGTGCTTAAGTCGTTTTTCTTTACATATGGTGCCCGATGTGTGCTAGCACATCTTGGCGACCGCAAAATTTGGTGTTCAGCGCAGCTTTATGTAAAGCCTTCCTGAAGATGAGGGAAGCAGAGGGTATGGTTACATCCTTGTCTTAGTCATTATAGGACACGGTACAAAATAATCCATGAAGGATAATGTAATGATAACGAGATTGTAATATGTCTTACCTAAACTTTGAGAGAATATTGAAAGTTTAGTTTTATAAAATCCTATCTATTCTGCTAAGAGATTTGTATAGACCAACACTTTTGTTTAACCCAACTCATTGTTTTCACTTTTGTTCAAGCCTACATATTTTTTTCACTTTTGTTTGAACCTACACATAGTTTTCATTTTGTTCAAACGTACACATTCAGTTTTCCCTTTTTGTGCAGATCTACAAAAGCATAAATTAAATTTGTGTGTTCAAGGTCACAAGAACATATATATATATATATGCATATATGTGACCTTAAACACATAAATTTAATTTTAAGGTTATTCGGTGCGAGTTTGGCAAAATTTAGCTGAAACTCAAAAATGGCTCATCGTAGTAGAGTGAAACGGATGAAGTTCTTGGGCTTGGGGAGGGGTGGGGGGAGGTGGAGGTATGTAGCATGCATATTGGTATTTTTGAGCTTGAACATGTTAAGGTCATTTTGGGGTGCATTTCGGTGCACTTTTCCTAACTCAAATGCAGCTTGCCATGGAACAAACTTTGGGGATGTATGTCATATATGCCTATGGGCACTTTTGACCTTGAAAATTCAAGGTCTTTTTGTGTCATTTGATGCACTTTCTCCAAATTGGATGGTAACTCCAAAGCAGGTCATCGTCATTGTGCACTAGATGTGATATGTGCACATTGATTGAACATCTGGTGGCGTGTATGGAATAGTCAGGTGTAGAGTGAATTAGTGTGTATCTGTATGTATGGAATTGAAACCAAAAGGTACAAGTTATTTTGTGCACAAAGAAGTCCACATGTAGGTCATACTAGCTGAACATCAAGGACCCTGGGCCTCTTGTTTGCCGCATGTCTAAATTCGTGGGACATCCATTGAGCTGCATTTGCTGGTGTATGTCATAGAAATTCTAGATTATTATGTTATTTCACCTGACTATATGAATACCCACAGCAATTCACAAGAGCTACGGCATGCTCTTCCCTTAGCGGCTCACCCTTGGGGGGTCACATTGCGCTGACCTTTGCTGACATCATGATCCACCTTTCAGGGAGGTTCAGCTTCACCTACACCCCGTCAACACCCAGGTCATCCTCCCGAGGGTCAAAATGGCAGACCTTGGGCAATTGACCTCACCGGCATTTTGCTGCCAGGTTCCTGCGGTCAGCCTGCCTGTGATAGGGCTAATTGGAACTGGCCGGTGTTCGGCTGGTGGTTGCGGCAGAATATCATCTGCGCTGCTCAATCATGGGCTAGTGGATGGCAGGCAGTGGGAGGCAAGCTGAGATGAGCCTGTAGCTGGGTTTAGCTTAAGGTCCATGACGCAGAAACTATCGGGAAGCCTGCTGAGCACACTTCTCCAGAATATGATGATAAATCGGGGAGCGCAGTCAGAATTTCCTACTGGTCAGCTACTGATTTTCTGTACACTTCAGGGGCCCGTTAGGCTCAGGAATTCAGGATTGACATTAGTTAAGCTCTATATTCTAGGTTAATGTATGTCTTGAGGGGGATAAAATACAGAGGAATAATACTGCTAATGTACCTATTATTCTATTAATAGTATGCTATTATGATATAAAATTTTGTGCCGAACATACACAGCATTAACATGCAGTATTAAAAATCAACATTACGGATATTCCCGGTGATTAAGTTCTGGGTATTTTGTGCATATGCAAACCGGCGCCAGTTCTTTTAATAGCAGCCATTAATTAAGTAGTACATCGTAGATCCACAATTAACAGCCAGCAAAGTTACCTGAAGAAGTGGTCACAATAATTTATCACTAAAAGGCATGACTTATTTCTCGTTTTGGCTTGGGGTCCCTCATTAATTCATACATCTTCCCTATCGAGGCTTTCGTTTTCCAACAGCAGAACAGTCCGCTGTTTTACGTCCCCTTCCTCTCGGCTGTCCAACTTGGTCTTAGTTGGTGTTCAAATTGGGAAAGATTGATTTCAAGCTTGGGATAAAGGCCAAAGCCAACCACTTGCTCAGACAGAGCGCCAGCCACTGTTAGGACACACTGATTCTTCTAAGGCAACAAGATTTTGCAGAAAGCATCTCTGAGGTTCGGATGTCTTCTCTTGTTTTCATCTTCAAGTTTCGGGAAGGAAACTCTAGGCATGGGGTGCCACTGTGTCTGATTGTTATACGGAAACCAAAATAAACAGCAACATTGATATTATTTTAAACTATTTGTGGACATTGAAAGCCAGATTCAACAGTCCGTTTTCTGTGAATATATAGAAAGAATGTTCACTATGCAAGGTTTAGTTGCAATGCAATTCCTTATTCTAAATAACTTTACTGAGATTTTGGGCTGATGTTTAGTCACTTTGACCCTATTTAGCTTAGCGGTAATATACTTTCTCAGATTTCATTATTGAAATAGACAGCAGACGTCAAAGAATGAATCAAGTTAGTTAATGAAACAAAAGTCAGGAAGCTTTCAAACATTAATAATCTTTGCAAAGATTTGGGGGTATGTGGTACTAAAATGGTCCTCACACTTTTATTGGCCATAGTCAAAACTTGTTCCCAATTATATGAGTGTGTTGAATTATATGAGTGTGTTGAATCGTTCTTCCACAATGTGGTAAGAAAGTACAGTCCTGCTCCCTCTATATACAGTAAGAATACAAATTGCATATCATTGGGGGTAAGCTTGTGAAAGTTTAATGCAGCGGACTCCTGCACACTCATAACACTCTTGATGTTCTGGTTCCTGTAATCACTGACCCAAGCACTAACAACAGATTTGCGCAGCCAGTGCATCTTGTGCTGATATGAACCATCACCTCCAGTTCATATATAAAGCCAAACTGCGCAATGATAAGAAATGCTATCGGGTGAGAAGCCATTTAATCCGCAGCCACTAGCGTCTCCCTCGGGGCTCCCCAGAGTATATAATGCGAAGGTCTCCGATGGCATGGCATGCGGCAAGACACATTAGATTTGGAGGAGATTTTTCTGTCCCCATTCTATAAATCTCCTCTGAAGGGATTTGTATTGGGCATGGACTCCGACCAAATCCACGGTCACCATGTGTAAAAAAACAGCCAGTTGTGGCATCTCATTTGGCCCAGGCTTTTCAATCTGTTTGCGTATGTCCCATTCTAAAATTGACTCTCCCTATTCTTTGCATTGGCTGAGAGTTTCTGCCTCTCTCTCATGTGACATTCCTAACAAATATTGATTCTGGGAGTGAAAGCAGACCATAAGGAGTCAGTTTCTAGGACTTGGCGGGAAGTGTAAAGGTGGGATTAATATTTAATCTGCTTCCACTGTCACTTAAGGAACATAAAACTGTGGAGAATAAGCATGGGTTTTGAGCACTTTTGGCTGCATTTAATGATCATCATGTCTTGCTATGTGAAAACACAGTTAAATTCATTTGGGGTGAGAGGGGAGACCTTACATGCATTTCTGTGAACTATCAGAGTTTCATACTTTAAGCCAGTCCCTTGAGGTTAATTATGTTATATACCGGTATGTCAAGATCGTTCAGTCTACGATGTTTTTTTATCTCTCGAAAGTTTTCAACAATATTGTTTTCATGTTCTAATTTTCCCTGAACTGTATAATGCCTCCAAACTCCTAGAGTCAATATTTTATGCATTTTTTTTTTTAAATTGGCTGACTTTCTACTGTCAGAAAGTTTTTGCCTAATACCAGGTACTAAGAGATGTAGTTACTATTAGACCCTAATAGGAAGTCATATATGGGGAGTACAACTGCACCATTGGATTTAACCTGGAGTGACCTTGAAAGGTCAAAGTCAAGGTCATGCATATTTCAAAGCCTTGTATCTCATAAATGAGTCTAGTGAGGACCTGTATTACTACAAAACATTAATAGAAAACCATATATGGGGAGTCCAATGGCACTAAAATTTGACCTTGAGTGACCTTGAAAGGTCAAAGTCAAGGTCACTCAGATTTCGAGGCATTATATCTCGTAAAGGAGCTTAGTTAGGCCCTATGTTAGTATGAAACATTAGTAGGAAACCATATAAGAGGAGTCTAATGGCACTGTCAGACTTGACCTTGAATGATCTTGAAAGGTCAAAGTCAAGGTCACTGAGATTCCTAAGCCTTATTTTTCGTTAAGGAGCCTAGTTAGGCCCTATATTAATATTAAACATTAATAAGAAACCATATACAGGGAGTCCAAAGGAACTGTCAAATTTGACATTGGGAGACCTTAAAAGGTCAAGGTAACTCAGATTATATCTTGTTAAGGAGCCTGATTAAGCCCTACATTACTATTAAACATTAATAGGAAACCATTTATTTGGAGTCCAGTGGCACTGTCAAATTTGGCCTTAATTTCGAGTGGTAGGAGATCTGTATGGAATAGAGATATTTACCAGCAGTGATATTACCACTTTTGAATCTGAATGTCATAAAAGGGAGTGTGTTAGCAGGCGGGTTTTCCGCTGTCCCAGCGGTCTTTCTTGTTCATTAAATTAAAACAATTTGAGGATCTGATTCTTTAAAATGATAAAGCCCTTGGCTGCCACACATGTGTGTCCTTAAAATTAACTGACGTTATTACCCCTTTGGGGAATTTTTTGTTGCTACATTTTCTCCCTGTGGCACATTCCTAATCCAGACGGCCTCTCCATTGTGTCTGGAGAGTGACCTTCAGCTTCAACTCTGCCGACGGAACAACAAACATCGCCCGAGGACTGTGTGGACGCGGTCACCTTGCTTATTGCCTGCTGGTCAGAGCCCTCACTACACAATGGCCACTGATGCTGCACTCATTTTACGAAACAGAAACATTGGCCTCGAGCTGGATATTAGCAGCAGCGATGGTGTAAGATTTAGTTTTGGGAGGCAAGAATTACGTTTCCTGGAAGCTTACTTCACCGAGTTCTTGGAGACAGATGAGCTTCAGTTTTGCTCCAGGTGCAGCTAAGCCTTATCAGGCTAGAGAATAGAAGGTGCTGTGCATATATTTCCATATCCATATTAATTAGTACCGGTATAATGATAGAGAGCACTTTTTCTTAGAAGTAGAATATCGTAATTAGCTAGTCCTAATTATAGTGAAAGGGTTTCGTACAACAAATGTATATATCCCCCTAAAAACAGTATAATCTGCAATAATTCAGGCCTTGATTTGATTGCGAAAAGTCTTACTGCACATTATATCTACAGGTATAAAAAAATTAGGCACAATTCCAGTGGCCAATAAGTGATATTTAGGCAATAATTGAATTACGCTGGTGATACAGTGATCCACCTTAGGCACTTTGCCCACTAGCTCGAGGCCCAAAATGTTCACAAGTTTTGAAAGAAAGGATTTCAGAAGAAAAAAAGCATGAACGACAGCTTACTGGTAATCAATGTACCATACATGTACACATTTTCTGACTTTTTCCAAAACATTTCAGCGATTGCGGTCATAATGTTTACGATGAATAGGACTGTGCTACAATAACCAGAAATAGTGATTTATCTGATTTTGATGCTTATGAAAATAGACGAAACAGTTCATTTGGCAGTAAATTGTGCATGGCCGAGGCTACATACAGGTAACGTTATTCAATCATGTTTGCAGCCGTTTCTGCAACGTGCAGTGAAGCAAGCATATATGACAACATAACCACATGACTGTGTCTTCATTTTACCATGAAATGGGGAATTTTGTTTGGTTGGTTTACCGGCTTTTCAGCATTGACCTTTAATTGGAATGGTTTGGTGGGTGGTAGTGCAAGCGGTAGCCATATAGCAACATACTGTGTCTATATTTCAATCCACAAAAATATCTGCAGTGATTATCAATTATGTGTGGCTATATTAATTGCATTAATGCTGGGTGTAGAAAATGAAAAACCATCAAAATTAAATTGGGAAAGCGTAATCACTGATCGGTGTACACATGTATTGTAACCAGTCGGGTGTATTGGTGCATTTGTAACCAGTCTGGCATATTGGTGTATTTGTAACTTGTCTGGCATATTGGTGTATTTGTAACCAGTCTGGCTTATTGGTGTATTTGTAACCAGTCTGGCGTATTTTGTAACCATTCTGGCAATTATTGGTGTATTTGTAACCAGTCTGGTGTATTGGTGTATTTGTAACCAATCTGGTGTATTGGTGTATTTGTAACTAGTCTGGTGTATTGGTGTATTTGTAACCAGTCTGGCGTATTGGTGTATTTTGTAACCAGTCTGGCATATTGGTGTATTTGTAACCAGTCTGGTGTATTGGTGTATTTGTAACCAGTCTGGTGTATTGGTGTGTTTGTAACCTGTCTGAAGAAATTGGGCAGTTTATAACAAATCACCTGAACCAATTGTTCACTTTATCTTAATCTATACAAAACTCTATATTATGTCTATTGCATATTTCTCATACTCAGCTTTAAAATTTTAAAATTTTTTGTTACAGAAGAATAGCTTTGTGTATTCTGTTTCATAATCTGATGTAATTGATACTTGTAGATTGCCAGTTGAAAAATAGAGTTATATGAGCTTGTATGAGAGTTAAAGAAATTATCTTTTACTTTTAGTAATAATATTTATGGTGTTTATAAGTCTTCCTACATCTTGCCAGAGCTAAAAGATTGAAACGTACGATTGTGCTGTTACAGTGGTTCAGATAAGATTCGGAAATGAATTACAGTACAGGAAACGCTTCCTTGTATATAATACGTGATTCACCTTTCAACTACCCTATGACGTAAATTTTATCTGCTTTTATTTTAAATTGAGGTGCTGCCTCTCTTGTCTTTTCAAAGTATATGAAGAATGTAAGTGAGTCATTACCCGAGATATATAACCTCCAGGGTCCAAGCTCCCACTAGCATCTGTACTTACGCCCCCTGTCGTGATGCTAAGATTTTATGGAAGCAGTGACGCTGCCGTTTTATGTCTAAATCTCTTGACCGCGGGAACGAGGAGTCTACACTGGCGATTTGGAATGAGCTTGAGAGACCCCAGACACAATGTTCGGCCATCAGTAGTTCCCCTCTGAAAGGGGACAGTGGCGTGATTCTCCAGAGGCAAAAGAGACGGAGGAAGGGGGAAAAAAAAGCCCAACAAAATAGATTTATCCTGGCATTGCATGTAGAGGGAGAATCGGGGATTACATCACAGGCCTTGGCTACAATATGGCACCCAGCCCAAACTTAGCAATACATCTGTAGTCGGATTGCAATTTGCATACCCCTCCCAGGCCAGAGGCCGTAAATAATAATACCTCTCTTTGGCAGTTGAAAATATAAAGCAGGAGAGCCCATCATGAAATCTAGCCATTTGAATTAAGTGTGGGTGCCACAGTGACAACAGCTACGGCTAGGCTACGGAAACTGGTAGTTACCGTGGCTTCATTATAGCCTGCATAATAAACAGTAAGAGGAGATGGATTCCGCATGGTCAAATGTGAGTGTACGAGCCACCACTGCTATATAACACCCGCACCAAATATTTATGTTTTTCTATTGTCTGTCCTTAGTTATAAGAGAACCGCAATATGCTGCCCCCCCTACGGTCATTTATCATGGCCCAGCTAAACATGGCGAGCAACAGCATTACTCATATCATTGAAGGTTTTTTGCTTCACAGATGTTTGTGGCCTAATTAGCTTTAATATTAGTTTGGCAAATACAATCAATTCTGATGCAGTGGACAGTTCGGTGGTCATAATAACGCAGGTTGTTTGTGGTACATTAATAATAAAATAAACTTTTTGGGATTTATCGGGATATTTTTAGGAAATTACCAGTATGCATATTTCAATACCTTCAGATAAGTTTGCATAAATTGCTTTGAATGGTGAAAAAGTGGAAATTAAGGAAAAAATCAGGAAATAATTGTATATAAAAAAAATCTAACAATTTCACGGTAGGATATTACGTGAAGCTGTCATGATGGTATTGGACTATGAAGTGAATGGCAGAAAACGCTTCACATCTGAATTCATCATCAGTGTTGTGCAGTTTGCACTGGTACTGAGTCTGATTGTACTTACATGTACATGTATAACAAAAAAAAAATACAACCTTTATAAACTCATACATATCATAGCTGTAGCGTACTTGGAGTTTGTATGTAATTTTGGACTAAAAAAATTACAAGTTGCCAATCTCTTGGTCAATGCGGGAAATGACTGAGACCAGTGGTCATCGTAGCCGGGCTAGAGACACTGACTGTGGCAGCAGGTCCGCTGTTAGTCCTTGTGCAGATTACACCAGAGAATTGGCCTCAGGCAGTCAGAGGGCTTGGGGCAGGTTGCGGCTTGACACCATTCCATGGTGTCCAGTGCACTGGGACTATAAGCTTACTCTTCACACAATAAAATCAAGGAGGCCAGCGACACTAATCTGTCATACCTTTAAACGGCACTGGGCGGCCCACAGCGTGGGGTGAGTCTCCCCGGGGTTGTTTCGCCTATTGCTGTGTGATATGGTTACATAAGTCATGTCCCCGGGCGGAAGTCGCTTTGACCACCCGCTTAGGTCCAGGAAACGTCTCTTGCATTGGTTGTTCTTCACAGGATCGCCATGTCTGGACGCTGTCACTTTGACCTTTGGCTGAAGTGATGGTCTAATATGAGCATCAGTTGGTGGGGAGGGAGACGGACGGACAGTCGGGCACTTGTATCAGGACTCAGCTGAGTCTCCTCATCACTCGGCAGAAAAAAAGGAAGGGGGGGAGAGGGAATGCCACAAGCACTGGAGAAGATCCCCTTGGCCTTGAGTGTCTGAGGCATAATAATGTCGGGGATAATTGACTCTTCAGTGACATTTCTCTGTCAGAATTTATCAAAACTACCTTGTGTCCCTGGCAAATAATTTAGTTTGCTAGCATTAGTGAAGAGCATCTTCAGGCAGTGCATCAAAGTTCAAAGCATTATCATAATATGTACTTGTCAATTCACACAAAGTGCTTTTAGATAAATGTCATGTAATCTTTAGACGTGTATATGTGTGAAACACTGCATCAAAGTGGATGGCGCTAGATTTCTGTCCTAATGCATTTACATGTAACAGTTTATCTTAATTATTCGTGTCCATATCTTTGCATATCCACACATAAAAACTACCCCCCATCTTTTGCATGTGGTAGTAACCTGTATTTTCACTTAATGCGCATAATCTGGTTATGTATTTTCCACTCAAACTCAGAAAACAACCACTGCTGATGTCATCCTCTCCGTTTCTAGTCTCTGTCCCGTGTCCCTCTCATTCCCGGGATGTTCCATCTGGAGCAGATAATGTGTGGCCAGCCCATATTGATATTATAATCCTGCCCATTTTCGGATGTGTAATTGGATTCCTTTGGGGAAAATGCTGGCATTATCTGTCATCATTGTGGTGCTGGATATCAATCGTCCTCGGTGAGCAGATTTTCAGCCTCCATCTGCTTTTAGATGTTCTGCATTTTTCATTGGCTCTGTGGAAGGGAAACCGGACCAGCCTAGCCTGTGGCTTGAGCAGAGGTCAGTCCTATTGGGAGAGAAAAAAATCATGGTAGTATACACTGGAACACCATAAGAGTAATATAGGATATCATTCTGCATTAGTCTCAAAGAAGTATTATCAGGACCTAATTATAACTAGAATCCAGTAGAGAATCAGATTCAAGCTTCTATTTTGGGACTGTTATAATGTGACAATACATCCATTCAGATAGGACAGCGGTGATAATAAGCTAAATCATCAGATGAGATAAAATATTGAGTTTAAATCTTTCAGGTTATCTTTTTATTGAACATTTTTATTCCAGTAATTTGTTGTAAATGACACTTTGTAACACTTCAGTGTGAATTTTTTAGCACCTTCAGGCCTTGATTGTAATTTTCTGAAAAAGATTTCTTTGGTGTAAGCAAAGGTCATCTTATTATATCAAATGCATATTGAAAGACTATCTGAAGAAGCATGCCACCTTACATTGATGGCATCCAGGCCAAATAAGATATATATCCATGTATATATATGGAACTAGTTAGCCCCCAAGACCTCAAATCCTAAGTCCCTCTCACAAGGGTCAGCGTGTGTGGTAAGCCTCTGCTGTTACTATGGCAATGAAGACTTTCATCTGTCTCCGTACAGAAGGGCGCAAGCTCAAGCGAGCCACCCGAGCCAGCCCGAGAGCGAGGGTTAGTCTGTGCAACGAACATTAGGCAAAAATCCTAAGCGGCAGAGGGACTTTTTTTTTAGCAACATTCGTCCATGAAAGTGTGTTACGTCATGCTGTGTTGTGTGTGTTCCGCGCTGTGTGTCTGAAGCCGCCACGTGAATGTGAGCCAAAGTACAATTGGGGAATCAGAACAAATATTGATACCCAGGAGTCTTGTTTTCCTTACTGGTTTTGTGGAACAAGACTGCACCAGCGACTCGCTAACCTCCCCTACCCCCAGTTCCTCCCACGCCTGCCCCACCCTGGCCTTTACCTTCCCGCTGCATGCTGCAGCATTCCACAATCGGCTGACATGCAGAGCCTGCTGCTCTAATTACCCTCAGAGGCCAGGCTGAAAAAAAGCCATAAAAAATACTTGTGAAAGGAAAAAAATAGAAAGCAGGAAGAGCATGCTCCCACTTTAGGAGTCGTGTGCCGCAACAAGTGGTGCACACGCCGCCTCACGTGCTGCTTGCCATAACATGGCCATGGAATGTAGAGGATCAACAGAGCAGGTAGCCTTATGGCTGCTTCTTCCCCCTAACAAGTTTCACCCATTCTGATGATAGCTAACTGTAGCTGAAGGAGATAAAACGGTGGTGCAGCCTCCAGCAGGTGCATAGGAACTTATGCAATTCAGGATCATCTTTGGCCTAATGGTTCAGTTGAATGTGTGAGTAGTTACTACCCTACCAAAAAAAAAGGAGCAATTGACACTCAGTTGAAATTCAACTGCTGCTGCTTGGTTAAAACTAAAGGCTCAGCTTTTAACTTCCAACTTTTGACCAGTTTAAATTTAAAACTCCAACTGTTAAAAAATCATATTCATCTTGCTCTACAGTTGAGCACAGATTTGAATATTGTAATTTTAGTTGAACAGGAGTTCAAACTGGTGCCTCTATCCAGGTGAAGAGAAAGCCAAAAGAAAAGATTGTTAAACTCAGTTATGAAACTACATAGCTCCTTATTGTTAAACATGCTGGAATGAAAATACAATGTAGGATCTTAACATTACTGTTAATTAGCTGCTGTTTGTGGCCAAAAATTTGCTGCCATTATTGTATTGATTCTGGCTAAAAGTTATGCAATGTTACACAGAGTTGGGCTAAAATTGCAGCAATCTTACACAGAATCAGGCTAAAATTGCAGCAATGTTACAATCAGGCTAAAATTGCAGCAATGTTTGTTACCCAGTGTCTAGCTAAAATTGCGGCAATCCTATAATGTTCTCAACATGTTGCTCGACCAGGTAGCAGAAGCAGCAGTGAGCTCATGGAAAACTTGTGGTATCTCTTTGGGCTATAGTATATCGTATCGAGATGAAGGATTGGCAAGCTAGTGTTGAGACTGGTATCATCTTGTGACGTCAGGTAATCTGGTAATGGGAAGACTTTTTAAAGATGAAGACTTCAGAAGTACGGCCATGATCAAGGTAATACGCCTGATATCGGAACTGGATATAGCCTCCAGCTTCAAAGTCGACACTCAGAAAATGTGTCTCGCTAACCTAACATCTGATATCTGTCTCCCCCCCCCTTGCAGATATTTCCATGTAGGCTGAAAGATGTGGGGTTTTATTTTAGGAAGGCTTCTGTGGCTGGGGTCTCCCTGTTGTGGAGAGCTTGTCTTTGAATCTCTGGGATGCTCTGTTCTTTGTTGGCGAGTGTTCTGAATGGTCGCTGGGAGTCCCCTCCGGATTCCAGGATTGCTGCTAAGTGTAATGAGTGGAGTAATAGGAGTGAAAAGAATTCAATATGGAGTGGCGCTGAAGTAGAGAGGGACACAACATTCATCTCCCGATGGATAACGCTGCATACAGCCACGGCGAAGTTCCTTCAGGGAAATATAATTGATTTGCCTCCGTTTCCATGGTTTCAGCATTTGTCAGCAGTCCAAGCATTGCACAATACCATTGGTGTTCGTCTGCCGATTCCCTTGGCCATGCAGGGTCATGGACCCAAAGGCTCAATGCTTAAAAGTAACGCTTAATGCCCTCCCAGGTCCAGTGTACAAAAGACAGGAAATGGAGGTATCAAAATGAGGCCGAAAAGTGAAGGACACAAGTCTGGTGCCTCAGACTGTGACATTTCTACAATTACGTAATATCCAGACACTGTAGTCAGGGGACCAATTACAGTGTACTCTCATGTCTGTATATATGGTACTGCTAATTAATTACGGCTGGATCCAGACCAGTGCAACAGATGCCAAATCTGTCAAATTTCGATGGGGATGCATACAATATTACATACTGTTTGCATCGGTCAGATTCCAATGGTTTTATTATTATCATTATTATTATTAGCACGCACACAAAGGCTCATCACTTATCAGTTCGAGCTTAGGACCAAAAATCATCTTGTATCAATGCAGTTGTGTTGGCATGCTAGATATCTTTGAGATTTGAATTCCAGGGTCTAGTTTGCAGAAAACACTCTGAAACCCAAAGGAAAGGAACTCGCAAAATTGTATTAGCATCTATTGTCTTTTCCATATTTAATATGGTAAGTTTTGGGCTTTAGGGATCCTTTGAGGAACCAGCCCAATAAGTTTTAATTTCTTATAATTTGAAAATTACTGTCTGTAATGTATATGTACCAGAGAAGCGGGGGGGGGGGGGGGGGATGTTGAAATGGTGGCGTTGGCAAAGCACCACAAGTTTGCAATCACCAAAGTTTTCAAAAAACAATTTGCCTGTGACAAAAAAGTAAAACCACAAAAAA
>JAAUYG010242935.1_pt1 | contig 13883 bp, 12 predicted proteins | sample 7278091 | NCBI WGS metagenome assembly JAAUYG01 (sample SAMN14350201, study PRJNA611818) | marine sediment metagenome | isolation source: surface marine sediment (0.6m) | place: French Polynesia: Moorea | collected 2018-08
AAAATTCTGCTGACTTCCGATCATCAGTTAATGCCGATGACTGCGGCAAATTTAGAAAAAGTTGTGGCAACCGTAGGTCAAGTAGATGGGGTATTCTTTCCTGGAGATTTAGTAAATATTCCAGATCGTGCTTCGGAATGGTTTGACGATAATCGTGGTGGGGCATTTTTTCCTAGCTTACAGGGACGGGCTAACTACGAACTAGAACACAACGGTATGAAAACTATCTACCACGGAGGAGAAATAATTCAACACGCCCCTTTATTTACTTCGGTGGGCAATCATGAAGTTATGGGACGATTCTCTCCTAAAATTAATCTCAAACAAGCATTTAGTAATCCTATACCTCGTAAAGTAGCAACAAAGTTTTATCAGCAAATTGCTACACAAATCAATCCTACACAAGATTCTCAAGTAAAAGCCAACTGGATTAAAAATAATTCTTTTAACACTGATACCTATGAAGAGATTTTTAGCTTACCCCAAAGTCCCACTGGAGGAAAACGTTATTATGCTACCACTTTTGGTGATATTAGATTAATTTCTTTATATGCAACCAATATTTGGCGTAGTCCTACTTTAGAAGCAGATGCTCAAGGTAGATACAAAGAAAGTGTTACAGATTTAGATAACCCAGAAGCCTGGGGTTATGGACAACATATTTTTGAACCAATAGCCAAAGGTAGTCCTCAATATGAATGGCTCAAACAAGAATTACAGAGTGAAGCTTACCAACAAGCTAAATACAAAATAGTTATGCTGCATCATCCTCCCCATACTTTGGGAGGTAACATTGTCCCGCCTTATACCAATCCGCAGCCAAAACTATCCTATACAGAAGATGGCGAGGTGCAATCGCGATATTATGAATATCCCATTGAAGATGACTATATTATCCGTGATTTAATTCCTCTTCTAGAATCAGCAGAAGTACAATTAGTTTATTATGGGCATTCCCATCTCTGGAATCGGTTTCAAAGTGCTTCGGGGATGCACTTTTTGGAATCTTCCAATGTTGGTAATAGTTATGGCGCCCATCTGGGAGACAATAAACGACCAATTCCTCCCTATAGTCCACAAAATTACGCTGCAACGGGTAATCCCAATGGTTTAGACCCTATTATGCCCAACATCGCTCCTCTAATTGATGAATCTGGACAACCTTTACCCTACATCGCTAGTAACGACATTACCGTCTTTAGTATTTTTGATACTCAAACAGGAACAGTCAGTAGCTACCGATATGATACTCGTCATCCCAATTCAGCAGTGATTAAATTTGATGAGTTTAAGCTGAAGGAATAACCGAGTTATATTGAGTTATATTATTTTATTTGTTTTAGTTTTCAGTAGTTACATCTTCCACTGGACGGACAATCGCCTCAGAATTATTTTGGGGTTGAAAAATTGCCTCAAGACTCTTTTCTAAAGTTTCTGCCATTACAATTTGATTTTCATAAACTACGATTACTCTAGCTAAAGTGGGTAGGCTGTTTTGCTCCGCCTCAATGTATAAAGGCTCAACGTATAATAGTGATTGTTCAATGGGAATAATCAGTAAGTTTCCTTGAATCGCCCGCGATCCTTCCCGATTCCAGAGAGAGATCTGTTGGGAAATTACGGGATCTTGGTTAATTAAAGCTTCTATTTGATTGGGACCATAAATCAGCCTTTGCTTGGGAAATTTATAGAGTAGTAGTTTGCCGTATTCTGCGCCGTCGGATCTCGCTGCTAACCAAGCGATCAAGTTAGGACGACTGGTAGGAGTATAGGGATGCAACAAAATAAATTCTTCTTGGGTAGCGGTGGGTAGCTTCATGATTAGGTAATAGGGGGCTACCCGCTGGAATTCTGTGCCATATATTTCTTTGGGGATTTGCCACTGATCCTCGCGATTGTAAAATACCTGAGGATCGGTCATGTGATAGGTAAGCAACCTTTCTGACTGGATACTAAATAAGTCTTCAGGATAGCGAATGTGACGACGCAATTCTAAAGGCATAGCTGTTAGGGGTTTAAATAGCTGCGGGAAAACTTTGTCCCAAGTTTGAATCATGGGATCTTCAGCATCAGCAATGTAAAAATCTACCTTGCCATTGTAAGCATCTACTACTACTTTGACGGAGTTACGGAGATAATTAAATTGATTTTTTCCTGGATCGGAATAAGGATAGCGATCGCTGGTAATATAAGCATCAATGATCCAATAAAGGTTTTCTTGGCGGTTAGTTTCTGCGGCTACTATATAGGGATCTTGGTCATAATTGAGAAAAGGTGCAATCTCTTGTACTCTTCTTTTGATATTGCGCCTGAACAATAACTTAGTATCAGCAGTAAAGTTTTGCGCGAATAGCATTTGCCAATCTTTAAGATATTCGGCAAACAATACCCGTCGGAAGTAGTTACCAATTTTAATTCCTCCCTTGCCATCGTAGGTGTTATATACATTTTCCTCCCCACTAGGAAAATCTAATTCCTTGACTTTGGTAGAAGTCATGATGTGGGGGTTAGTTAACTCACCGTAATAAATACGGGGTTTGCCAATGGGGATACTTCGGCGAATTATTTCATCAGATACTGTTAATGTGCCTGATTCTCTGCTTCCTGTACCGATATCTTTAACGTAGTAGTAAGGTAAACCGCCCTCGGCGACTCGATTAACTGGAGAGAGGGTAAAACCATAACCGTGAGTATAAATGAGATGCTCGTTCACCCAGGTTTTAGCAATATCTATGACTTGTCCATAATCTAATTCCCGCGCCGCAATAATTACCTGTTGTTTATCGCCATCTTCTGTTTGGTCGTTATCATTGAGAATATAGCGATCGATATCGGCATCGCGAAATCGATAATATGGGCGAATTTGCTGTAGTTGGCGGTTAGTTTGTAGGATGGGACGAGTATCCCACAGGCGAATATTTTTAATGGTTAAATCGTTATTTTGTAAGTCCTGAGCAGTTAATTCTCCCCGGGGATTAAATGTTTCTGACTCTATATTATCGAGGTTAAATGCTTTGCGCGTCATAGCAATACTACGCTCAATATAAGGTCTTTCTTTAACCAATTCATTGGGTTGCACCACTAGACGCTGTACCGTCGCGCTAGAAAAATTACTAATAGACAAGACAAATAAATAAATCATAAAGGGCAAAATAAACAAGATAATTCTTTTTACTTTGCGCTTTCTTGCCTGTAAATTATGATAGCCAGTCAAGCCTTTATACAGTAACCAAATAGCACTAATGACTGCCACAATAGTCAAACATATTTCTATAGGTAACTGAACTGTAATATTAGTATATCCCGCACCATAAACTATCCCGCGAGAACTATAAAGTAAATCAAACCGATTAAGCCAATGTTGATAAGCTAAACTTGCCATCACCACTGCTCCTAAAAAGGAAAGATGACGAATTTGAATTCGAGAAAAACCAGGAAAACGACCTTCAGAAAGACTATTACCTGATAATAAATAAAATAAAGCACAAGATATTAAACTACAGCAAGATAAGCCAATCAACCAAGATTCAACTAAATGCCATAAAGGAAAATAAAAAATATAAAAACTGATATCTTTGTGAAATTGTGGGTCAGTAAAATTAAAACTAGAAGGATGTAAAAAGCGTAGAACTGTTGCCCAATTTCCTGCCCAAATAAAACCAAAAATAATACTAACTAAAGTAGCGATCGCTCTCAAACCAATTTGAGGTTGCCACAACAAGCAAGCCACAACTATTACTACTATAATTAACTGACGCAGATAGCTAATTATAAAACCTGTAATATTAGCGAAATTAAAGATGTCTAAGGGAGGTTTTAAACTAGAAGCAATTTTGGGTAAGGGATAGCTAGTGTCCCAAATCGATAAGGCAACTTCGGTATAGTGAAAAAGTATATAAGTAAGAGCTATACATCCAGCGATCGCAGCTAGTAATAATAAAGGTAATTTTAAGCGGGGAGAATAAGTCTTTTGATCCCAATAGTGTTTAACAGGTAGTTTTTGTTCCAGACTAATTTTATCAGACCCTTGAGCAACCAATTGCTTTTGCTGTGGCAGGTAAGGAATTCCCGCATCATACCATGCCTCTTGTGGTAACCATTGCCATTGCCAACGATCTGCTAACCACAGGTTGCTCCCCAGAAACAGCCCAGAGATATTACAAATCAAAAACCACAACCCATACTGACTCTGGAGACGGATGAGGAATGCGGAGAGATAGCCAACTTCCTTAAACCAGAGTATTTCCGCAAATAACCGCGCAGTTATCTCAAAGATCAGCCATAATCCTAATATAATTGCAACTGAACCTAAGATTGATTGATAAAGACGTTTCATTTAGGATTACCATACAAAATATAGGGCGGGTGACGATAGACGACTTCTAAATTTAACTGGTGTTTACTCTTAGTCACTATATAGTTAGCATCATACTTACTCATTAATTGTTTAACCTGTGCTGTTGTTAAATTGTTATATCCTTGCTCTAATATTTTTTGGGTTTTTTGTTTACTTACTTTGCCACTGGCGACATAAGCACCCAATATATGATTACCGCTAAGATCATCCCAACGCTGATACTGTTCAATGATTGCTGCTTTGGTTTAGGGTAATAGTTTAAATTTAGCAATTGTTGATCGCTCGGTTAACCAAGAGAAGTTTGTTTGCTCTACAGGAGAAGAAATAATGACCGCATCTTGGGGTGTATGGTTGCGGATCCAAGTAGTCATAGTCTTCCACTCTGGAGTAACATTCTGTTGTTTGGCAGGAAAATTGGCTAAGTCTAATACTTGTTGAGTAAAAAAAATACTCTGAAAACTAATAGCACAATATAACAAGGTAATACAGTAAGAAGACTTTAAACCTTGATGGTTTGAATTCCAGCCATGTTCGACTAAACATACTCCTAAAAAACAAGTAGCAAAAGGCAGCATCACATCCCCAAAACGAAACGGATAGTACTGCAACCATTGTCCTTGAGTATCCCAAGGAGCGATCGCGATGCCGATTATAAATGGAATTAAACTAATTAAGGCAAATTCTCCTAATTCTTGGCGATTAGTGTCTATTGGCAAAAAATATTTACGGTTCTGAGCTTGTTTTTTTAATAAATACATACTCACCAATAAAATTAACAAATAGACAGCGGGGGCGATCCATAGCCAACCCCAAGATAGAGGATTGAGGTGATGAGAAAGACGGAGAAAGACATAGATGTAAGAAGGTTTGATTATACTGTCGGGGACAGGTTCGGATAATTGCCCAATAACAGGAATTATGGCCCAACAACTCCCTAAAATATAGGTGATTAATAATAAAATTGCTTTCTTAAATCGAGGAAAACGAGTTGGGTAACGTAGACATACCCAAGCAACTGTAGTCAGAAATGCCCACCCACCTACTAAAACATGAAAGGAAGTAGCCCATCCTAATAGCAATATTACCAAAAAATACGACCTAGCTAGCAAAAGAGGAATCGCAATTAAAATCAAACCATAGGCGATCGCTTTGGCTTCAAATCCACCAATCATCCATTCATAGGCGATCGCTCCTTGTTTATAGCCTTCTTCTACTCCACAAAACAATGCTGTCGCTAATAAGACAAAGGGCATACTTAAGCCTAATTTTTGTCCTAGCAATACAATTCCAATGGCAGATAAAAAATAACAAAACAGACGACCAATAATTGAAGTTGCTAAAAAACCCCAATGAGTAGTTAACCAACCAGCTAAAATTTGAAATAACCATCGATAACCCACCCGACGATCTAAATACCAGTCATTAGGTAACCAATCAGGATCGGCAAAGTGTCTTGCTAGAGGTAAGACATCAATTTCATTCCAGCCACCACTACCCATATTGCGCAATAGCACCAGCCTAAAGGCAATAAAGACTGTTACTATTACCACCTGCCAAAATATCTGAGGCAGAATAAATAAGTTGCGACTAGCCATTAATTAAACTCAACTTGAACTTAAAGTTGTCTTATGAAGATTATTAGAAACAAAAGCGATCGGCAATTAACAATTAATAGTTAATAATTAATAATTAAATTAATAATTAGCAATTTTGCCAGAGTTGAGCAACATCAAACCAGTTAACCAGATTAATCCCATTACCCCAGCGATGGGATTACCATCAATACCTGTAACCCAGACAGGAACTTGATTAGTGTATTCAATTAGCTCGCCAACATTAACAATATAATAACCCCAGACCAAACCAGCGTGGATGCCGATACAGATACCCAGGCGATCGCTATGCCGATATTTAGCTAAGATTAAAGTTATACCCAGCAGCATCAAAGCAGGGAAAGTAACCGCCGTGCGAATTATCTCCTCGATTGGTTTAATAAAATGAGCCAAAGCAAACGTAGTAGCACCAATCCATAAACAATTTTGTTTATTATAATTTCGCCGTAATTCGTCTAGTAACCAACCACGAAATAACAATTCTTCCGCTAACCCAATTCCCAAAGCACTAAACAAACCCTCGGCAAAAATTTTTAGCAAACTAACTGAAGGAGTGACAACCTCAATCCATCCCAGCAATCCTTCAACAATAAATAAGCACAAGCAAAACCAAAAACCAATTGCTAAACCCTGAAAAAACTCCTGTCTATTTCTAGCAGTTCTTACCAAACCATAGCGGGCAAAAATATTCGTTTCTTGGTAAACTACTTTGCCCCAAAATTGCCACAAAAATAGCAATTCCACAAATAGTAAAGCCATTGTCACAATACTGGCTAAATTACTATCATGACGCAGCAGCCAATAAATCGGAATTGCCAAGGGCAACCATAAAATAGACAAAACACCAATGAAAATCAATAATCTCACTGGTGCTGGTAATTTTGCTAATCTTTGTAAATCCAAGACAATTGACAATTAACCCTTAACTTTTAATGAGCGACAACCTTTAATGAGCGACAAATTTCACCATAACATTGCTCAGGCTTGCCAATTACTCATCAGGTTCAATAGTGCTAGTCAACCCATGATTACAAAGAGTTTCACAATAAAATTCTGCGTGTTCTAATGCACAGGTAATAACTAAGCCAATACCATTGTTATGAGTTTCCATCATAATATTAACTGCTTGGGGTTGAGTCATTCCAGCAATAGTCTGCATTAAAACCTGCACCACATACTCCATCGAGTTAAAATCATCGTTGTGGAGTAAAACTTTATAGCGGGGTGCGTGTTTGCGTACAGTTGAAGTTGAACTTTTATCAATTACAGAAGTTCCTAGGGACACCAATTTTCTCCTTTGAAATTTCTTTTACTTTTAAATTACTAACTAATTATTCCCAATGTAATGATTTATCTGGGGATTAAATAGCATATAACTGCCCATTTTTGAGCGGCACAGAAGCCTCGATGCATCCAAGCTTCCGCCGTCCGCTGCTGACAGCTAAATCAACCTTGGGGTATAGCTTTTAAGCAATCACAATTTATATGTATCACTTTCCTCAATACCCAATTTTACTGCGAGCTAAAAAGATCTGAACTAGATATTAGATTTACCAAACTTATTAATTAAATTTTTCAATTTTGATTCATTATGCTTGGTTGCAGTAGAACAAAGATTGAAATTACTTACTGTTAAGATAACTCAAGCTGAGGTAAACTGTACAATAAGAAAGTTAATATAAATTAATAATAACAACTCTAACTTAATATTTGACAATGCCGTTAACTTCTCCGCCTATCATGCAATCTTTTCCTGGCACATATTGGCAGTGGCAGGGTAATTCCATTTACTATGTTTGTGCTGGAGAACAGCAGTCTAATAAACCTCCATTGCTATTAGTACATGGTTTTGGGGCATCTACCGACCATTGGCGCAAAAATATTTCTGAGTTACAAGAACAGTTTCAGGTTTGGGCGATCGATCTTTTAGGTTTTGGACGCTCGGCTAAACCTAATCAAGAATATAGTGGTAATCTTTGGCGAGAACAACTAAATGATTTTATTACTGAAGTAATTGGTCAGCCTACAGTATTAGCGGGGAATTCTCTAGGTGGATACGCTTCTCTTTGTGTCGCAGCAGCATATCCCGAATCTACAGCAGGATTAATTTTACTCAACAGTGCTGGACCTTTTACCGATACTGAAACAAATACCGAGCAAAAATCTAGACCAAATTTAGTTGGTAAGTTAATGCGCTCAATTCTCTTACAGCGTTGGGCAAGTTTTTTATTATTTCAGTATGTACGTCGTCGTTCAGTAATTCGTAAAACTTTGAATAAAGTTTACTCTGATCCCAGTGCGGTTACCGACCAACTAGTAGAAGATATCTATCGTCCTTCCTGTGATGTTGGTGCAGTAGATGTGTTTAATTCCGTGTTTAAAACTCCTCAGGGAGAAAAAGTAGATGTGCTGTTAGGTCAAATGCAGTGTCCTTTACTAATTTTGTGGGGGGAGAACGATCCTTGGATCAATGCTAGAGATCGGGGAATTAAATTTCGCCAATATTATCCCCAGCTAACAGAGTATTATTTAAAGGCTGGTCATTGTCCACATGATGAAATTCCTGGACAAGTTAATAAGCTAGTAACTGACTGGGTTTTATCCCAAGGTGAGCTAAAATCATAATTGCTGACTTCTTAATAATTTGTTACAAGGTAAGAGTAACTCTATCTATAGCTCTATGTTTGGTGGATTTGTTGGTTTTGGTAATAATAAAGGCGGAGATTGGGGCGAGAACCTGATTAATACTGTCGCAAGCAACACAATCCGTCACTTGTTTACTCGTAGTGAGTCAGTAGAAGTAGCGGTGAAATGTAATCCTTCTAGTAAGCTACTACAGGGTACAATCGATAGCTTCAAAATGAGTGGTCGTGGCTTGGTAATACGTCGGCAATTTCGCTCAGAAGAGATGTCTTTTGAAACTGATGCCGTTGCTATAGACTTTGGTTCAGCAGTTAAAGGACAAATTGCCCTCAAGCAGCCTACTCAGGCGATCGCCAAGGTAAAGTTATCTGAAGCAGATATTAATAAGTCTTTTGAGGCAGAATTAGTCAGAAAACGTTTAGAAAATCTAACTCCTGATGGCTTAACGGCAATATCTGGGGGAAAACCAGTTTCTTTTACTGATATGGAAGTGCAACTGTTGCCAGAAAACAAGGTTAAGCTAACAGCCAAAGCCAGTTGGGAGGATACCACTGTTCCTGTAAGTCTTAGCTGTGTTTTAGGCATTGCTAAACGGAGAAGAGTTCAATTTGAAAATATTCAGTTTGAGTCAGGAGATATTCCCGCCGAGTTACAAGACATCTCCCAGGAGTTAACCACCGCCTTAGGAGAGATTTTGAATGAAATGGTAGATTTAGACCGTTTTAATCTAGATGGAGTAAAACTACGTCTCAATCGTTTAGAAACAGAAGGTAAGATTCTACTGTTTAGCGGATATGCTCAAATAGAAAGAGTACCTCAAACAGGTTAGTTTGAATTAACCTAGAGAGGAAACCCTGGAGTTCAAATAACAAGCGATTAGGCGACTCCTAGCCTACGGATAGCGTTAATCTTGTCACTGAAGTTGTAGGGAAATATTTTGCATTTCCCACCAAACGATATCATTATCGAACTGATCGGCAGCCATCACATCTAAATCCCCATCACTGTCTACATCTGCAACATAAGAACCGTAAGGACCATCGACATCACCAGCAACACTGGAAATTCGACGCTTTGTAAACAGTCTATCGAAAATTAGTAGAAGATTTTCCCCAGCTAGAAATTGCTCTGGCGTGGCTAAAAGAAGATATGTCTCCAACTATACTAAAGTTTATTGAGAGTTGCTGTGATTTTTTGCCGCAGACAGTTCCTTAAATCCAATTCAAATCCAAGCCGATCAGCTGATCGGCTAATTTTTTGTTGAGATTGATTTACCAAAGAAAGATAAACTTGAGATTATACTAAATCTTGTTTGATTGAGTACACAGGTTATTTTCTGGTTGTCGGTCAAGCTTTTTAAAAGTAAATTTATCTCCAGAATGATTTTAATCCAATTACTAAAATCCTTACTTTCTCAGTACAAGAATCGCTTTATATTCCTGCTGGGGAATCTCTCGCAGTTAAGCCAAACTATAACTAAACTCTCTGTTGTCAGCTTATTGATCTTGGTAACTAGTTTTTCAGCTTGGTGGACATCTCCTGCTTTAGCTACCATTAATGACGATCGCTATGAGGGAAATATTTTTGTCTTATTTGGAGGTAATGGTTCGTTAGTTCCCCCTCGTATGGATTTACCAACCTCTTTGAAACGAGAAAAACCTGCTATTTTAGTATTTTATGTTGATGATAGTAGTGACTGTAAACAATTTTCTGGCCTGGTAACTCGTATTCAAGAATTTTATGGACGGGCAGCGAGTATTATTCCTGTAAGCGTTGATTCTTTTGTCGATCGAGAGCAATACACTGCTGAAGAACCAGCCTATTACTATAGTGGTGTAGTACCCGAAACCGTCATTCTCGATCAAAAAGGCAAAGTCGTTTATGATGGAAAAGGACAAGTACCCTACGAAGAAATAGATGATATATTGCGTGAAGTATTTGATTTATTACCACGCTCAGAATCTCAGGTATTAAAACGCCGTTCCTTCAATGAATTTAATTCAGGAATGACTCAGTAAATGAATGTGGCAACCAAGATTGTTGCTCAGAAATTTACCTATTTATCTGCATAATATTGACTAACAAACATAATACCCATCAACACTACTGCACTATTTCAGTCCAGGGAAGAAAGATGAAACTACCAAGTTTAAAATATCAATTAGGGGTAACCGCTTTAGCGATCGCCAGTTGTCTAACTGCAATTGTACCTTCTGGTTTGGTTCAAGCTCAGACTCAGCGGGGTTTTAAATGTGACACTAGCTCTAATATTCCCACCACCGTGTATCATAATGCTCAGGGAGGACAAGAACCATGGATTAAGTGGGTTTCAGATCATTTTGCGGGTTCTGAATGGAATCCCCTATTTCGTTGTAAAACAGTCAGTCAACGTCTGGAAGAATATAGACGCAACGGCCAACTTAAATATGTCACTTTGGGAATGCAGAATAATCAGCAAGTAATCTGTGTTGCTAGCTATGATAATGGTCCGTGTGAAGGTATTGTTTATACCCTTCGACCAGGACAAGATGGTGTTGCTGCTTTGAATAACTTGTTTGCTTGGGGAAGTGGACAACAGAATTTAGAGCCTAATTACGAGTCTTCAACCACAATTCCCTATATTAATGTGCAAGACAGGTTAAATGAAAATGCAAGCAATTAATTGTCTGGGGCAAATATCTTCAATTAATTACAGACTTTAATCAGCGTCTTGATGATGAAAGATGGCAATCTTGGCGGGAAACTTATATTTAAGCTGGCTATATTTTCTGTCAGTGTGATTGGTGGAGCGATCGCCGTAGGGACGATTAAACTTCCCCTGCGCTATAGGATTGAAATTTTGTCTGGTGGCATCAACTGGGATACTGTCACTTCTGCAATAGCCCAAGAAGTACAAACTCAGAATGCTAATCCTGAAGCCAATCCCAACAGCAAAATTTACCAACTATTTCAATCGTCAACGGTTCGGGTTGTCAAACCTGACTCTGCTGGTTCGGGGGTAATTATTAATCGCGAGGGCAATACATACTCAGTGTTAACCAACTGGCACGTAGTTGACTCCCATAATCCTCTGATATTAACTGCCGATGATGAAAAACATCAGCTAGTAAAGCCTCCCCAACAACTAGGAGATGCAGACTTAGCTTTGCTTCAGTTTCATAGCGAAGTAGAATATCCTCCTGCCCAAATTGAGACAACAATGCCTCAAATTGGAGATAAAGTATATGCTGCGGGGTTTCCTTTGATCATTGGCGATATTGAAAATAGTCTAGATCTGGGCAACGAAGCATTTCGTTTAACTCAGGGAGAAATATCTGTAATTCCTATTAAATCTTTACCCCAAGGTTATCAGTTGGGCTATACCAACAAGACAGAAATCGGTATGAGTGGTAGTCCAATTTTTAATGCTGAAGGATTGCTGGTAGGAATTCATGGGAGAGGCAAATATCGCGATCCTGGTTTTGGAGTCTATATTTTTGAAGATGGTAGTGAACCTCCTCCAGAACAGCTAAAGCAAATGGTTAAGTCTAGCTGGGGCATTCCCATTAGTACTTATGCTGAATTATCTAATTAAAAGTTTTTTAGAGAAAGTATTTTAGGCAATGTTTTTAAATCGTCAATTATTAAACTCTTATCTTGCTACGGCAATTACAGGAGCAACCGCAATAACTTTCGTTAGTTTAGCTCCTTCAGTTGCGATCGCCAAAAGCCCGACAGAAATAGCGGCGATCGCCGAGGTAGTTACAGTTAAAATTGACAATAATCTTGGTGTTCCAGGGGGATCGGGAGTAATTATTGGGAAAGAGAATAATACTTATACAGTCCTGACGGCAAATCATGTAGTTAAAAATGTCAATATTGGTTATGTAGTTAAAACCCCCGATCATCAGGAATATAAAGTAACTGAGGTTAAAAACTTAGAGCAAAAAGGCTTAGATTTAGCCTACGTTAAATTTGAAAGTAATAATGAATATCCTGTAGCAACTATTGGTAGCTCCGAATATGCTACTGCTGGAGCTTCAATTTTTGTATCTGGCTATCCCCTCGCTGCCCAAATTAAGCAAGAACGTAATTGGGAATTTACTACTGGCACAATTACCAGCATTCGTGAAACTGCCGATGAAGGTTATTCTATGCGTTATCAGGCTCTAACTCGCCGAGGCATGAGTGGCGGTGGAGTATTTAATACCAGTGGTTATCTAATCGGGATTCATGGTCAGGGGGATGTGATTGGCAGTGTTAGAAATGAATCTTCTAGTATTCCTGAACCCCTTAAAACAGGGTTTAATGCAGCAATTCCGATCCAAAACTTTACGTCATCTTTGAAAGATGCCGGACTGAACGATCGAGCTTTAATTATCGATGAGGGTAAGCCTGATAAAGAGGATACCGATGTAGATGTGGAAGCAACTAAAAACTATGTTGAAGGTATTGAATTACTGGCTAAGGGAGATGTTACTAGAGCTAATGATTATTTAATCGAAGCCGCCGAAAAAAATCCCAATAATGTAGTAGCAGTATATTATCAGGGTCTAATTGATTATACTAAGCGGGATATCCCAGCAGCGATCGCCGACTACGATCAAGCCATCCAGAATAATCCTAACTTTTCTCTAGCTTATTTTAGTCGTGGGCTAGCTCATTATCGTCAGGGTGATAAACAAAAAGCTTTGTCAGATTACAACAGTGCAATTCGGATTAACCCCACCGATCCTTGGTCATATCTCAACCGCGGTATTGTCAAAGAAGATTTAGGCGATGTAGATGGTGCATTGGCCGATTACAATCGTGCCATTCATATTTCTCCTAACTACGGCAAGTCTTATCATAACCGTGGTGCAATTCTCTATTCTCGTAGGAACTTTGAGGGGGCGGTTGCCGATTTTAAAAAAGCCTCAGAAATATTTTCACAAGAAGGTGATAATGAAAGCTATAACGTGGCAATCGATAGTCTTAATAAAGCTCAAAAGGCTCTCAAAAATTCCCAAAATAACTATTAGACGTGAGGCAAGGAGTTCGGAGGCAAGGAGTTAGGAGGCAAGGAGTTACAGCGGTTTTCAAATGAATAGACCATAATTCTCAAACCATCCGACAGCATCATCAGAAGATATTTGCTGAGCTAACTTTAGGTCTACTCAACTGAAAACTGCTGTAACTATAAATATCTTATCTAAATATCTTATCTCTTAGCTCTTACCTATTCTCTATTCATCATCATGGTGCCGGTGCCAGTCAGAGATTTCTTTTTGCTGCGATCGCGCAATTACCAA
>JAAUYG010292616.1_pt1 | contig 13883 bp, 15 predicted proteins | sample 7278091 | NCBI WGS metagenome assembly JAAUYG01 (sample SAMN14350201, study PRJNA611818) | marine sediment metagenome | isolation source: surface marine sediment (0.6m) | place: French Polynesia: Moorea | collected 2018-08
AGACGACACGCACATCAGCAACATCAACAACATGATGCCTCCGAGCGTGTCCGTCACTGACGCTCCCGTCGTCGTGCACAGCTCTGCCGATGCTGACTCCACCATCAGCACCCCCGTGCTGGCCATGCCCGCTGATATGTCAGTCGCGCTCGGAGCTACATCTGCTTTGAACAACCCATTGGCAGACCACATCCAAGTGATGGATGCTTTCGTTAGTGACAACACCCTCCTGGAAGAAGGAGCCGAGGGCGGAAATGTGACTCCGTCTGAGAGCCTCATGGAGCTGGATCCGCACCGCCCTCCGCCGCGACCGTACGGTATGAGACCCGGTCGACACGACAACCGCAAGGTGGACGCGCAAGCGCGGACTACCCCCACCAACCCCATGAGTGTCAGTGTGCCAAATCTTACCAGTAACATGGAGCAAACTGTTAGTTTACTTGAATCTTTCGCGGCTGTGGCCAGAAGAAACCTGGGAAACAACAGCAACAACATGAGTCGCTGCAACAACGCCAGCTCTCTAGTCAGGCTAGCTCTAGCTTCCAATTCAAACGGTAAGTGAACTTGCAACTCTGCATTGCACTATGATTTTGTCAGCAATGCTGTTTTGTTCCATGTTGAATTTGGTTTTCAAGATTTGACAAAAGAATGGTCGCAAACTTCCAATTTATTGTCCTTCATTGTTGCTCAATACATAAATATAAAACGTTTGACATGGTTGCAGTGTCTGGCAGTCTGCTGAGTGCGGCGCAGAGCTTTCCCAATCTGACGACCACGAGTGGCTCCTCGACCTCGACCACTCTGACGGCGGCGCAGACCATGGGCAACGTGACTTCTCTGAGTCAGGCGCTGACGATGAGTCTGACGTCCACGTCGAGCGAGTCGGACAACGACTTCCTGGAGTCGTGCCGCGCGCAGACTCTGCTCGCCGAACTGGACGACGATGACGAACTGCCGGAGCCTGATGATGATGACGACGAGAATGAAGACGAAAACGAAGAAGACGAGGACTATGATGACGTTCTGGTAATGCGAAATTTACCGTTGCACGTAAGATTTATGCTACCTTTTAGACCACTCTGGTGCTTCTTTCTGGCGCTGTAATGAAGATGATGTTCAAGATTGAATTAACAAAGTGACAGAAGTAGTTGGCTGTCGTTTCACTAATCTCAAACGAAAATAGTCGACTGGAAACAACTTTACTAACAGCATGCGCATTCAATGAAGACCTGGAATTTTTGCTCAGAATAATTTATGCTTTGCAGTGTTTGAAAATCTGCATGATAGGAAAACAAAACAAGAAAAAAAAATTCGTCCCTTTTGACGGCGGCGTCAATCAAAAAGAAAATAGTTGATGAACTGTTGCATCGTTAATCGTGTTTTCAGTCTGAAATAAACGTTTGCTGGTGGTTGCAGGAGGAGGAAGAGTACGACTTGCAGGGCTCGAGGAGGAGGATGTGGGACGATGAGTTCGTCCTCAAGCGACAGTTCTCTGCACTGATTCCAGCCTTCGACCCGCGGCCGGGCCGCACCAACGTCAATCAGACTCAGGACTTTGAAATCACGCCGCCAGGTATTCTCTCAACCTGAGATTTTTACGTGTCGTTGTCTCGGTTGTCCCAACCTTGTATCGGTTGTTGACAGTGGCGTGTAAATAGATCCATCATTTTGCAGGAGCTGCAGCACACAGTCAGGTGGAGGAGCGAGACAGTACGCCACAGCCTCGTCTGCAGCTCTACATCAAGGGCCCGGGATTGCCTGGAGTGCGTTTCTGTTTCTTCATTCAATTTCCTGCTTTTGACTGTCAGCGACCAGACCTGTCTGCTTTTCTGCTTCTGAGTGCCAGCATGTAAAGCTGTTGGCCAAAAATTGGCATTTCGAACAACCAAACACCTCCAGAAAATTTAGCAAGATGGATGTGTGTTGGTGAAATCTGTTGAACCTGGCGTGAATATTTCCAGTTCACGGAGCATGAAATCCCTTTGGACGATCCGAGCGCGACAATCTTCAAATACGTTCAGCTGCTGTTGAGCGCCTCATCTGGTCCCACGAAAAGTGACAAATTCAAGAGGGTGTGGGAGCCCACCTACAGGTGAGTGTCAGTCGGCTGGAGTGCGAATCAGTGAGAAAGGGATAACGTTGAATGTGTTCAGACCAAAGGGGTGCAATACGTCCTGCGGAGAAATGTGTCTGTTGCATGGAAACGAAATCTGACGAAATGTTTCTTGGTTGCAGTGTCATTTACAAAGAGCAGAAGCCGGAAGATATGAAGCCCGAGACTCACGACTACGGGGTAAGTGTCAAGTTGATGTTTACTGTTTAGATATTGATCGTCTCCTTTCTTGCTTGGATTGTTGTTCTCAGCCAAAACTTTGTAGATGTTAGCAAATACTTGAAATTGCCCTTTGTATGAGTGTTTGTTCAGATGTTGACCTAACCACACACTTCTGCGAAGGAAAGTGTGCAACTTTTCTGTCTTGGTGTTCTTCCTCATACTCCAGCGAAGTGTTTGTGCGTCTTTTGGTTCGTGTACAAACCGCATCATCGTGCGTACGAGTGCATTGGTGTCGCTCAGTTTGCTCAAACTACACCTTGTTGCCTTGTTGTTTTATCTGCTTGCTTCTTGCTGATGAAATTCGAAGAGCGAAGGTATTCTCTCGTAACAGTGAAATTCGTCAGCTCCTGAAATGCTGAATGCAGAGGAAGAGTTTGCCGTGTGAGAATGTTGGTAGGTGTTGGGCTGCGGATCTTTTTTACAACAGCCTGATGCACTGACATGTAAAGTGAAAAGCTTCACCTGGCTTCATTGGAATGTTTTTTTGCTTGGCTTTTTGTCACATTCAGATCGCCAGATGCAATCGTTGTTGTTGGCGTTTTATCGCGAGGAATTCAGTTCTGTACAGGGCCTCAGTAGTGAGCATGCAGTGGATGTCTGTCGTGAATTGAAATTATCTCTATGGTTTGAACAGGAGGTTTCACGTTTCAAACGAGAGATTAGGACTGTTTCGTCAAACATGGTTTTGGAAATTTACTGCTCTTGTTACTTTCCTCATGTCAAGACACAGTATGTTTTTGCATTTATTTCGAAGCTTTCAGAGCACTTCTTTGTGGTAAAATATGTTTTCCCTGGAAATATTGTCAGGATAAAAGGTTCACGGAAGTTCTTGATGAAAGTGTGAAAAGAAAGGAAGAGTACAAGCTTGATGAATGACTGGATGAAGACTTGATGCTTGCGAGGACAAATCAAGCTCCAATAACTTTTTGTTGTAGTTTTTTTTTCTTGTTTTTGTGTCATTTCAGCTGTAACTAGTGAAAGGTGTCTGCTTGGGATTTGTCAAAGTCTAGATATTCACGTAACGTCACCATTTTGTTGACTTTAGGTGAAAGGGGGGTGATTCCGTTGTGAAACTCGATTGATTGAGCCTGGGCAACTGATATTCCACTGATGGGCGTCGTACTTGAAAAAAGACGGAAGAAGAAATCCTTATGTTTCTGGGAAAAACTTCCTGGTGTGGTTCGCTTCGTGCGAGGAGTTTCGCTTGGAACCAACTTTTTTTTTGGTTTACCTCAAATGAAAGAGGAGCCTCGCAGACAAAAAGATGTGTACATGACGTTTGTTGTGAACGGGTGAAAGTGTCCTTTCCTGGTCCCGGAGAGTTTGTAGTGTGTGATGACCGTTTGCCCTGTTGGCTTGTGTTGCAGGGTCAGTGGCCTATCCCATACGTGGCCAGGCACCTGGGCACCGACATGCTTCCCAAGTCTCAGATGATTGCGTTCTTGACCAGCCACGCCGACCCGGTGTTTTTGAGGCGGTGGAAAATGACAGGCGCCAGTAAAAGCATTAGAAAGTGTAGAAACTGTTCACAGCTTGTGGCTGCCTACAAGGTCAGCATCTTTGGAAGTCATTAGTGGCCGCTTAATTATTGACTTATTTTTCTGTTGATTTCTCTATTTGCACTAAGTGCCGTCCAACGAATATTGTGCTGTCCATATCGCTGTTGTAGACAGTATTTTGCAACTGTGGCGCTTCTTCCCCTCACTCCATACCCTCCTGAACTAATTTGCTAAAAAACATTTTCTGCTGGATATATCTTTCTTTGGATCTGTCACGTAAGAGTTGTCCTAATCGCTGAGTACAAACATCACCAAAAAAAAAAACAAAAAACAACAACAAACAATTTTGTGAGACAAACCAAGAATCAGTAATGCGATGGTGACATGTAATCTGTTACCCGCCTTATGTTGTTTTCCGAACACTTCTGATTCAACTCAAGTAAAGTAATGTAGTCTTGGGTCTTGGTTCTCAATTGATTTGTGGAAACCTAAGCTCCCACTTCCACTCAAACACCCACCTCCCTTTGATTCCAAGGATCAGAAATGCATGCGAACTGCACACAGCTCGTTGTTCACATTTTAGGTGACCGAACTGGAAAACTGCGGGTCTTTTGGAATGAAAATAGCTGTGATTCTTTTCTTTTTTTTCTGTGGACGGTTTTTATTTTGGAAGGACAATGTTGCACAGTTTTGTCTTGGGTTGCTGCAGTCAGTAATTGTGTAGGGTTATCTTTTGTGCACAGATTGGCATTGTTGTAACCACACAGATGTTTAGTGGCAAAGAAGCGGTTTTATTTCCTGCCAGTCGTTGGCTGCAGTTCGACCCTTGACTGTTTCCAGGCACGACTGTAGTGTTCATTTGTGTGCTTCTGCAGGACTTCTGCCGCCTGTATGGGATCCGCCCTGACGCCGACCGCCACGACACGGCCACCTCGGCGACCACGAGGCACCAGCGCCTGCTGAGCGAGGCGGACGTGCCGTCCAGCGCCGACATCAACGCCTGCTCCGTGGAGGACGTGCTGCGCCTCCTGCAGCTGCTCTACGCCATCTCGAGGGACGGAAACATCAAAAGCAACATCACAGGTAGCATAGCTGTTGTTGACTTGGAAAGATTTCAGGTTTGCCCTTCCTCTGTTTTCCTCTGATTTTCATATATCCGCGTTTGCACGTGAATTTGCAGGGGCGGAGCCAGTCCAACTCAACGTGGCGGCAGATGAATTCTACAGCAAAAAGATCACGAACAAAATTGTGCAACAAATTCATGTAAGTAAAATATACCGTTTGCGAAAAAGACCCGCACGTGTTGCGTGAAAAAATTGCTTTGTAAAAATGTAACGATTTTGCAGGACCCATTGGTGCTGGCGAGCAATTCAACGCCCGACTGGTGTGAGCAGTTGTCCATGTGGTGTGCCATGTTGTTTCCCTTCGAAACTCGTCAGCTTTATTTCGCCTGTACAGCTTTTGGGGCCTCCAGGTAAGAGTGGCTTTTCCAAGCGTCACACGAAATATTTCTGGCACGGGCTGGTCTTCTTTTTGGACCAGTGTAAGTGTACATAATTGATTGAGAGATGCATTGCAATGTCATTGAGATCAAAGCTCCATTGCTTTTGTTTGCAGGGCCATCGTTTGGCTGCAAAACAAACGTGACGCGACCCTGGAAAGAGCGCGTGGACCCTCACCGCGCAGAGAGGACGCGCACGAATACCGCGTCGGCAGGCTGAAGCACGAGCGAGTCAACATCCCCAGAAACGAGACAATCATCGACTGGGCCTTCCAGGTCATTACCTTCCACGCCGACAGGAAGTCTGTGTTGGAGGTATGCACAGGAACAAACCTAACAATGTTCAGCTTTGAGCAGTGTCTTGTGCTATTCCTGCCTGTGAAAGCTCTCCCCTGTTGATGATGGTTGTCTTTTCTTGTTCAGATTGAGTTCAAAGATGAGGAGGGCACCGGCTTGGGGCCAACACTGGAGTTCTACGCTTTGGTGGCTGCTGAACTGCAGAAGAAATCCCTGGGAATCTGGTTGTGTGATGACGACTATCCGGATGATCAGTCGAGACCCGTACGTGTTCTTACAGAAAGAATTGGTGAAATTGCGATGTCCAAAACTGTGCTTGTTGCTATCTGTTTCTTTCTTTTCTGTCTCAGGTTGACATTGGACGAGGAGTGAAACCCGCTGGTTATTACGTACAGCGCAGTTGTGGTCTCTTCCCCAGTCCCCTGCCTCAGGATAAACCCGACATCGAACGCGTGGAGAAACTCTTCTTCTTCATGGGCACATTCTTCGCGAAATGCATCCAGGATAGCAGACTGGTGGACATTCCTCTGTCCAGGCCGCTGCTCAAACTCATGTGCAGTGGCGATGTGGTCGATAACGTTTCGCAGAACTACAGGGAGCTGCTGACCAGGTTACCGTCTGAGGAATTCGGCGGCCTCGATTCCGGAGAGGTGACTCCCACGGAGGACATGGACAAAGAACTCATTCTAGATCCACCGAAGCACAAGTTGCGATCTCAAGGCTCCATGACTGCCTCCATGTGTACTGCTCCTTGGTACGCTGGCCTGCTAAATCATGGTGACTTTGAGCTCGTCGACCCGCATCGGGCTCGCTTCTTGCAGCAGCTAAGAGATCTAGTCTCCAGGAAACAAGCCATACTCGGCAATCCTTCTCTTACGGAAGAAGAGAAAAACAACCGTTTGCAGCAGCTGACAATCGGCAACCCTCCTGCTAAACTAGAAGATCTCAGGTGAGAAAAATGGCAGTCCAGCCAGTCCTGTTGATTGAACAGTCGTGCGCCCGTCCACCGCATCTAACAACGTTGTCTTTTTTCTTGCAGTTTAAATTTCACCTTCAACCCATCATCCCAAGTGTTCAACTACGACTCTGTGGAGCTGAAGCCGGGCGGGGAGGACGAGGAGGTCAACCTGGACAACGTGGAGGATTACGTGGAACTCGTCACCGACTTCTGTCTGAGTACCGGCATTCACAAACAGATGGAAGCGTTGCGAAGTACGAAACTTGAACTGCTCGCTTTTTGCCGTCAAGCAAATCCTATTTCGCCGCAACAGAAAACAAAATTTCTTGTGAACAAATGGGAAAGGATTGGTCTTTTTTCAGGTGGCTTCAACAAAGTTTTCCCGTTGGAAAAGTTGTTTCCGTTCAGCCCGGATGAGCTGCAGTTGATATTGTGCGGAGAGCAAGTGCCGCAATGGACCAGAGAGGATGTTATCAACTACACCGAGCCCAAGCTTGGCTTCACCAGAGAAAGGTAGGCTGACGGTCCCTTCCCCCCCCAAAAAAAACAAAGATTGCAAAGCAAAACTTCTCAGATTTCAAAAAATGACTGTGCACATTCTAATCCATTTGTTTCAGTCCCGGGTTCAAGAGGTTCGTCAGCGTTATGGTCGGTATGAACGGAGACGAGCGCAAGAGTTTCCTGCAGTTTACGACGGGCTGTTCGTCGCTGCCGCCGGGAGGTCTCGTCAACCTGCAGCCCCGTCTCACCGTGGTCCGCAAAGTGGACGGCAACGACAGCAGCTACCCGTCAGTCAACACCTGCGTGCACTACCTCAAACTACCTGACTACTCCTCGGAAGAAATCCTGAGAGAAAGACTCCTGGCCGCAACAATGGAGAAAGGTTTCCATCTCAATTAAAATGATGAAAAGTTCTGGTGTGTAGTCCGTGGAACTTCAGTGTAGTAAATACGGATTGTATGTGTTTACATGTGATAGATAGGGATCTGCAAACGACCAGTGCCAGGGCATAAGTAGAAAGCTGTGCAGTGATGCACAACGGTCCTAAAAGTGTGCAACTGGATGTGATCTAATTTTCCTGATTTCTTGCTTTCTGATTGTTCTCTTCTTTGCTCTTGAAAGCTTTCTTTTGCAACACCACACAAAGAATGGAATTCTGCTATGATGTCACCCGGTCATTATTTTTGGGTTTCCAATGGTGGAAACGGTGCAACACTTAAAAAGAAATGTTTATTTTGGTTGTTAGTGGAGAACATACCGCATTTCGCGCTCTTCTCCCTTCTGGTAAAAATTGCGCTTTTCTTTTCATTCTCTATTTGACATTTTATGAGTGTTAACGTGTTTTCCACTTTGTTAAAGGATGCAGTACAGTCTTGAAGTCAACGTAATTGTGATAAAATTGGTATGAATGTGTGTAGATGTCGGACAGACGAACGGTTGACCAAATGTCTTTGCTGCCTTTAATGGAATTGGACCTGTTTTGGTTTTGCAAAACGGACAGTTCGCTTGATTCCAGGAAAGCTTGTAGATGGAAAAGTACGAAATGTCCAAAGACCAAACAGCTATGGTTTCATTTCCTTGACATTTGTCACAGAACAATAGAAAGTTTCCTCAGCTCGTCTGACCGGATTCTTCATGCTTCAACTTGTCAAGCAGCACTTATTTTTCAATGAACAAAACATCATGATTGCAAAGATGCTAATAAAAGCCATTCATTCATTCATATGCAACTGTGCTTTCTTTCGTTGTTGCCAACACTTAGTTCTGGTGAAAAGCGGACAAAAGTTTCTACATTCAGTGATCGAGGTTGTTCTGGGACCAACGATTCGTTTATTTCAAAAATCAAATGATTTATGTAGCGAAGCCGTAACGCAATGTAAAACTGTGCAATCTCCAGCGACATCTGGCGTCGGTGCTACTTTTCCTGTCAAAAATTGCGCTGCGCCGTTTGTCAATCACTATTCCTTTTCTTTTTAGGATCCTTTTCGTTTTCTAAAACAAGTTCGTGGCCTTAAATTTACAGATCTTACTGGAATTAAACACATTCCAACATGTGAACAACACACATTTTATGTTTGGACAATGCATTGGTGAACTGGAATGGCAAGGATTCTCTCTTTGTGGCAATTCAAAACCGTGTCAATAAGGAAGCACACACAGTGCTGGATGTTTTGATAAAAATTCAGAGAAGTTCTTTTCTGCTGCGATGCAAGATATCTGACAATGCGTGATAAATTTGCGGTAAAAAAGCAGACAGAGCAAAGGTTTGTATGTTTAAAACTGTTTCAACTTCTATCGAAATAAAGTTTGATGATAAATTGAAACAGAAGGCGGCCAGCCCTTGTCACACTCAAACATGGCCTCCGCAAAGGTTGAATCCAATCCATGGCCGGCAGTCATGTGTAATTGTGCTGGGTTGTACAGTCACTGCAATTGTGCCTTCACTGCAATACCAGATCTGGTTTGCATCTATGTAGGCGTTTGGATCAATCTACATGTTTGACAACCGTGGAAAAGACTTGTCAGACGCCATGGGAAGGAATGATTTTGTGAAGGAAGTTTTGGAACAAGCGGTGTTAGGTGTGGCCCAGACGTCCTGAAGCCGCGTCTGATCTGCCACAATGTCTTTTGGTCTCTTGGGCCTTCTCTGGAGAGGCCTGGCAAAATTTCAGCACTGCACAAGGCTGTAGAGAACTTCTCCCTGTTCTCAACCAGCCATTGTGTTCATTCTACAGTGAGCCAGTTAATCCTGGTGTGCCAGAGCAACAAACGTAGTTCGTACATTTCGCTGCTACAGTCCCTTTTCGCGTTGCAGAATGAAAGACACTGATTTGTCAAACACCCTGGACAAGCCAGAAAAGAAATTCTACAAGACAAAAAGTTTCAATTCTGTTTGCAGGTGAACTTGACCTGGAACCATGTGCGACCATCGTCATTTACGAAGCTCGGCTCCGGCTGGAGAAATAGAACATGTCAACTTCATGTCGGAAAACATAGGCGTTCTGTTCATGAATCAAGATTACAGTGACATCATTCTTTGTGTGGAAGACCAGCGTTTTCATGCGCACAAAGTCATCCTGGCCGCTCGCTCCGAATACTTCAGGTTCGTCTGCAGGACAAAAATCTTATCATGCCCAATCGACTCGAGAGGCCTTGAACTGGAGTCTTCACTCCAGAAAGGGGCCTAGTTTTCAAACATTTTCCAGTTCCCAATTGGATTTACATGTGAGATTTATTTTAATCACAGAGCCTTGTTATTCGGAGGGTTGCGGGAATCGAAGCAAGAATGCACTGAAGTGGAATTGAAAGAAACAAACGCGACTGCTTTTCATCACCTTTTGAAGTACATCTACACTGGAAAGATTAATTTGGTGGATCTGAAGGTAGTCTCTTGATCTGAAAATGTTTTGGCCCGCTTTTTACAATCAAAACTTCGTTGAAATAATGAACTCATTTTCTGCATTTTCAGGAGGACGTCTTGCTGGAAGTGTTGGGATTGGCTCACAGATACGGATTTGTGGAGCTAGAGTCGTCGATCTCAGACTATCTGAAAGCAGTTCTCAACATTCGCAACGTGTGTTTAATTTTTGACATCGCCAGTATGTACAATTTGAAGTCCTTATGCGAGACCTGCTGTGAGTTCATGGATCGAAACGCGTCAGATATCATCCAGAGTGAAAACTTCTTCACCTTGTCACCTGTGAGTACATCCGCAGTTTCACGAATACTTGTTCTTATTTTTCTTTCTTGTCAAAAATTTTCTGAATTCATGTTCTTTCTGCTTAGCAATCCGGAAACGTTAAAACAGAGCAGAAAAGCTACTTGCACATGTGGAAAACCAGAGCAACTTCACAGAGGTTTGATAAGTTGCAATTTGTTTGGTGAGATACTTCACGCTTTAACATTCTTGTTGCAGACTGCTTTACAGGAAGTCATATCACGGGACTCTTTCTGTGCCCAAGAAATCGAGATTTTCAGAGCTGTGCAACAGTGGTCTGTTCGAAATCCGGACGAAGAAATCACTAGCATTGTGAGGCAGGTCCGATTGCCTCTGATGGATCTGGACGAACTGCTAAACGTTGTCAGAGAGTCTGGGATGATATCAGCAGATGCCATTCTTGACGCCATCAAAACGAAGAATCAAAATCGCAACATGGAGCTGAACTACAGAGGCTTCCTAAGTAAGTTGAACCTTATGTTTGGATGTCTGCAAGATGACTGAACGAATGCTAAGCAATTCCTTTGCTGATTGCATTGAAGGTTTCTTAGCTTGATCAGTTTTGCTACCTCTCAATGTTGGTGTCGGATTTTTGTTTCTAGCTCCAGAGGAAAACGTAGCGACACTGCGTTACGGTGCACAGGTGATACGTGGTGAGATGAAGACGTCTCTGCTGGACGGAGACAGTCAAAACTACGATCTGGACCGAGGCTTCACGCGACACCCCATCGACGACAACAACGGTCAAGGAATCTGTGTCAAACTGGCTAACGCCTGCATTGTGAACACCATCAAAGTCCTGCTCTGGGATAAAGACATGAGGTAAACAAAAGCTTTTTTTGTGACGCTGGTGACAAAGAGTCATGTTTGCACGAATGCCTTAACGATGCACAAATTTCACTTTCATTTCCCTTTCGTTGGTAGGTCATACTCATTCTACATCGAAGTATCGATGGATGATCAAGACTGGGTCAGAGTGATTGATCACACTCGCTTCTTGTGTCGGTCTTGGCAGTACCTTCGGTTTCCAGCCAGAGTTGTGAAGTAAGTTGTTCGTTTCGTTTGAAATCTGCCAAAAAAAAAAAAAAAAAAAAAAAATGATGTCCTGCCATGTTCAGCCAGCTAATTGGGTCCGTAAACTTTTCTAATGAAAGAAACATTTTCTTCAGATACGTCAAAATCGTGGGGACTCACAACACTGTCAACAGAGTGTTTCACCTTGTGTCGTTTGAATGCTTGTACTCCAATGCTCCTTTCCAGTTGGATAATGGCATTCTTGGTGAGTGTCAGTGAACATTCAAATGAAACCAACGGGACAAATTGATTTCTCGTTGAAATACCTCATTTCAAGACCACGGACAAAACAAACGACTTTCCATTGCAGTTCCACAGGAGAACGTTGCAACGATCCAGGCCAAAGCGTGTGTGATAGAAGGCGTCAGTCGCAGCAGGAATGCGCTGATAAACGGTGACACGAAGAACTACGACTGGGACTCGGGCTACACGTGTCATCAACTTGGCAGCGGTGCTATTGTCGTGCAACTTGCCCAGCCATTCGTCATAGGTTCCATGAGGTGATTTTTAACAAAAACTTAAATGTGACTGTGCACTCGCTGCTTGTTGTGGAAACATTCCTCTTGAAGAAAGACACTCGCACGAACTGAGTGGCACTGTGTGGTCTCAACTTGGGAGCTTTGAGTGTTTGATCCTTGGTTGAAAACTGCAGGTTCTAAAAATTGAAAGCTCATTTCCTCTTCAGATTACTGCTGTGGGATTGCGATGGGAGAAGCTACAGTTATTACATTGAAGTTTCGACCAATCAGCAGCATTGGACGGTTGTAGCTGACAAAACGAAGGAAGCCTGCAGATCTTGGCAAATACTCACATTCGAGAAGCGACCTATAACATTCATCAAAATTGTCGGCACTCACAACACTGCAAACGAGGTACCTAGGCTTTCGGTGTTCCATGGTTAACTGTCAGATTGGATCGCAAAATAATGTCTCACATCTGTTCCAGTGTGTCAACATGCTACAATTGCAAAACATCTTCATTTGCCAAAAAATGGGACAGAACTTACATTTGCCAAAGCATAGTACAGAACTCACAATTAGTTTCACGGGGGTCTCCATTTACCTTAATCACTTTCATTGCTTATTTTCTTTCTCCTTGAACAGGTTTTCCACTGTGTTCATTTTGAGTGTCCGGCGAATCCTTCGGCCCTCACGGAGTTGGAAACAAAAAAGGCGACATCCGCTGAATGCGGTCAGAACAAGTACCAGAATCCCCTGGTGCTTCCGCCTTCCCATCAACAGCTGCAGCACCACCAGCTGCTCGGATCAGGCGCCATGCAGCCGTTAGGAGCGGAAGGCGGCTTCCAGAATCACGCGGATGAACCGCCTCAGGGACTGGGCAGCGCTGCCGTGCACGGTCTGTACTTCTGTCCTGGTGGAGGAGGAATGATGTCCGGCAACAACCAAGAATCGCACAACGCGTTTGTGGCGAGTGGAGAAGCTGGATCTGCTCGAGGTGGTGTCCTACCGGTGGCTGCTCCGCCGCACGGAAGAGGAGGGGTGGGTCCCGTGGGGCGAGGCTCTTCCCCAGCTCCATCTCCAGCTGCGAGGAGCTCTCCGAGTCCCGGGCGAGGAGGCGCTTCCCCCGCGGCGGGGAGGGCCGACGCACACAGCCCGGGCCGGGGATCCCCCCACGACCGCACCGGTCCTCCCCCGCCTCCCAGTCCAGGACGCGGAACCTCTGCATAGCTACAGCGTGTTGCATGTTCCACATTGACTCTCCAATTTTTTTTTGTATTTTCCCTTGAATACGTTTGTTATCAAGTAGAGAAGTGCCATGCCACCATCCCCCCAACTGTGACATCAGTGATTTCAGACTTTTGGTGTGGATGTGTTTTTTTCCGATAATCCGAGTTTCGAATGAATAACTTGTGAATGAATTTTCTCAAATTTGGTGGTGATGAATTGGTCGCCTAGGTTTACTCTTTAAACTTGGAAGAACGTTTTACCGAAATGTTATGGGAGGAGCACGACGTGCGACATGGAAAAGAAGAAGGTAGATTTGTGATGTGATTTGTGAAAGAAATTTCGATGCTTGTCGACGTGTCTGCTGATCTGTGTATCAGAGAACAATTGCTCAAAAATTAACTGCTTCCATGCATGAAAAGATCATTTTTCTTCCGGAAGTTATGTGAATTGTTACAGATTTAGGTGTGGAAGAAGGAAACGCCCAGAAGATCACATAACTCGTTGTGCGCGTTGTCGTTTTGGTAGAACGCACCTGAGGTTAATTTTATGTCACATAAATTCAGCCATTGAAACACATGTGTCCTGCCTGTTCTCAAGGTTTCGTGCAGTCACTAGATTGAGCAGTGCCATAATCGGTGATTTTATTTTTAGTTTTTAGCCCGAGCGCGGCTTTATGTCGAATCGGCCTTATGGAGTCACGTCTGCATTGTTGTTGTCATGGAGGACCCCCCCCCCCACTGGCTGACCCCCCCCCCTGGCTGGCTACCCCCCCCCCCCAAAGTTGCACACAACAATGCAGGCAGCCTTATGGAG
>JAAUYG010098595.1_pt1 | contig 13881 bp, 8 predicted proteins | sample 7278091 | NCBI WGS metagenome assembly JAAUYG01 (sample SAMN14350201, study PRJNA611818) | marine sediment metagenome | isolation source: surface marine sediment (0.6m) | place: French Polynesia: Moorea | collected 2018-08
CTCTGGCAACACGGCCGTGACGCGACGGAGTCATACCCGTAAGTCCGTGGCAACACGGTCGTGTCGCCAGAGGAGCGGCACTGTAACGTATATTTCTCACGACGGATAGTGATTAAACTCAAAAGTATGTCTCCACAAACCATTCCATAAATTTCCGGAACCACAAATCTTGACATGACTTAATATCGACATATAGCGCCATGCATAACATGACTCGTGGCGGCAATAAAGTTCAAGCTTGGTTTCAACCATGGTTTAAACCTGGTCTGGCGAAACTAGGTTTTATTTGACATGAAGAATCCAAATAAAACCAAGGCGTAAACCCCGTTTAAACCAGGTTTCATGAGACCAGGTCTAAACCAGGTTTAAACCAGGTCTAGACCAGACATGAAAAATTGGCCCAAAGCATTTCGACTGAAGACTTTGTTTTTGTGTTTCTGGCCAAAACATGCAGCATATCCATCATTATTTTTTAAAACATAACATATTAGTCTTATCTCACGATAACAGGATATATTATTTCATGATAACGGCGAGATCGCCTCTCATTTATTTTTCAAATATTAATATTATCTCACCATCTCGAGATCTCGAAACTAAAAATGAATGATGCTCGTGTTAACTTCGTTTCAATGAAAATTGCAGAATATGGAATATATGTGTGTAATATTTAAAAATAAAATCTATTTCCTTTCTTTTAGCCCTTCAGCAAGGCCAGTTTCCGATCATTTCTTCCTCAAAAGCAAACATCTTAATAATGTCTTTTCTTTTCTTCTATCTGTGTTGTATGGCTCCTGGCCTATTAATTTCAAAGAGAACATGTTTTTGCAACATGTTTTGACAGTTTGTAATCATCTCTTCCTCGAAACCTAACATACGTGTAGCATTGTCCTTTCTTTCTTTTCATCTGTTACATGGCCCCTGGTCATATTAATTTCCTGGGGAACATGTTTTTCCTCTCTTTGTGCCTGTTCTTAGACTCTCGTTTGGCCGTGATTGATGCTTTTGGGGAAGCCCCTTGGAGATAAATGAACTGAACTGGAAAATCTAGCAATGAAACCCACTCTCGTGGCTCTTTGTTTACTTGTTATGGGTCAGACCGGGTTGATACGCAGAAAAAGACGCACATCTTCTTGTCTTCTTGTAGAACATATCGGATTAAAAAAAATGAAAATAGAACGCCACGTATTAAATGTGTGTTCATTACGCAAGAGGTCTATGTATGAGTGGATTTACGTAGTTATTTCCTACTCAATCAGAAAACCGGAAAGGTGTCATGTATACCAGGTTTCCATACCAATCTCATTCCACAATGCAGAAATCCGAATGTAGGGTCTGGCAGTAGAAAAATACCTCAGTGGGAAGAAGGGTTTTTAATAAAACTGAATCTTCTCACTTGCTTTCTTAGTTATAAGTCGTTTCGGATGCATCGGCTGTCTTTCATGGGCACATCATTGCCGGAGAGTAATTTATGTGTATCCAAAAGCGCAGTCTAAAACATGTACAACATTTCCGACACGTAAGCCCTGGCACAACACTTCCCCAGAATGAAGCCATGACTTTGATAAAGAATTCGAAACAGAATAACCCGGACGCAGATCAGGAAGGTATAACCGAATGCCAAATGTTTCAGGGCGTGCATGTAAAGCCAAATACGGCGTTGAAGTATGGTTTAAGAGGATATATAGTGCTTAAATTCATATAAAAACCTCTCCCTTTGGTCGTGTCTTTTGGATCGTGACAGTAATTGTTAATATACACTGTGTACATTATAATATGTAAAGAAGTGTCTTTGAACGGCTAGGATATTTAAGCTATATAAAGCTCAAATAATAATAATAATAATAATAATAATAATAATAATAATAATAATAATAATAATAATAATAATAATAATAATAATAACCATGATAATGATGATGATGAGAATGATGGTGAGACTACTACTACTACTACTACTACTACTACTACTACTATTAACAATAATAATAATGATAATAATAAAAAAATAATAATGTATTTGTTTGAAGTTATATAATAACGTGTTTAACCTCAGTAACAGTTATCTGTTACATTCAGGAACTTGTATGAAATCTACGATCCCATCAATTTTCGATAACACTTTCAGCTTTTTGCTGCACTGGATACTATAGTGGTCACTACCCATACATTGTAAACATGTTGCACTGTTCTTCATAGGTCATTTATACTGCACAGTGTAATATCGTTTTGCTTTTTACTACCACCCGATCCAACTTTTCCGCTCAATACGGCCTTGAATGTCTGCTGTTATTGGCCTTCAGTGGAGCAATGGCCCAATGGAGCAGTGGAGGAGAGATTTTAATTAAAATATGACTATGGGGGGATTCGAACCCCATATGCTAAGAAAACGTACTGTAACGGAAATGGCGCAATGAGATATACCACAGAAGTCTAATACGATACTTCTTACATGTACTAGGTTTGTTGCCGGTTAGTGAAACTGGCTGTTCTCTTGGTGTGTGTGAGAGATGGAGCATGTCGGATTATAGCCCACCTTTTCCCATCCATTGCTCCATTTGGGCTAAAATATACCGTACGGTACCACGGTATACCGTGGTCCATTGCTCCACTGAGCGCCAAAATCCAATGCCCCATTGAGCGGAAAAGTTGGATCGGGTCCTACTACAATTGCAACTGTTAATATGAGACCCGGCCCACATAAAAAGTCCACAATCATATGTTTTGGGCTAAAAGACAAGGTATGATTACGGAAAAGCCTGAGTTTGTCGTAGGACTATTTCAGTGTCGCTGTGTCAGCGGGCTTATGCAGGCGGTAGATACATGTACATGTAGTAGGACGGAGCCAAAGGAGCCATCGACTACGGGTATTATTTTGTTGGTAACCACGGCCTGACACATACCCGGTGTCCCTTCAGCTGTCCCTTGGATCCTTTCATGGAGCTAAATAATCGCAAATAAAAATGTCAGGTCCAGTCAGTCGTACAGATGCGGCGACATTCTGACAACCGCCAGCCTTTTGGCCAGGCGATATGGGGCCGACTTTTAAATGGAGCCAAATGGCGCCAGGATCTTATCCGAGGGCTCTGACTACTAATATGCAGTTTGATGGGACAGTTTGATGTGTGTTCAAAGAAGAACCTTATAGCATGCCCCAGCTTACCCCTCTCTTACCCCTACCCCACACTCCGTTTGAACCGCTTCCTATATCAAGCTTGGTCCAGATATTGTCAGCAAAGAAGGTGCGGTGGCTGACTGATAGCCGGATATCAGCGTGATAATGACATCCTGTCTAGACGTGTTATCCACGCTTGTCTGTCTCATCCTTGGGTAATCTACTGGCGATGACATAAAATGCGGAAATGATGTCACACGTGGGATACCTTGTATATCATAATCTTTCCAGATGAGCTGAGAGTTGGTCACATGTAGGGCCACAGCTTGCCGTAAGAAATTAAATTCCTTTCAGTTTAAGTTTGCTTGGTCAGGTAAAGCCTCTTATAACGGATCAATGGATCTTGGGCACTTTATGGTCTTAAATATTTCCCTTAGAAAGTGGAATATTCTAATATATCGGGGCTGTATGCAGCTAATTTCAGACATGGGCAGATTTCCGCAACAAGGACATCATCACTCTTGACACCGCAATTTTACAGAACACATCAAACCCTTTCACTGGAATCCTCGCTGTCACTGTGGTGGTGATGTCTCGGATTTCATTAACAGCATTTGAGATCCCTTCTGTTGGACTGTGAAGTAATATTGCCCTGGGGCTGTTTAATATTGCCCTGGGGCTGTTTAATATTGCCCTGGGGCTGTTTAATATTGCCCTGGGGCTGTTTGTGAAAACTTTATTATTGCCCTGGGGCTGTTTGTGAAAACTTTATTAAGCCTAGAAATGAGCTTAGATTATTTACCCATTTCATAATTACTATGGTTATTTTCGGCCACAAATCGTTTTTTCTTTTTTTTTTTGCTTAAGACCAGGGCTCTGTTTCATAAAACTTTAAAGACCTTTTTATATAGGCTAACAGGCCTACGTAAAGACGTCTTTATGTTTTATGGAACAGAGCCCAGGGGCTACAACCACAAAAGATCGTAAGTGGATTGCAACGTACCCGCACATATAAGTGCTCATTATGCACAACGATTCACGTACTTGGTGTGCATAAAAAAGATCGTAACTCCGAATTGACTCGTAAATGACCCGCATCTCACCCGTATCTCTACGTGTGGTAGGTAGCTCATATACGACTCCCGTAATCAGACGGCAACAGCTGTGGTCCGCTCAAAGTTTTATTTTGAATCAGAAATCCACCGTGCCTTTAGACGATGTTTAGGGGGCATATGTGGTCCTAAATTTAGCTGACGAGAGGACATTGGCTATCCGACCCACATGAATCACGTCATATTACTTGGATGCAGATAATCATCACACTGAGTCATTTTGCCAGTTCACTGGAATGAGTACAGTACAATTGCAGTTACAATTACAACTGGCCACTTTCCGCCACGTGTTGTCTGGCTTCCGGCCGCTCGCTAACTGACGTCTCTGGATCCTGGATCCAGCCCTGCTGGGACCTGTATGCCTTCGTACCTTACCTAACATGACGCATACCAGACCCACGTTCTTCTACATGTAGATTAAACTTCTACAATGAAGCAATTACTATACATGTATCCTCATTGAAAGTTACTAGAAGGATTGTGATTTTCAGTTTCAAATCTTTGATATCAATCTGCGTTTTTCATTTTCTTTCAGTGTTTACCGTACAAGTCAATGGCGAATTATAAAATGCCAAGTACATGTACATTGGTCAGGGGCAATCGTAGAGCAAAATGGACAAAACAATACGGGCATTAGACGTGGATGTCGGAAGATTGTGCTGCTGTTGCCTTAACAAACATCAAGACAGTCACTGTGATGGGGTTACCTTAGGTTATAATCAGGATTATGTAATACTGGACAGGTGTAGACACCCTAAAAACAAACTTCGATGATACCCTCAGTTTTAACTCATGCCTTCCATGACAAGCGTTTTCAGGACATAAAAAGGTCGTTGTCTTTGACATCACAGAAGTGACTATTAATATTTGAAATCAATCATTAACTCTGCTTTGTAGTTCAGTGTGCTTTCAAATAGAAACGGAGGGAAAAGAAAAACACAGAAAATGCATGTAGGTAGTTTTAATGGGCACTAAATTTCATGGTTAATCAGATTAGATATGCAAAAGAAATCATAGGAAAAAATGACAAAAATAATGTAAAAGAATGATTCGACCTACACATCTACTGTACTGTATACCAGTCACCCACTCTAACCATTCGGCTATATGGGGTAAATGCACCAGTAGCTTCTGCCAGTGTACTTAAATGAACGAGCATGCAAGTCACTCCTAAATTATTTATAAACAAGATTCAGGAAGAATCTGTGTGAGTAGCTAGTAACTACGTGTGTCTCTGCTCTCCACGTGCGATTTCACTTACGACAGACCGGAACTACATGCATTGTACGTGCCACGTAGCCTTACGTACTCGCAAATTGCGAAACCATTTTGCGATTGCTTTATGCTCGCGGTCCCAGAAACATATCCTTTTTTTCCCTGTCAACCTGCAGTCCTCGCACCAAGGGATTTTTTTTAATGGGATACAAGATTACAATCTAATTATCAAACCTGTTATCCCCATTCACTGTACATAGTGGCATAGCAAAGCCTTTTCCCTGACTGATAATTAAATTTACATCACACTCCAACGCACGTGGTGCCAGGTTACAAATTGGAGCAAAAATGTAATACAGATTGGATGTTTTGTAAGTCTAACAATGTTAATATAAAATGCCACGGGGGTTTTGGTGGTATTTTAAAACAGAAATTAAAACAGTCTATTGTAAAAGAAGATATGGTTCGTGAGGGCCTCTGCAATGGTAGCCAAAGCCTTATTGCTATGTCAAGGAGAACATTGTCTCTCCTCGCTCCGACTTCATCTCACCCCCTTATTTGAGCCTGATTGGGGTTTCTGCTTCCTAAACCCCTGGCAGGCAAATGATCTGCATGGCAAAAATTTGGAGTGAATTTCAGCATTTTTAGCTTTGCTTGACTGTTTCAGCAGAGTTAATTCTGTGGCACGGCGTCCGATGTCCGTCTTCGTATCCTTCTTCGTCGTCGCCCGTCCAAGCTATTTTCTCTGAAACAGTGAATAGAATTAACGCCAACTTTCGGGGAGAACTAGCTATCCATTATTTCTCCACTCGTTTCGTTGATTTTCGAAATGTTTAATTTTTGAGGTTTAATTAATTATTTTTTTCCTCTTCGTTAATATGATATTATAGTTATAATTCGTTTTCGACCAAACTAAAATAGTCCTGGAGCAGTCCTTAGAAATGTACATAACCTTGTAGTGTTCCAGGTCGTTTGGGGGTTAATTCAGTAGAATTATCTCAACGTGTCTCCAAACTCAAAAAGCGGCTCGCAGTAAAGCAAAAAGGCTGAATTGGGTAGTAGTAGTACAGTATATATGGGGTCAGTTTGACATTGTAACGTTCAAGGCCAGTTAGGGTCGTTGGATCACTTGTCTCAAAAATGGCCTAAAACTGGAAAACAACAGAGCAACACGAGCTACAATTTGGCCCATAAGGAGTACTGGTAGAACATACATAGGCGCTATTGACCTCATTCTGTTAAATGTAATTTTGGGGTCTTTCAGTAGGTTTATCACAAACTGGTCTGTAACTATAATATGGTGTTTCCTATAGAGCAGCGGTTTGAAATTCTGAGTCTGGAATCCGTCTGAGACAATGAGAAATTAGTAATTGACAATGTATTTCTGAAGGTAATTTTGATGTCAGAGTGTAAACTTGTGACAATGTGCTCTATAACTAGAATATGGATGGTCGCAGAGTGAAACAGAGTGAAATGTCGGACAATGTGTCACGACATGTACATTAGTACTGCTGTAGTCAAGCAGACCGTCAAGGTCCATGGGCCTCTTGTTTGTTTGTTTTTTTACATTTCAGGGATCAGACACTCATTTCCCACGTGAGGAAAGCTGTAATGCGCATTACATCCCGATTGTCTGAAAAACTAACAAACCACATCGTATCAAAAAAGCAGACAATGGCATGTCAAGGACTACGTAATCCCATCTAAGGGATTACGTATGAGGACTGCGTAATCATCCCATAAGGGATTTGTGTATCGCTGGGTTTTGCCTATGCATGCCGAGTCATAAAATAAAAAACAAGGGTCCCCAAACCAATTTTCTGCCCCAAAGTCATCCCAACATTATAAATGGTGAACGCAGTTCATGACAGATGAACACTATTGTAAAGGATTGGGTAAAACTTACTGCTGATTTTTTAAAATTGTAATGCATACTTATTTTTGTGTGAATCTGTCATGTTTAGGGGTTACAGGAAGTCTGTTTAAAAAAATAAAATATGGAAAGGTAATACAGGCGTATGTATCAGACGAACATAGGCTATACGGAACTTGGAAATGCGCGCTTTAATCTGAGAGCCGTGGTGAGTTTGACTGAGGCACTGTATTACCAATTACCGTGAAGAGAATGGAATGATATTATAACAGAATGTCTGGGATGGTAACTGTATCATGAAACTATCAATACATGGCCAGGTATAAATGGAAATTTGGCGATTTAAAGACATACAAAGTTGCACGCTTATGAATTATGTCTAAAATGGTCAAATAGTCTACATGTATACGCATTTTACACATATAACATTACTTTACACTTTAATAAACTTGCTGAAAATTTGGTTTCTTAGTATGTATTGTTTTAGTGTAATTTTACATCTATATTAAATGATTTTCTTGTGCCAAAGTTAAAAATTTAATGACTTTCATTTAACAATACTTTGTCACCAATTTAACATATACGTATACATAAAATGTATTACGATCTTCACGTATATCCAAGATTTATTGCTGCACCTAATATATAACATACCGCCCGCCAACTACCAAGTTATTAGCAAAATATTTATCAGTGTTTGCTTCATGGTGTCAAGTACGAGTTTTAAATACATAGATATAAAATTCACCACGATTTTGGCTTATATCTAAGATTTACTGCGGACCCTAGTACACTGCATATAATACATCATCCCGCCAACTACCAAACATTATTAGCAAAACATTTTCAGTTCTTGCCTTATGGAGCTAAGTTAATGAAAATCTCATGTCACATAACCTATGGACTGTAGAGTAGCAGGTTGAAGTAACAAGTGCGCAATCTGGCTGTTTATTAATTGTTGTCCTTTATTTCATATGTAAATACATTTATGCAATTACGCGCAAGGGCTCTGGCATTTTGGCACCTACACCTGCTTAGCATTGAGCCACACCTCTAGCATTAGCGACACCATTGCGCTAGCCAAAGTGTTACACCAAATGCGACCTGACGTTGTCCTTATAGTACATTTGAACCTGGGAATAAGGGACACCCATGAGACTGTGAAAAACTGTCCTGAATTCTGAGGTGGTCTTATTTCTCAGGTCCATTTCTGTGTATTGAATAGGACTGGGGACTGAAGTAGCTGCCCTTAAATAAATTCCCAAGTTGTTCCTGTTTCTTAGGTGGTCTTAAAAGACAGGTTTCACTGTATAATCACAGTATTTATTCATTGCGTATAAGACTGAGCACAATCGCTCTAGTAGTAATGGGTATTACCCTGTGGTTATTAATCCCTTGTCTGTGCGTGCATGCGCACTGGCGTCGGGGGATTATAAAAAGGTGCGAATTGTGGTAAGAAATCCTTGTGGAAACATCTCTTTAAATAGAGCGTGTTGTGCCTGCCGCTTTTACGTGAGGATAGCACTAGTCCTGGACATCTACAATAAGGACGGATTTATACGACTTCATCGTGTTTTGCCCGATGTGAACATTTATTAACACGAACAATGCCGACAAGCATACCCATGCATATTATGCATGTTATAATAAGACTATCTGCAGTTTGCTAACAATCTGTGAATGGGTTGTTGAAACGGAAAATTGGTGCCCTTCCGTGCCTTGTTGAGACCGGGGCACTGAAAGAGCAGTGCCTATAAACGGCTTGTTGTGGCCAAATGCGGCCTTTAAATATACATGCAAGGCTGTCTTAAAATGGAGGGGTATTTGTATTGAAACTATAAGACTGATGTAGGTAGGTAGTTTTATTGTCACTATCAGCTTGTCACTGATGGTCGGGCCATCAGTGCTAAGCTGATTTTTTATTGTTTAAAATACAATAAAGTCTGAAAATGGAACGGTCTTACCTGGCAGGGTCCACTATGGGGAGTGACGTAATTATTGCTGTGTCAAGTGAATATAAACCTATGTATGGAAAGCGTAGAGAAAGGCCTACAGGGAATATGTTCTACGTGTGCATGACATGTTTTCCCACAGGAAAGCATAGTATCACTCAGTAAATTCTGTTGGAAAATGTTTCCTTCACAAAAAGAAAGTATATCCCTCGGACTGTATCCAGATCATGCTGTTGTTTTTGGGATTTTTAGTTTAAATTGGTTCATTTTGCATGGAATTAAAATGTTATGACAGAATTTTAACCAAGGTAACTGGTAATAGCTTTCCAATGCCTGTTTATCGCCTATACAGTGTAGTTTTGCCAAATGGTTAGGGTGAGGATCTAAAGCAGGTATTTCAAGAGAAATATGAGTAGATTAGAAATGATTGGGCTTTACGTGTTCTTTGTGTAAAGGTACTGGCTGTCTGAACAGGGCACAGCGCCTTGGCAGTGATAGGAAAAGATAGAAGTGATCCAGACTCCGAACAGACCCTTTACACTACTCACCTGTCAATTCACCATTTCGAGGACTGTAGGCTGTCGTGGGTTAGGCGTTGTTGAGAAATGATTAAACGGTTTCATTATTATTTCACTGTCTTCCCTACATTATCTCATCCATCAAGCTTGACAGTGTCTCAGTCACATATAGAATGTCTCGTCATTGCTTAATCTTGTGATGACATACGAAACGGAAATTATGCCACGGTGAAGATACCTTGTATATGTTCCATAATCTGTCTGTAATGATGCTCCCTCTATTACCTCGTGCGACAGAAGGAGTGTACCAGACTATCCAATGGGATTTTAGATGCAAGGAATAATCAAAGATCGATAAAGCAAGTAAAGTTTTAATCCATTTTTTAATAAGTACCAATGATCATAATACAGTTACCATAGATGATGCAAAAATGTGACCTTCAAACCCCCCACAACAAAATCCAACCCCGTCTCATGCTCATATTAAACGAAACTGCATAGCCGTATTTTAGAAGAACCCACCCCCGTCTGAACGACCTAAGCTAAATTTGGAAACTACAATGTATGTCCAACGATAGGACGAATAGATATGGCAGCCAAATGCCAAGTTTACCAGTCGCCTGTCTCAGTCGTCAGCCAAGGGTAAAGGGTTACTGGCCTTATATACTATTTGCATTTTAGCACACTAGAAAGGGTGTGTATACTGGCATTGGGGTTTGCACAGTGAGGCCCTAGAGAAGTATGACAAAGTACCTTCAGTACATTTCCACATGAGCAAAGCATTTCTTTCAGGTTGGGATATACCTTCCGGTACGAAATCATGTTTTTAGTCCGCGATTACTTGGATTCAACAGATTTGGCTGGCTGAGTGACAACGAGACAGCAATGGATATTGCTACATATATATTAAATTATTTGTATTCGAACGTCCCTATTTTAACGTCTTGGGGCTGTATACAGGTAACGTTAGATGTAGCTTCGAACAAGGATAATTTTAGCTCCGCATGATTTAGATGATGTAGATCTAGCGCAGGTATTTCAGGAGAAAAATGGAAATCATTGGGGTTTTCGTGCATTTTGTTATATAAATGCAATTCCTGTCTTAACTTCTTAACTGGGCACAGCGCCTTGGTAGTGAGAGAAAACGATGAAAGGGATCCAGACTCAGAATCGAGTCTAACTCACTGCTCACCTGGCAACTCGCCATTTCGAGGACTATACGCTGTCGTCGGGGAGGAGTTATTGGAAAATGATTGAACGGCTTCATTATTACGTTACCCTCTCCCACAAATTATCTCATCCATCAAGCTTGACAGTGACTCGAACACACGTAGAATGTGCTCATCATTGTTTAATTTTGTGATTACATACAAAACGGAAATTATGCCACGGTGGAGATACCTTGTATATGTTTCATAATCTTTCCACATGAGCAAAGTATTTCCTTCAGTTTGGGATCTACCTTCCGGTAAGAAATTATTTTAGTCCGCAATTACTTTGATTATACAGACTTGGGGCTTTCTTGCACAAACAAGGGCCGGTAAGAAGGCTCCTTGGGCTCGGAGAGCGGGGGCGGGGAGGGGGAGTACAGCGATGCATATTGCTACTGTATATATTAACGTATATGCACTCGAACGTCGCCTATAACGCATTGGGCCTGTATACAGCTAACGTTACATGTAGCTTCGAAAAAGTTTTAGCTGTCCGTGACTTTGACTAAGCTATTGTCGTGGCGTGCTAGCGTCCGTCGTCCCTCGTCGTCTGTTAAGACACGTTTCCTAAGCGATCTTTAAGAACATTAAGGTCAACATACACTATGCAAAAAGTTAAGGATATTAAAAATATCTTTTTTGTGTGTGTAGTGTACCTCTCTGTCATACATATATCTTTAAACGAAATTTGCCTTTTGGGATTTTTTGGTTCCGAGGGTACTTTTAACGTTTTTTTTTTTTTTTTTGTCCTTTTCGTTAACAAAGATCCCCATGAGAAAGACATTTCAACAAGCTAAACTCCTCCACATCGCATCGAATACTTTCCACACCTCTCCAGAATTTTCATTTCAGTGATTCTCTCAAAAGTACTGTTTCGGATTTCAAACTTTTATGAAAGTTTTTAAAATTTGAACTTACAGTCTGCGTTAAGAACTTGACTCGATGTCGAATGGCAAAGTCGTATATACTTATATTTCGTAGGCTAATTTAACAATAACGACCTGAATCAGACCATATACAACTATACCGTCCAATATGAGCCGGCAGGAACGAAACTGTCAAATAAATAAATAAATATACAGACAGGCAATCAAGCAAACACATATACGAATAACTAAATAGATATTCATATATAAAAAGGAAATTTTGGGCCCTTTCTACTGCTATAAATATTCGAATCGCTCGGACAGAAAGGCAAGCCGGCCTTTATATATGCAGTCACGCATTACGGCACTATAACTACGCCCAATGCAACGCTCGGCTGGCCTTGAATGACCTATTTGCTGGGGTTTTATTTGTATTGGAGGGTAGAGGTAAGGGGACGAAACGGTGGTGCGGCGATGACTCACACGAACCCCGACACAAGGCAAGTCTGGTACCTGCCCGGGCATGCCAGCGTAACCGTCTTGTCTGACAAAGCATCGAACTTATATAAACGACAAAATACTGCAGTAGCAACACGTCTCGTGGAATCTTGACTATTGCATTGCAGTGGATAAGTGCAAAATTTTGTAGACAACGGTAGGTACAAAATAATTGTTGGTAAATATAGCCAAACGAGCAGCATTCTCTGCTACTGACCACTGTGTCTTCGAGCGATTGACGATCCATATCCCATAGATGACGATCTGTTTGTATGGTGTTGTTACGTCATTATTAGCTATTATCCCGGACGTGTGTGGTTCCGTATGTAGCCTGTTTGACTATACCATGTATACAGGCGATATGCAACAGATTTGTGTACACAGCCAATGGACGACCCTGGGCTTTGTAACCTTGCCGTTATGTGCTTCTGTATGCAGCTAAATATAAAACCCTTGGCCAGCGTTCAGTACTTATCTCTATGCACAAGTGTCACTTTCGCAATGGCGTAGGTGCATCGCGCATGCGCACCACACACAAGCCTAAGCGAAATAATCGCACGGTTCATGTAAGGTTTTATAAAAAAACATAACCGTTATGTGTGGCATGAAATATCGTGGTATCACTGGCTTAGATTTAAAATGTGTTGTCTGTAAGTATTTTGCATCTACTGTATGCGACAATCAACATGAAGTTAGCAAAGCTTTTCACGTAGTGTCTCCATCAGTTCTTCTATGGACATGATAGGAACTCCCTACGTTTTATTATTCTGGGGTAGTGCTTATGTGGCGATCCATTAGATACCAAAGTCATTATATATATATATACATATATCTTTATTCGTACAAAGATGTACATGCACATACATTAATTACAGTTAAATTACAAATTGGAAACTGAGTAATTCTACTACACGGTTTAATGCTACTACATATACCTCACCACATTTTAAATTAGTGGACACATGCATATTATAGGTACCCAAGTTTAAGTTCCTCAGTAATCGGTTAGTGCTACTATAGACCAGCAAAAGTCCGGAATATAGTGTCTAAATTTTGTAAGGGATTATAATATATTAACACGTTAGATAGATCAAAATTAAGGAAGCCCGGAGGCCTATCAGGTTCTTTTAGGAGGTAACAGGTGAACCCAAGGAATGGTTTTGAAGCTTTGACAGCATCAAATACAATATAATCCAGTCAGCAAGAAATCCGGCAGATCTAGCTTGTCCAGCAAAGAATCTGGCTTGCTGAAAAATAAACTGTCACAACTGTAAATATATAGAGAGGATATCAACACATAATTAACATTATTAACCTTACTAAGTTTGAAGATTACCAAACTATAATACACAAAAACCATCTTAAATATCATATACTGATGATTACATGTGATTAGAATGCAGTAATTCACAAGTTTACCATAGTATTACTGTGTACCAATATACTACAAGTAACCGATTACTGTAAATGTGATTTACCTATGGCCAGAACATAATACACACACTATATGTACGTGACATA
>JAAUYG010061190.1_pt1 | contig 13880 bp, 4 predicted proteins | sample 7278091 | NCBI WGS metagenome assembly JAAUYG01 (sample SAMN14350201, study PRJNA611818) | marine sediment metagenome | isolation source: surface marine sediment (0.6m) | place: French Polynesia: Moorea | collected 2018-08
CCCCCCCCCCCCCCCCCCACACACACACAAGAGCATTGGAATAAACCCCTGGTGGGGTTTGATAATGAAAGCCCTGTTACCCCAGATAATGTAACATCAACCGATAATATAACTTCAAATTTACCTATAATGTAACAACTAACTGATAAAGTAAAAACAATGTAACAAAAATGCCGACAATGTAACAAGTCTGTCTAATTGCCTTAATAAGATCCAAAATAAAGCTAATTGAAAAACAATTGAAAAGTCGCTATTGTTCTGTAGCCACTTTGATTTTCTGTCCCCTTAATCAAGAATGTGGTAAGTTCGCATTGCCAATGACAGAGAAAAACGTCGACTGCGTAGGATCTAGATTACCAAGATTGAAGACTTTCGGGGGGAGGGGGCGATCAAAGGAGTTGCTAGATTCCCGTGGCTTGGGGTGTGTAGGCGCATCAATCACTTTATACATACCAAGCCGACAGAGAGACCTGGAATATTCTTAACAATTAAAGGTCCCAGAAACCCCAAAAGAATGTGGTTGCGAATGTGGTCAGATTACGGTCACTTTAAGGGAACATAGCCAGTCTTACTTGCTTGTGGAAACACGCGAGTGAAAAGAAGTGTGCCCTGTTACTCAGGGTTCGGATATGGCTTCCCGTTATTAACACTTCAAAAGGGACTCTCTCGGTTCACAATAAGTCTGATATGACTGACTGATTCTAACTTAATAGTTCAGTTTGGCTCACCTTGATATACTTATTATGGCCTAATCATATTCTATTCTTGGTTCATGAGTGTATGTTGGTACCGGACTACGGAGTCATGTTAGAGGAAGAAAATGTTAACTCTCGGAGTCAGCAGTTGACCCCATGTCGCGGTCGTCACATGATCAGCCCGGTCATGTGACGACCGTGACATCATCAGTCAGGTGGTCGAAACGTCTGACGACTTTTTAACGTTTGACCCAACATTTCTCTTCCTCTATTCTTGATTCAATTATTCGCTTGCCCCAAGGGATTATTAGCCGATTGGTTTTAAGGGATTAAATGTAACAATGATATGTTTAATATCTATCAATTACAAATTAAAGCCACCCTACCATAAAGAAGTCTGTTTAGCAACAAACCGATAATCTCACGGAGTACACTTGCCTCAAAGAGTAACATTGTCTACATTTTGGCCATCGTCTTATATCTCCGGGTGTACAATACAAATGGGAAATTCTGAAAACTATTTCATTTTTCTAATCTTGACTATAATACAAAATGATGATGATTCCATGCCAAATAGCGTTTCATAATTTAAATAGAGAGCCCTAATCTTGTGTTATACTTACAAATCTGTACCACTACAACATGCACCACCAAGGTAAATACATGGTGCTTTCTCTGTGAATATGTATTACTATACCATTACTTAATTTACAAATATGTCAATCCACATACGATATTCAAGCAGAAATTACTTGTTTTGTTAAATTCGTTAATTCAACTACAATAACAATTCAACAGCTTACCTTTTACGCACATAGTGGTTAAGCCTGCACAAGTTGCGACGACTCCAAACAGCACACGCCATACACAGTTGTGCTGTAAACACAGCATTGTTGTCTGTGATTATGTTTTTCACAACCGCCCTTTTCCTCACGTTAACTTCAACGGATAATTATCTGGTTTTTGGTATGTCAATTTTAGTATAATTATCACATAACAATATTCACACAATATTTCAGAAGGGTATACTGCAACTGTGCTGTGATATCCGGATGTCGGTCGGCACTTAACGCGGTTGTCTTCCTTATCAGAAAAATTACTATATCTATATTTAAATAACAGCAGTGCACACATAGCACATTTACATACTTGGTTATACCGTAGGGACTTGGAATTAAAGACATCCATGATCCTGGCTAAAGTGATCTCTATTTTGGGTTAATCTGACTTAAATTTTTATTTCTGAACCACAAAACATATAGCACTGATGTTAAACTTTGGACATAACATAAGCAGCGTTCTTATACTTCAGCGCCGGTCTTAAATGTTACCACTTTTTCAAGCAGAACTTTTTCAGAATTCAGACGGTTAGAGTAGAGGCATTTGGTTTATGGCACCTATACCGACATATACATATAGCACCACATCGCTAGCTGACCTCAGTGGATCATGAAGTAAGCTAAGAGTGAAAATGGTAAAGCTACTCGACTGGTTGCTATAACTAGGTAACCACCTGTCTACAGCTCTAGTAGATGTTCACCAGTGCCTTTTTTGCTAAATAGAAAAAAAAGTGGACACGCAGAAAAAGATACATTAGACGAATTGGAGAGAGAGAGAGAGAGAGAGAGAGAGAGAGAGAGAGAGAGAGAGAGAGAGAGAGAGAGAGAGAGAGAGAGAGAGAGAAAGAGAGCTCTGCAAATATTTACGTAGCTAGCTCTTCTATGTGTCGGTATCAGGCAAAAATAAATGTTTTAAGTGGAAAAACGGACGATAATTGATGACATAAGCTGTGATCTGCATAGCCCAAACAACTGAAATCGATCATACAAGACAATTTGTTTCCTTTTCACAACCTATTTTTTTTTTTACAAATTAACAAAATGTGTTCAAAATTTGAACCAGGTGTCTAAAGCAGGCAATTCTACAACGTTTATAAGGTAACGCTTTAAACAAGTAGCATAAGTGCCATAGCTCTCTAGCATTGCCAAAAAATAATTCTTGCTGAAAGAGTATGCCATAAATATCGACTTTTCGTCAACAGTAGTCGACTGTGTTACGTTTGTGATCATACACACATATAGCGATGCGTGGCTGCTTGTTATAACATTCAGACATGTTATACCGGCCAGTTATACTGCTAGCCTTAACCAGTTATCGATAAACAGTGTATTGTTTGTGGTTTTCTGGTACTCCTCTCTCTTACAGACTTCATAGTAAGTATTCACGGTGAACCATATCAGCAATACCCATGCAAGATCTCTTGTGTTAATTCTATGTGAAGGTCACTGCATGCACGACAAATTACCAACAGTGTCATATCCACTGTGACTACGTTATGAAAATGGAGACGATGAAATCTGAGTGGATGTCTTGCACAGTTTTTCTTCTTCTGCTCAAAATAAATCCCAGTGATTATCTGTCAGTCTTGTGTTTCTGTCTGTTACCAACGTCCTCTGTTCAAAACTGATAATTGTGCAAAAGTCGGTAAGTGCAAGTAATTAACGCATATGAGCAATTGTGAAGCATTTTATTCTCGAAATATTAACGTATTGCAGTAAATTCCGAAGCTGACACAATGATTTATGTCCAACTATATTCTGTAAAATCATGGCTATTATTAGGCGGGTTACTCTGTTTCCTCGGCAGCATAATTCGACGCCCTATTCCCCACCCCTCCCGCATCAACACCATACCAATCCCCCTCGCCACTCCCGTCAGTAGCTGCTCACATTGTAGCACCTAAAGGTAGTCAGTGCCGAACAAACGACAACTGTGAAGGATGGCAAGGCTATTCTTCGACACGAAGATGAAACTTTACAAAATGACCAATATAGATGCATATAAAATGTTTAAAAAGTTTCAGGAAGCACACTCGCAAACAGAACGCGTACACTCAAAGGACCAATCAGAATTTGCTGCAAGCCTTAGGCTATCTAATCTGCCATGGATGACTGAAGCAGGAGCACATTTATTGAAACTGTGACAAATACAAAGACTTGGGTGTTTGGCATTCTATAATGTTATTTTTTCACAATACACGTTACGTATCAGTTCGATTTAACAGGACTGATATTGTAATGCCTGTAAGGCTGTAAAGCGTGCTTATACAATTCCATCATGCGACCACTATAATAAGCAAAATATTATTTACAAGCAACTGTTTATTTGTTCAGCCCCTTTCTGTGAGAAACGCAAGCAAATGCCATATATGATCGAAGTGACGTAGAGAAAAACTGTACATCACGCAATGATGTGAAAGCCTGGCTATGAATCATCACATGACAGGTTACTTGTTTTGTTGTTATAAAGCCAACTATATTGATATATAAACGCATTATGTATATTTAACTAAACACTTGGACGAGATTATCAAAGTGAGTGGTTTGAGATCACTGACCGTTATCACCAAAGTGGCACGAGAACACTGCGCTGAGATAACCCGAGTGGCCCGACATTAGCCTAACACCATAAACGTTAAACTTGTATCCGGTCAAACCTCTAGCTCGCTCAGTGGTGGGGCGACAACGATTGATAAGAAACAAAACGTTTCGAAATCACATGTATCCCATGTTAACACGTGCTGCATGTATTATTTAATTACCTTGACGTTGTACACAGCCGGTTTAATGAGAGGAACCTTGTTTTTTATTTACTCAGGTAGTTGAGTTCTCCAAACAGCCTCCCAAAAGTATGCTATCCTGAGACGTCGGTACGGAACCCTTGGGAAAGTGCAAGATGTCTAACTCTTGTTTTGGTATTGTCAAAGAATCTAACTTATGTCGAGAGAGAGAGAGAGAGAGAGAGAGAGAGAGAGAGCATTAAACTGAAGCCACAATTTGCGCTTTCAATGATTAGGTATTCCGATTATTCATAAACAATGTTGAGAAATATATTCACGGTTTATTTTAATTGTAGCAAGAGGGTCCCAGGGTACCGGACGTTCTGCTTGCCCTTTTGCCAGATAAAACTAATTAGCTTTATGGATAATGGCAATATAGCTGAGGTAACTTCTCTTCAAAGTGCCACATAAAATTTGGCAGATCGCCAGAAAAAAGCACCTGTATTTCCCAGGATTACATGCTTTCTCTAAAGTTTAGTTTTGCCAGTTCCTCAAAATGTTGTCATATTCGCAGATACGTGTTTGTAACTGCATGGGCAGCACGAGGCTTTCGCGGCTGCATGTTTACCGTTGAGAGGGCTAGACCAGATAAAGACAAACCTCTTTCTTATCAGAGATGTCAGTGACAAGAATCAATAAACTGATCACATGATAAGCCCCATGTGATGTAACATTGGCTAGGCATTTTTGGTAAGACGAAACTTATAGCAAGCGAATGTCCACCAGTCTCTTTTATTTTGAACAATACGATTTAAGACATTAATTGCTGGGCGCTGTGACAACAGGAATGACTGACGGGACTCAGCGAACGTCCTCAGGTGAGACTTTCTGCCTAACCTTGTCAACAAGCCTGCTATTGTATTACATGTATAAAGTTGTGGCTTCAGTTTGGATATCATTATATACGCTTATATCTTTATCTTTATCTTTATATTAGGAATGGGTGTTAGACGCACGGAAGAGTCTGTCGTCTGTATTTTTCAAGTAGATCATCTTTATAGGTCAAGTACTTTTCATCGCGTACATGAGGCAGTTTCTTTGGCAAATGACAAAGATATGTAAAATGCTATGGCTCCTTCAAATGTGTCCGTGCTGGCCAACACTTACAGAAGCACGGCAATATTTAGCATGGAACACCATGGGAAAGACAACCGTGCTTCGTAGGTGGAAGTGGCGCATAGTTTATGCTGCCATGGGATTTTTCTGTACACTTCAAAGTTCAGATGTCTATTGACAAACCGATGCCTATCATAAAAGAAGCAAATATTATCAAATGTTTTCAAATAGAGCTTTACTTATATCCCGGGCTTATAGCTTTGAGCCAGTTTTTCGTGCGACAACGCCCGAACTGGCTACTGAGACGGAACGGCCTAGCTCTCCAGTGACAACACCTGATGGCTGCGTTAGCACCATAGTTGTTGCTAGGCAACACCTGAAGGCACTCAATTTCTCATTGTGTGCTATATGAATTGAACTGTCCCTGTAATTTACGGCTTACTGGCTCATCCGGTGCCACTTTACAACCTCCTTAGATCGAATGCGCTACATCAGTTTTTGTTCACATACCACAAATTAAATTGCATTTGCTTATCATTATATAACAAAAAGGAGATGTGGTGGCCCTTTGCCGCCATTTAAAAGATAGTACGCTTGGGGTGAGAAGGAAACTAGGAGAAACGTCGACACCTGGTGTTAGTACATCACAGCCTGTCAGTGGATTAACCTTTGGTACACCCTACAGCCACTACTAATCTGTCTGCTGGATTGCGACCACTAGTGGTGACACGATGCAACCCTCTCACCAATCAATGTAACTCTACAGATTAACCGAAGTACCAAGTATTTAACCACCCAGTTGCTACTTTTAAGTGCATAGCAGTTGTATGTGGACTCGTGCACAGATAAAACTAACATGCTAGGTTGGGCACAGATCATTTGATATTCGAGGTGTGCTGGGGTACTAGAGCAAAACTATACCCCAGAGTATAGAGTATTTCTTCTTGAATAGTCCCAAGTCTTTCAAAGACGCAGACGGTGCATTTTTAAGGGAAATTTTATAGAGGACAGTTTGATTTTAAGAACGTGATACACTGCCCACATGTCAGACGTTTTTATTTCCAATGCTGAGCGGGAGGGAATGTATACGTTAGTGCTTGGATTCCTAAATCACAGAGACATACAAAACTTGTTTAAACTATTGTTTATGTTTGACATGAGTATTGCTTTTCTATATTGTTGAAAATCTTACTTCCCCCATGCTAATAGTGTAGGAACACAACGTTCTTTGCGGTAAATAATGGCATCATGTAGTAGCAATATTGAGTGAGGAGCCTGCCTGTGTTGTGCCAAAAACGAGAAAGGCAGTCGATGGGGTCCAGGGCTCTGTTTCATAAAACAAAACATAAAGGCCTACTGCCCTATGTAAAGAAGTCTTCAGCCATGTATTTTGAAAAGACCTCCATACTAATTTTGGCATCAGCAAAATATTACAACGCGACAAAAATTGACACTAAATATAACATGAGTTGCTAGAAACGATACCTAAATTAAATATTTTAAAAACACATAGAACGGTTCGAAATTAGTTTTAAGCTACAATAATGCTGCCTTCCAGTGTTAGATAAGACCGATCCTTCATGATGTGGCAGCTGTCCATGTCCAATGTCTATGCGGAAAGCAAACCGAAACATGGCATATCAAGACAGGCTGACTGCAGACGACAAAGTACACAGAATAGAAACCCTACTGAGGGACCATCAAACTTCCTCGACCAGTTCAGGTCAGAGATTCCCTGCAGGCAGAAGATCTCCATGTACACGGCCAATCTCAGCAAACTGTGCGGACCTATTGAATCCAACCCTGGGCCAGCGGGCAGAGATGTAAACCCTCTTGCTCAGAATCAGCAAACAGATGGGGTGAGTACAGATTTGTTTTTGCAAAACTGCTTGTGGTCATATGGCTTCAGATGGTATTAGATTTATCCACAATGAATTGAATAAGTTGCATGTTTGAGTGCAGTTAGGTAAGGCTAATGCGTCATGATTGCTCTTGTATTTGTCCGTACCCTGCCTGAGTCCGCTCAACTGTATAGAGTACAAATCGGATGTTCTTCAAACGTATTTGTCTTCAGTGTATTTGCTATGCTTTTGGCCTTCTGCATGCCAGGACAAGTTGGGTTCATCTAGTGCACATTGGGTGAACATTACGCGACACGTCAGAAACTGACAACTGCAAAGCAAACGTGGTTGAAAGTTATTGAACCTCAGGTGTATGCTTGGAGGAGAAACAGGCTACTTGCCTTCCACATGTCGCGATCATGTTAGACGCATTGGATGTTCGTTGAAAATCGACATATAACTTGGAGAGGGCTGGTCATACAGCAAAACCGGTTACATTTTTGCCATTGGACGTATACGTACGTTGTATCTTGGGCTATTTAATAGTGCATACATGTACATCAAGACCTTTCTGGAGTTATTTTGTGCTTTTGAAAATTAGACTTTTTATTGGAAACTGGTGGGCATGGATCAAAATTGATAGAAATTTGGGTATATTTACAGCTTAATGGGGTAGTGCTTTTATGCTATAAGCAGAGCTAGGTAATGCAATTAAAATTAAGGTCGTGCCTCCCTGGCGCACGCCCATAAACATAAATCTCTCCATCAGAGTGCCAAGGCCCCTTGATCTCCTGTTACGGAACAGACCCACTGACTGTAGCGGTTGTGTGAAACATTTTCTTTGTGATTTACACGTTTTACATCATGACAAAACGACATTATGTGTCTTCTTTCTAGCGCATGGCGACAGGTGTAATATTAGAACGTGAGAAGAATGAGCCAACAATTCACTTACATGGATGCGGTGGACAAGAAGTAGGTGCAGACGAGAGGAAACAACTTGGTTACCACGAATGTATCGTAGGTTCAATCTAAACTATCATTTGCATGTTCTGTCTTTTTAAGAGTATTACTATTTTACGAAGCATTGAGCTACGATAATAAAAAACAAAGACACATAAAAACCAAAGGACAAAATATAAAGCTACTCTATTGGTCAATGATAAAACTTGAACTTTTTACCTATACATCCCTGTGATATTGCACCAACAGTTGAAGTGATATTTGAAAAAATAATCCTTATTAATAAACCCAGTGGTAAGAACCGTTAAATCTATCTGTCTCTGGTGTATGCTTAGAATACTTTATGGTATGAAGATTACCCTGATTAGTTTAATCTTCTAAGTGAAAACACAGCTAATCATAACTGACCGTGCTGTGTTCCTGTTCAGGAAGAAGAACCATTATTGTGTGAATACCGGAAATTCTATTACACAACTCTAATGGAGATCTCCTCTATACGGACGCTCAGTGTCATGCCTATTCCTGATTGTGAACAAGATGGGGCAATCAATAACTTCCGAATGTTCCTTCGCGGTCTAAGCATTCCAGAATTCGAGAATGACACGGCAAATTATGCCAGAGAGAATTACATGCGAGACACGCTTTTGGAACACATACGGAACGTAACCACACAGAACCAAAATTTTCTCTTCGAGGGACACGTAGAAAAAATAGGCTCCTCGTGGGATGGAAGTAAACTACGCCAAGTTGACGAAGTTGACCTCCTGTATGTTCTCAGCCAGACACAAGTTGAGATAGTAGAAATGGATAACACTTTCAGTGTTAAATGGGGCGACAAAGTATGTAAGCCACGTGAGCTGGTTGAGGATTTTGCAGATTCACTGGAACGCGTGCTTTCTGATTCACCTCCTAAAAATCTGCAACATGGAGGATACGCAGCTCCCGAATTCAGTGGAGTAAGACTATGTGGTCCAGCAGTCACCGTGCTTTACCAAAGCAAGGGAGATGAGGCTAGTGAGAAACATGGAAAAGGAACCCACATATCTGTGGATATCACACTTGCTGTACCATGTCATGTTTAGGATGTGCAGAGGCACTAGAGTCGGCGTTGGTAGAATGGAATGAGAAGAACTTGAAGCATGTCAACGAACCAGTTGACGGTTGCTTTAAACTTCATGCTGTACCGAATACAGTCAGTGATCGTTGGCAACTATCCAGTGCGCTCTTCGAGTCCGAGCTTCTGAACCAACTGGGATCTGCATCATCAGAGTCGACAGTGAGAAAAGCTTATCTCCTCTTGGAGGCCTTATTTTACCGGATCGACAAGAAAGCGATAGGGGAAAATATCTTTGGAATCAATGAGATAGGAGTAAGAGAAAGATCCCGAGAACTCTGTAACAGACTTTTAGATAAAATTATTCATAAATCAATGTGCAGAGAGCAACTGAACAGGTTTGTGCGATACGGGCACGCATTGCTCCAGAGAGACAAAAGTGTGTTGCATGGTGAACTGGGAAAAGAACATTTGGCCATAAACAAAGCGGCATCCAAACACATCCTCTTACATGAGGCTCAACCAAGTGATTTCGAAGTGAAGCATTGCAAATCTAATCAGGTGTTTCGGTTGATGAAGCAAGTGATTGACAAATTGGTCACGGCCGAGGTTTTTGTGAATCATGCGCTTCAACAATACCTGGTCCGCCATAACCTTCACAGTCCTGGAATCTGCAAATTCTCTTTCCGGAAGTTCATGGCCTACAAATGTGAGGAGTTGGCAGTAAGGCTTCAGTGCTGTTACCGGATGGCTTTGGAGCACTGTCTGTCCGATGTAAGTATATCAAAAAGCACACAATGATGTTTGTTACTGATCTGTTATCCTAATGTGTTCTAAAATAAAGCACACATTTAAGATTGAAAGAACCAAACATAAAATATATTAATGTATTTTGCTTCAACGCACGTAAATGAAATCATATACATGTAGTGCCGTGAAAGCGTTGATAATTTTGTATTTTGCCATACCATGCTATATACATTAATATACGGTGAACCACGATAACAATAATCCAAACTATTATTTACACAGAAACAGCGTCAGCAAATGGTCATCAGCGAACGCAATGCCATATACCAGAAAAGCGCTATGGATCTTGTTGCAAAGCAAACTGAATATGAAAATGGGGAAGAGAACTACAAGCACATTTCAAGGAAGGTAAGTCAGCTGACAGTCAGTGTAAATGAATAAGTCAGTGTTAATGAATAAGTAAGTGTAAAGGGATAATAAATATATTTTATTGTATATGAGAGAAATGTTAGAACTGCTTTTATAAAATTCGCATAGATATCACAAATGCTTTTAATTTTGAAATTTGTGACAGTCTATAAAGCAGCTGCAGTGATTTGTCGTACAAAAATGGTCGAGCACTGTGGTAACTGTGGTAACTGTGGTAACTGTGGTAACTGTGGTAACTGTATGACATATCACAAGTAAATATAAAAGGAAACTAAATGCACTGCACCCGATTAGATTGTCTTGTTAATTTTTCCATGCTGTTGGGTTTTCAGCATGTATGGCAGTAACACATGTATAAACTAACTTGTTAACTTGTTTTGTAACGTGCATAAATATTATACCTTTATAAATCTGTGGGCATTCGATATCGATATGTGTCGACCTGCTGTTACGCTAAACATCTCGCTATTGCCATTTTGTTTACTCAGTGTTTATAGAGACAATTTCCAGCAGTTTCAAACAGATGAGTTTAGCAACCACAAAACAGTATCGCATCTTTCAGATAACAGGAAACAGTGCGGCAACCGATCCAGAGTACTGTCTACTTTCATATTGGGACACAAGGGACAAGTATATGCACAAAACATGTTACAAATAGCTCACTGCTGTTATTACACTGATGTATAGTGTTAATAAAGTGAATATTCGCTAGTTATTTCACGGGAATGATATTCACTCAAATACACATGTTTTGCATCATGTCAGATTACAGGAACCACTGGGACTGCAGACACAAAGTGCTACGTGTACTTCCACATTGGGAAGCATGGTCCAACTGTCGGCGACAGTCGGGTAGAGGACTTCACTGTTGGGCATAGAGATTTTGGATTTGCCAGGTTTCCAGGACAAACAAATATCGGGAATCTCAACTTGTCTGACACAGGTAGACACCGGTGAATTCTACTGTGCCATGCTCTACGTCACGCCTTTGTGTTGATTAAATTTGCCAGTTGTCTACCGTTGCTCACCTTTGAAGATTATTTTGTGAAACATTCAGCAGACGGTGTATTTTGTTTGCTACCATTTTCTAATTTTACTTTACTGTTTCATTCTGAATTACTCTCAGTTGTCTTGGGTCATAAATGAGAAATGGTGTCACTACTTAAAGTTCCTTTAGCACTAAACTAAGTTAAGAATAAGACTGTCTCTTAAACTTAAAGCGAATTACATATGTATAGTCAAAATTCTGAGGTTGTGAAATCATTGTGATATATGTAGTAAACTTGGGATATATGCATGAACATCCTAATTGTCTATAGAGTTCCATGCCCTTCATAATTACCTTTGACTTCTTTCTCGTAAACCTAATGGAATATACCGAAGGATGTTTAGCAAGAAGATTTATTTGAAGCACATTTGAACATCGGCTGCGTGTCTACTTTTCACTTCCCGTTCAGTAAAGTTTACCCAAAGCCGAATCAACATCTATCCAGATGAGCACTGCAAACCAGAAGTAGGACATGGCCTTAACAGAAGCGCTGAAATAACTTTATATCGTGTGCAGCCAAAGAGAGGTTCATTTCCTGAGAGTGAGAGATGCCTAATGGTAAATCACATGTTGATAAAATTATAAGAACACTGATAATCATCAACTTTAAAACGTCTCAGGGTTTTACGGAATGGTGTATTATAATTTCTGATTCTACTCTCAGCTACCTTTGTTGCGACGTATTACTCTGTAGTTGATAATGGTACGGTATTAATATATAACGAATCAACAGCAATCCGTGACAAACTTTGAAGTTGTGTGCATACTCTTTATACGAAGGTGAAGAGAAGAACGGCGAGGATGGGAGCCACATTTGTAGAGTATGAACCACAATCAGGGCGCTGGTCATTCAAGGTAAATTCTATTTACCAGGAAATTGATATGGGCATTCACAAATGTGCTCATGTTGACATGTCGTTGCCTTTTGTACTGGCTAGATTCTACAGGCCGCACATGCATCGACAAGCCATGGTTAGTTTAATGTCTTAAAAATCTTATCACTTTGTATAATGTCTCAGCATTCTGTTAATTATGTCGACACACAATATCATTCTCAAATCTATTGCAATACTACATGTACACCTGTTGACAGGTTAATTAACCTCATCACTGAAGAACTTTAATAGCCTCTTCCAACCTAGGGGTTTCGCGGAAGGCAGGTATAAAGCCTGATATAGGGAGGTCCTACAGTTTTCCCTTCCACCCCATTTTTGACCCCCCTGCCCCCTCTATTGGAGTACCTTATTTCAAACATCCCAGTTGACATGTTTTGAAGTATCTTCCAGCACTATTTGGAATCTATTTCTTACTGCCGCTCTTTACATGCTTTTGGGGGTAAACCCACTCTCAACTCAAATTCTAGTCCTTTTTAGTATCTTCGTAATTTAGAAGTACAAAAGGTACGAAAGTTGGATGTCTAAAATATAGAAAAAACTTTTTGGAGCATCACTGTGTGAAACTGTTTCTTCTCCTGATAATGTGTCTCATTCCACTTCCTTGGATCCCACGAAAGCCGATGTATATCCTAACTTTTACAGATATTTGCACTGGTCATGTGTTCGCCAGCACTACAGCAGGCTCAATCAACACCGCACATTTGTTAGATACCGTATTCCATAAATTGTTTGTGAAATATATATTGCATGAAAGACCCAATGCTGTAAACTATAACGATACTCTAAATTAAATGACTGATTTTTAATTATTTACGAAAAATAGAAAGTATTAAATTTTAGACCCTTATTATCTTCTAATCCTGCACATGAATTTGTAACCAAATTTAAATATTAATAATTACAAATTCTGATTGAATATAAATGCTTACTTTATGCAATACGAATTTAATTCAATATAATTGAATAACTATTCAATTGTTAACTAATATTTTACAGAAATCAAATTAAGAATGATTACTCACATTTAGAAAATATGAAAGTAGCTTACTGTTAAGAAAGGGCAGTAAATTTCACTTTGACCTCCCATCGAGGAGTTACTATGTCGAAGATATTCATATTTTGTGTTGCGTTGTTGTAGCGCACCTCATTGTGATTGAACATTGTTGAATTTTACCCTTTCCATGGTAAGCTGTTGTACATTAGTAACCCTACTTTGATGCACCATTGATGCGATCTTTGCGATCTTTGGGGGCACCAAGTTCCATATGCATCTGTTTAAAATGCAACATATATTCATGTAAGGATGTATGGATGTTGTGTGTTGACCAAGTGGTGGTTCTTTCCGGACCATAACGAGTCCATACCAGTTTGATAGACATAATTTATTCGTGAAATAGTCATATCGTCACCTCTGGTATTTACTGAAACATACATATTAAATACACATATACCGTCAGTGACAAGAGATCATGTTAAAATATTAAAATATGAATTATCAACATCTTTAGGAAATACAACATCAATACAAG
>JAAUYG010089119.1_pt1 | contig 13879 bp, 12 predicted proteins | sample 7278091 | NCBI WGS metagenome assembly JAAUYG01 (sample SAMN14350201, study PRJNA611818) | marine sediment metagenome | isolation source: surface marine sediment (0.6m) | place: French Polynesia: Moorea | collected 2018-08
ACGCAAGATTTGGGAACCACTGCAAAGAAAAGAGTTTTGCAGTCCCACCATTTTGGTCCGGAAGGCATCATTAAGTCACAATTTGTTTCTTTCTTGCTTTTTTGGGTTTTTTTCCGAAATGTGGTTCCCAAATCTCACGCAAAACCTCGGATGAATCTGACAAAAAAACGAGCGCCTTGGGGTTGGGCCCCACCAGGTGTCTGCTGGGACTGATTCCCTTTTCTTGTTTTGGGCCGAAAACTGATTTGTTCATTGGAAAACTATCCACCATCAACAACAACACAAGTTGCACAGAAAGAGACTGGAAAAGACGCCCAATCGCCTAAGTACTTTTGAAAATCCACAAAGAAAATCAAACGGATTGAGACAAAGTGGGTTGACTTTTTCAAAATAACAAAAGAAAATTTTCGATTATTTTCTTGAGTCTAGAAGGACACCTGAAGCTGACACACAATGATGAAAAATTATGCAGCAATAAAGACAATATTGACAGATTATGTTTGAACTCGCACCCGTTCTACCCCCGGCTGGAGAGCAGTCAACACAGGGGTGTTTGCTGGGTAAAGACCACATTCCCCCCGCTCCTTGACTCCACGTCCAAACAGTCTTCAAATACCTAGCCTACATCTGCCTACATTCTCCCTATTTAGCTCTGTTTCCTAAGTTGTAGACACCCTGGTAATTTAATATAGTTCAAGTGTGTGCTTTTGCGCGCTTGAAAAATGTCCACAATGCCAGTATTCAATTAATTTGAATTTTAGTAACGACCAAATGGACCAGAATACAGTAGGCTACAAGAACATTGGTTCTGAGGTCGGATTCAGCACCCTGATGGCAATGGGAAATCTTAAGTTGGGACCTGAAAACAAAAGTTTCATTCACTGCGCAGTTTGAAAATGTGAGCGAATTTGGTCAAAGCTCGCAAACCACTATTTTGTTTTCCTATTTGTCTCTCTTGGTTAAAACAACATTTTCTTTGGTCCTGAAATTATTTTGCTTCAAAAACGACGATCCGTTTCCAATTCATTTCGATTATTGTCCTGAAACAAGTCTTGTGTCTCTTTTTTTGATCATTGACAATGGAAGGTTTCCAAGAGTTGAAACAAAAATCAATTTAATTTTCCGCAGTCAACAAAAGACTTTTCCTGCCTGGTCAGACGTGCACATGGATCTTTTTTCGGCCTGATGATCTTTATCTCACTCCAAATGAATAAAAAAAAAGAAAAACAACCAAATATCATTTTGAAGAGTCCAGATTCCTGCCGGTGACCAATCAATGGGTCTGCAGCTTTGTTTTGAAACGAGGCTAATCGGGAAAGCAGATATCCTTCTTTTGCCGTGAAGAAAAAAAGGCAGTCCACTGAAACGAATACCAAAAAAAGAAGAAATATAACAAAGAACAAAACAAAAAAAAAAACAAACAGAAAAGTTCCTTGAAGGAAGGCATGATGACAAGTCACGAATTGGTGGAACATCTGACTTTGGGACCATGCAGGAAATACATTTGAAAATTCTGCTGGTGCTTCCTATGGTTTGATATGTCTAGCAGCAATGTTTCTACTTTTCTGACCCGAAACTATGAATCAGAGATTCTGAGAAAAAGCTTCACATTTTATCAGAGAGAGAGAGAGAGAGAGAGAGCGTGTTCCAAACTGCCCACCAATGACACCGACTCTCCAAAAAAATAATCTCTGCGATAAGCCACACACATCAATGTATATTTTGTGCTGCGTACACCGTAGTACTCAAAAAAGATACTTTCGCCACTGAACAGGTATGAAGTACCTTGGAATACCTGAGTGGGCAGTACATTAAAGGCGTTGGAATGAAGTATCAGAATTGCTGAATTGTTATCTCGGTGCCAAGTAGCTCTTATCTCGTGTCAAGCAGTGCAAACCTCTTGAAGTTTTTCGTCAAGATAACAGACCCCGCCACAAAAGGCAAACGTTTACGAAAGGAGACACTATAAAACAAAAGACACAAAAGTTGGGTCTCAAGACGACACACTTTAACGAGCTGCCAACGACCATTTGGTTCTCATGCATTCGTGCCACACCTGAGGTGTTTTGTGTCGCCTATGTTCAGCTTACCTGACGAATCCACAGTAAAACACCATGGTCTCCAGTTTTCATCACCTTGGCCAAATAAAGCAAAACACAGTTCAGAACTGCACTCAAAGTAAAACTGATGTAACATGTCACAATCCAAGATGTATACAGCCAGCTTCTACGTATCATCTGTTTCGATGTCCGTCTGAGTGTCCAGTTCCGGTGAAGTATGAAACCGTTCATGTGGATGTCAGAATGTTTTTTCACACAAAGCTGGATCGTTCCCTTGCGGAAGAAAGACGTCACTTCAAGAAAGTGACGATTCGAGGTCACCCACACTTGGTCAAAGACTTGAACAAAAAAATACAGAACTGGAGAGAATTGGCAAAGACTTGGCTTGAAATTCCTGGGTCATGCACATGGATCTGTATGAGAGGACTCTCGGACTGCCTGGAGAAATTTGTTCTCCCAACTAGGATCCAGAACAATTCTTTTTCTGGTTCTTGGGGCGTAAATGCAACTTTGTTGAAATGGAATTTTTATGCCATTTTCCTTTGAACAAAATTGTTTCTGTGACAAGGAAATTCAGGGCAGCTTTGTGCGAGAAGCTTCTGCCATTGATTGAGTGCTGAACAGCCCGACTCTTGATCAGCAGACAGAAGGGCAAACTGAACGTAACAGGAAACGTGCGCCCGCATGCATTGCGCCGCCCGCCCCAGCCCAATTTGTACTTATTTGTCACATTGTCGATGCGCAGGGCAGTCGCGCAAGCAGCTCCCGTTTCCACCGCAGCCACCCCATCTGTTTGTTTTTGAGTCATCTCTGAGCGGTGGTTCAGCTGGCGACATGTGAACAACCACACAAATATCGTATCAGCGTTTCATGCTGGCTTTGCCCTGGCCTTTCGCAGGCCCTCTAACCTCCCCTTGCTGAGAAACCCTTATGAATGCGGCCTGAAGGCACAACTCAAGAAGAAGTAGCTAAACTGTCTGTTACAAAAGCTGCAGTGAAATGACGCTTGCTTTTCTGATAGACATCTTTTTCTGGGGTCCAAGACGCGAATTCGAGAATTGGAAACTTGTAATTCAGGTGGATTCCCAATTACAGGCTGCCTTTCCCTCCCCCCATACAGTCCAGAAGTGAGTGCACCTGTCCTTTTTGTGGCCAACTTTATTCAAGCTTCTGAAAACGTCAGTAGAACAGGGCTTCACACATGTGTTGTTGTGTTGATTTGTCTTGGAAAAGTTCCACCGGGGCCTTTGCTGGTGCCTCAGTGCAATTGAAGACGATTAAAATATATATTTTTTCTTTTTTCTTTGTGACTATGCCGACTGGGCTTTATCGATTATTCCCGAAAAAATTTTCATCAACGGTTGCTACTCTCAATGCCTGGAAAAAAAATTGGGTTCCAGGTGTATTCCAAAATCTTGACTGAACAAAGTCATTTTGAAACACACTTTGTATCTGTTGAAAGCCTGGAATCCTGTCCTGGTTTATCTGACTCACTCTCTATCATGCTGAGGCGAGTACAATAGCTCGCTTCCAATGCAGTGTGAGTAACAGATATCAACAAAAGATTCTGCTTGTTCCCAGGAACACTTCACAGTCAGCAACCCGCGAAAGAAGACGAATGCCTTCAGGGAATCCTTGCGCACTTTCGTGAATTTCGCTCCACTTTGCAAAAAATATCCCAGCAAGAGTCAAGTGTTGCCACGTCACAGGATGTCAAAACTGAAGGACCATCATGGAAGAATGGTTTTGTTCTGGCGGAAGTTGTGGTTTCTTTCTGTTGGAATCAAAACACTGCTTCCTTGTTTTGAGGTTTTGGGGGTTTGGGTTTGAAATGACACAAGAAATGGGTTTCTTTTTGTGTGAGATCAGCGTGTTTCACAGATCCCCAGCAAAAAATTAGAATGGTTCTTGAGTCGAGAAGTTCTCTTCGTGTTGCAGTGTGTGGAGTTTGTCTGGGAAGCTGTTCAAACACAAGAGGTGTATCCATCCCCGGCATGTGGTGGTGGATTCTTACATGTGGATGTCACTGCTCCTGGGGGGCGGTTAGAAGAGGTGCAGGGGGCAGGTCACACCTGGGTGTGTGGTCCGAGCTTCCCCCGTGCCTTTGCACCTATATATTAGTTCCCAGGTACGATAGCGCAGCCCGCGCGTTGTATCACCAAGGCCCATTACGGCCCGGCGCTATTGCTACAGTTGCCAATGCTGCAACAACACACTTCTGCGCTCTATCCTGCGGAGATGATGGCGAACATTTGTTATTCGCGGGGCCCCGGTATTTGCGCAACCTGTATCAACTTGGGTAATGCTTACAGTCCGCGCATTGCTGCGCTGTTTTCATATCTCTCGATTGTCTTGAGAAAATATTGCAGCAACATTGCGTGTTAATACGTGTGGAGTCGTCAAAAGTTGTCAAAACACTGAGGCATAATCATACAACTGTTACTGAGTGACAAGGACGCCCTGTTCAGATTCTGCCCAGCAGCGCAATCCAGACCCAGGACGCTCAAAGGCCCTGCACGGGAAGTCAAGCCAAAACTGCGTCCAGAGCTGTGCAATGTGCCACAAACTTTCCAAAAAAGCATCTCAGAATCAGAATGAACATGGTGGTCCCTACATCTGCCAGCGAGACGACAACTGGTGGGTCCCGCTTATTTCGAAATCGACATAGATGTATACTAAGTGAAATTGTTTTGAAATAACCAAACTTCAAATAAAGTGAGCCATTTAGCATTGCAGAGATAGGAGTGTGATTTCCGCATGACTTTGAACACAGGTGGGCCCTGCTTTTATCGAATACTCGAAAATATATAAATCAAAATTGGCCTTTATCCAAAGTAATCTCAAAATCATACTCCTATCTGTCATGTGTTAAATGCTCACTTAATACGTAGGCCTAATTCAAAATTCAGTTAATTGGAAGGAATTTTTCTTGGTTTTTCAATTTCAAATTAAGCGGGACCCACCTGTAATCTGGGAGTTTGGATTATCCATATTCGGATTAACCGGGACCCACCTGTAGACGGGAACACGATGTCCTTCAAGCATTGAGCTTGTGGCTGGAATGCGGTTTGGAAACATGAGTCCGTGAGGAGATTCACAAATACTTCACATATTTCCACGACGAGGAATCCCTTGTTCTGCCTGTGAGTCCTGAGGAACTCGTTACAGAAAGAAACGCTTAAACTGTTGACACTTTGCTAATGAGAACTTAGTTCCAGCGCCGGGTGTTGTGTGAGGCAACAGAGCCGGTTCGTTACTCTGGTTCAGCAAACAGACAAAGTCATGTATCTTCCTGCTTAAATATGTTCCCAGACGCATCGCAAATACAGTGAGCAAACCAGCAATTAAAGCCGCATTGTTTCTCTCATTAAAGGTGCATACATACATGTATTTGGTTCGATTACTGTCTGGTGCAGAGAACTCTACAGTCTCAAGACAATGATTCTGTTCTCCAGACGCTGATTCCAAAAGAGCGCCCGTGCTGCGAATGTTAGTGCCCTGCACTCTGAATATAGATGGGCTTTTTTCTGCTCAAGGAAGATTTCTCCCTCCAAAGATAAAAGTTTGAAAATATCTCTGTTGCCTCTGGATGTCACACTTCGTCTTCTGCCAGTTTGTCCATTCTCAGACTGAAACTGTCAATTCCTTTTGTCTTCTGTCACTTTGGTCTGTTTGCAAACACAGACATACTTATTGAGCACAACTCACTGTCCGTGCTCCGTTTCTAAGTTCGTGTCCGTCTTGAGGGCTGATTCCAGGTGCAGATCCAGGATCTGTTTTTCACCTTGAGGTGGAAGTTTGAGACAGGGTTCTTGGAGTGGGGGCCAAACCCCAAATCCCACCTTGTTTCTTGTTTCTGTCCCCACTCATTCTCCTTGGCACAAGGTTTCTGGTTTCAGGAACAGGAAATCTCTCTCACTCTCTCTCTGTCTTCTGTCTGTCTGTGTCTGTCTGTCACTCACTCACTCACTCACTCACTCTCTCTCTCTCGCCTCTATTTGTCTGTCTGTCTGTCTGTCACTCACTCACTCACTCACTCACTTTCTCACTCTCTCGCTCTCTCTCTGGCTCCACAACTGACACTTTGGAAAGTCATCTGAGTCCATCATAGCAACAGCATTGGCGACGAGCTGATAATGTTCGGACCGAGTATTGATTTGGGATTCACTCAGATCAAACAGCTGGTTCTGGTTCACCTGAAACCACGAATTAGCACGTGTACCTGAGGCACAGGACAACGGCCAGGTTCCTCCAGCCAATATCCTCAGTCAACAAAAACTTGCCAGGCCTGGGCGACCCATATCAGCACTGGTGGCGCGCGTGAAAAGTTGTAATCAATTTTTGCGGAGAATAAAGAAAAGAATTTGAAATAATGAAAATTTTTCCCCGAAGAGCAGCAGTTCTTGAAGGTCATTTGGCATCGTCAGACAAGGCGGGGGGGGGGTCAGGTAGAGCACAGGACAGCTTAGGAGAAACTGAGATAAGGCCATGCTGGAAAATTTAAACACTGGGCTTTTTGCAGGATAGGCCTAGTTTTGCAAATTTAGAACCTGTGAGTTTGCAGTGAAGCAGAAACAAGAAAAGCAACACCATCCTCTAATATACATGTACAGTACACATTGTATCTAAATTAGTGCCGTCTTAACTCCTTCTACGAAGCACAGGACACAAACCGAACCACTCAATCAAAGACCAATGAATTTAACGCCAGTCATTTACTCTCAGTATCAAATAGTTCTGTGACGAAGGCAACTTGATCTGCGACTGTTTTAATGCAGGGGAGGCCTGCCTGTCGCACGCGTGCAGACGCGGGGTGGGGGAAATTTGTCTGTCTGTGTACATCCTGGCAGTCCCTGTGAGAACCGACGAAACAGCACCCGTTCCAAGCAAACCGGTGTCGGATCCAGTGGGATTTAATGGGCTGCCCAGCAAGATTTATTGATCAACAAACAAGTTCCATTGATGCCAGTGATACATTCCATTCTTGGATACGTCATGGCAAGGATGAGTTGTAGACCTCGAAGGCCACCAAACAAGACATTTAGAAAGAAACGTATATACACCGTAGCATTGGTGCCCTTGAGAAAGGTTTGAGGCAATGCGTTTTTTCTTCGACTCCACTTAGGGAAAATCTGGGCCATGGTCAGGCAAAGGGAACTTCTGGTTTGCATCGGTTCCTTGTTCATTGTGGACAGAAACGGTCTCCCGGTTTGAGGTGACACAGATGGGTGCTGGTTTATCCGAGGAAACAAAAAAATTATTTGGTCTCGGCAAATTTTGTGCAGTTTAACACAGGAGAGATACAAGTTTGATTTCCAGAAGATTTTTTTTTTACCATGATTTTGATTTGTCCATATCTAGATAAACCGGGACCCACCTACAGGTACGCCTCGATTCGTGCAATTTGCTTTGGGGAATTCTGGATTGGATTCAGCGAGTGAGGGATTCTGGACTGGGTCTGAGGCCCCATGCACACCAGACGTGATGCGAGAAGCGAAGCATAGGATGCGCAAATCCTATTGTAGCAACAGGAATGTTCACACTGCAGGCAACGAGCAACTCATAAGGCAACAAGCAACAAAATGGGACCTGGCTCCATTTATTCACGTCGCGTCGCGCATCGCGTCCAGTGTGCATGGGGACTGACCATTCTGGATCCTCTACACAGCACGGAATCAACCCCAGCGCAGCTAAAACAATCACATCTCCGGGCGGAGCGTCTTCCGGCGCAGTCATATCAAATTTACCCCACTGCAGGCACAGTCAATTTAGTTAAGATACATTTCTTCAATGGATTCATGACTTTGTGCTTCCAGTTCCCCGCACCCAGTTACACAAAGACTCGCAACTTGTGTCTTCTACTTCTGAAATTACTTTCGGCTGGAAAATTGTGCGAAATCAAACGAAGACACGTTTTCTCTTTGTCGTAGGCACACACAGTATCTAATTTTCAAGAAACAAAAGCTTCCATTTGTTTTTATTAGTGCTGTTTTTGCCAATAGAGATGACAAACTGGTGCATAAAATTCCACATGATTCATGTTTGATTCTGTCCGTTTCAACACGGGCAAAAACAACAGGAAACCTTTTTGAACGCAAGCCCAATTTGAGTGAGCCTATACACATGTACATTTTTTGTCCAACAAAGCTGGACACAGAAGTCAAATGCAAAGTGCGAGCTTGTGGATTTTTTTTGGCTGAATTCGACCAAAATTGCTCCAAATCGTGGCTTTTTGCACCAAAAGCTTATTTTGGCCCAACATTGAACAAGCACATGCAGTGCGCCTCACTATTGAGGCTTCCTTTTCTGACGATTTCAGAAAACGAAACTCAGAAAATAATCTCAGAAAACAATTGAAACAATTTTTGAATAGGTGCAAAAAATACAAGGAATTTGTTTTCAGACAGAAAAAAAAAACGAAAAAAATTGTGCGTTTTGGTGGTGTTGTGAACTACAGTCCTTCATATTGTCCTGTGGTTGACAGGAGCGAAGCAAGATGAAAAGAAAGAGACGAGCAAATCCTGTTTGCGCAGCGTTCAGCTGATCACGTGATCACGTGGAGATGAATGTTAATGAACACGTGTCACTGTTGATGTTCAACCCAAGGCTCAACCCTTGAAAAAGACAACCATGTTCATATTCTGAACAATAAAAGTGGAATTCAACACTCCCAATTTTCCTCCTCTCCATAGAGCAGGAGTGGGCTTGATCAAACCGTGTTTGGCAATAGCGTCTGGAATTCAACTCGGAAATCGACGGTCAGACAGACGAATCTGCTTGTTTGAGTCCGTCCCTGATTCTCGCTGATTCGCAAGACCCACACAGCTAGGACGCATTCATCTGAAGTTGGCCTTCGATGCGAATTGATCATGCTTTTGGACAGCAGTCCACAATAAATGAATGCTGTGCAATTCTGTTGAACCTTTCTGGTCAAAGCTTTCTGCGTTCTTTGAAAGAACAACAACAATTGTGACAGAACAATTCTGTCCTGAGTACCCATGTTTTGTGGACCTGATGAGCAATTGGTTCATCCCACACTTCCCTCTGGGTCTGGAGGGTTCAACTTTTCAACGCTGACGTCCAGACCAGAGCAGAACGCAGGTGTCCCTGACCACACGGCACATAACAGGCGCTTGTTTTCAATCTCTGCCTCTGGCGCTTCAACGTTTTGTTCTGTGACCTGGACTCGACCTGAGACAGTGATTGGTATGCTGTGAGGGCGCGAAGAACAAATTGACAACATAGCGTGAACGTCTAACCCCCCAAACACCGAGGTAAACACAAGCACAGGCGAGGTGGGGGGACCCCAAGCAACAGCCTGGAAAACGCAGAGAGCTTCTGCTACTTCACGCGATGTTTACCCCGCGGGTTGAAGGTGCCTGAGGAGATAAATATTTTGCTGGGATCAGTCCCTGTCCCGTTGTGTTGGGCGAAACAGCGACGTGGACGCTTTGTACACGGCATTGAATGGACCCCGGGCACGAACAATGAGGATCTTCAGTAGCTGCAACGCGATCCCCTATTCGCCTGTTGCGACGCAGACACTGAATCAGTTCGGCATGAGTAATACACAGTGTTTGATCTTTTCAGAGGTGGCATCTTTACTGAACTTCTTTTTTCCTGCCAACTCTGGATTGTCTGACACAGATCATACAAAGCGTCTCTTTGCTCAATAGACTCATTGTATCCAAGGAAAAATAGTCTGATATCTATTTTCTCGCGTGTTTATGCCGACTATGAAAAGGCCTCGGCGCCGAGTATCAGATTTCCGCTTCAAAGTAACGCACGGTTCCAGGGATACTCATCCACAATGGTTTGTACTCGCATCCTGAGCGCTGCTGGTGCCACAGTCGAGACGGCACTCACGGCTTCCCGACCAACAATAGGCGCAAAAACCAGCAAAACCTTCACAAAGAGATACCATTATCCCTCGTAACCTCGCTACAGTTCGTTCCCCGGGCTCTTGAAAGACAAACGGAAGAAACGCTCGCAATACTCTTGCACTGTCTGAATAAATAACTAATTCAAGAGGCCTGGGCTGCGAACCACGCGGAATGGTACTCAAGAAAAACGTGCACGAACGAAACAGAAGACGCCGTTACAAATGGGACCATGCACAAACCAACACAGACGAAACTGATCAAGAAGGAAGCAAAACTGAATCAAAATTTGTTTCTTTCAGCTGTGATGCACCCGCTTTTCGACCATTGTGGCAACGTTGCAGGTGTTAACTTTTTTAGGAACGGAAAAATCGTGTTTCACTGCAAAAAGAAAAACACCCAAAGAGAACAAACGTGAACACTCCATTCCACATCCCAAAACAAAACAGAATCACTCTCTTGGTCAATCCGATTCTTGAGTCCCTGATGTCCGTGTTTTCTAATGTTTTTGAGCAAAAACCTTTGCTTCTGCTGGGACTTGCACAATGCCAAGCAAAAGAAGATCAACTGGCGGACATGTGATACATGTGGACTCCAGATAAATTTGCAAGCTGATGAAAGCGTGCTCTCTTTGGTATTTAAAATTTTGGCTGTTGCAGATGATGCATTTTTCGCCAACAGACAAAATCGTGTTTGATTGCAAAACAAGAAAAGCACCAATCCACAAACAGAAAAAAATGTACGCACTCCACAACCCAGAAACCACGTGAAAATTTTTCGTTTCTTCGCTTTGCGAGGTGAATCAAAGAATCACCTGACACAAAACACGACTTTCCATGAGCTGATGAAATTGCTGTTCTCTTCGCAGAAGGAGCAGCGAAGCTGAACGGGAAGCCGGGATCGGAGGGCGACAGCGATCTGGACCTGGATGACGTGGATGACGACGAGGACGAGCACTCGGCCTCCGCGAGTCCGCGCGTCGAGCCCGGCGGCAAGACCGGCCCCTCCTCCCGGCCGGGCTCCCCAAGCGCAGCGGGTAGCAAGGACTCACCGCCCGCCAAGCGGCCGGGGTCCACGGACACGGGCGGCGGAGCGGGAGCGGGCGGAGGCGGGGGCAGCGCAGGGAAGACGGACCCGCACCCGTCCGCCATCCCGACAGCCTTCAGACCCGGCCGGCTCTCCAACATCGAGATCCTTGAGCGCATCTTTCCATTCCAGAAGCGGACTGTTCTGGAGCTGGTGCTCCAGGGCTGTAACGGGGACCTGGTCAAGGCCATAGAGCACTTCCTGTCGGCGCAAGACACGTTGCTGGCGCAGCAGCACCAGGTGGGGCTGGGGGCGCTGCCGGGGTCCGGGGGAGGAGGAGGGGCCGGGGCCGCCGGGAGCCGAGCTGCAGTAGCCGCCGCGGAGCACAGCTTCCACCCGTACTTAACCGCCTTCTCACATTTCCGTCAACCCCCGACTGCAGCAGGCCTCAACGGCAGTTCCAAGACTGCGCTGGGCGGTGGGATCAAGTCCGCGTTCACGCCTCTGTCGCCGTCTAACGGCGCGGGGACCCTGGGCGGGCTGCATTCCGCCTTCACGCCGCGCTCAGGCGCCTTTTCCACGGACTCTCTCCTCGGCCGGCACATGGGACTGACGGGCCACGCCGGGCGGACCCCGACCGCTGGGGCCGACCACCCGCTGTCTCCCCCGACGCACCCGCTCGCCAGCGCCGCCTACCCGGGCTTCAACCCTTTCCACCCCGCCGCCGCCCTGCAGGCCGGCTTCAACCCCTCGCTCTTCATGGGCGCGTACAGACCGTTCGGCCTGGACCTGTCCCCGGCAGACAGACACGTAGCCGAGAAATCCAGCGACAAGTCCGGATTCACAGACTCTGAACAAGCCTCGGACGGCTGGGCGGACAGTCCCAACCGCGACCACAAAGACTCAGACTAAAAGTAAAACTTTCCGTATCTATTTATCTTCATGTAAATTTAATGGGAGTTTAAACTTGACATTGTGAATACAGCTGTTGTGTCTCTAGCTTTCCAAGACACAACTTTTTGGACTTAAATGCCAGATTCGTCCCATGCTCGTTCCTGAGTTTCCATGCCTTCGGACTTCGGTGTCTCAAAGGCTGCATTCACTTGGTAAAGTCAAAACAGCGACAAAAGTACAGTTCGAGATCGCGAAAAAAATCCCCCTCTGGCACAAGCAAGGAAATGCGATAAATTCATGCGTTTTGCGTTGATGTATTCAAAATTTAACACACTCATCCAGAGATGAGCAGGTTCTCCAATGTTGAAGTTAGGGTTTCAAGTTTCATCGAATGTGGGTCATTTTAATGCAAAGCCAAAAGCGCAGCATGCAGATGCTAGGTTGTCATTTCTGTGGCCGGAATTTTGGCTTTGGCTCTTTTGGTTCAACAGTTCTCTTCTGGAAAAGGGTATGGGTGGAATCAACCAACATGAATCCTTGGCCTCTGATATAAACTTCAAAACATCTTTTGGTGTACAGGTGGGTCCCGTTTTATCCAAACACGATTAATCCGAATTCCCAGTTTATTGAAACAAATCATGGAGAAAATTTCTTTTCTTTCCCGTGTCATGCTAACATGTGGTTCGAAATTCACCAAAAAAAAATTGGAAGATTTTCACTTGGTGTTGTTTGAGCGGGATCCCTCTGTATCTTTCATTGAACAAAAAGAACAAAATGTTTTGCTTCATCCCTTCTGTGATTTGAAGGATGTTTTCGTGACTTGGTGACATCTCAAAAAGGACATTCTGTCTGTTCTTCAATCACAAAGAACTCTGGCCATGCAGCTTTTCCGCCACAGCACAGAGACAAACCCAAAAGCAGCTCCCTTTCTGTATTCACCACTCGTTGTTTCCAACTGTTTTGATATCTGTTTCGCCTATTGTTCACTTCCCCATCCTGTGAAATGAAAAGAGAGACAAGGAGGGCGAGTAAATGTGATTTAGTATCAGAGAGAGGTTGCGCTTTCAAGTTAGTTTTATGTATGTATCCTCACGATTGAGGGGGAAACACAATCGGGGTTTCTCTATTGTAGAATAGATGAGTTTGGCAGGCAGGGAAACAGAGCACCGTGGCCTTTTGTTCTGCGATCAGGGTAAATTATTTACATTGGTCCGGATGGGGGACACGGATACTCACTAAAAGGTTTCCTCCACGGGGCAGCCCTCGCTCCCTAAAGTCAGAAACCGAACACCCCCTGCACCAACCCGTGTTCGATTGTCTGCCTGCCTAAACTCAATTACTCAACATTTGCTCTTTCATCCAGACGTATCAACTAACTGCTGGGTTTTCTGCCCAATTACAGTTTTGCCTTTTGCAGCAGAATCTATACCCCAAAGTTACTGAGTCTTGCAGTGAGAGAACAGAGAGAGCAAGAGTCAACTCAAGCCACTGTCTGATAGGTCAACCCTATTCTGAGTGTGGAGTGTTGTGGTGCACTGGATACTGTTGTGTGGAAATGAGTTGCGCACTGTGAAGGCCAGAAGCGTTACTCGACCTACAGGGCCGTGAAGTTAAAATGCATGAAATACTCATCATCTGGAAATGTAACTGCACCTCACAACTCAAAGTCAAGTGACACAGTGGAGAGGTGCGACCACTTCCCCAAACAAGGGAGAGTCACTCTATATTCCAGACTCTCAAACCAGAAACGCCCAATGTGGTGGCTTTTGCAGTTTACTTGTCATGTTGTGTGCTCAAATGTTCAACGTGTTGTCCACACAACACAGCGGCAAAGAAGTCAGCCCGACACACTTTGTGTCTCTTTTTGGTCCGATAACAAGGAGCAACTCAGATGGCCTTCGGCTTCTGTTTCCACAGAACTCAGAAGGAGAATGCACCAAGCTGGTCGTTGTTTGCAACTTGGGCAGTGTGTGATAAAATTCACAACTTTCTCCTTTTTTCGTTTTAATAAAATCATGA
>JAAUYG010146282.1_pt1 | contig 13877 bp, 11 predicted proteins | sample 7278091 | NCBI WGS metagenome assembly JAAUYG01 (sample SAMN14350201, study PRJNA611818) | marine sediment metagenome | isolation source: surface marine sediment (0.6m) | place: French Polynesia: Moorea | collected 2018-08
TAAGGTAATCGAACTTTGGCCGGAGGCTCTAATTCTCAATATGATAAGACTTTATTTAGTCTAACTATTTAGAATAGTCAGAGGTAAATCGATTTTTAGCTCTGCTGTGCAGTAGCACAAAGCAGAGCTAAAAATCGATTTACCTCTGACTATTCTAAATAGTTAGACTAAATAAAGTCTTATCATATTGAGAATTAGAGCCTCCGGCCAAAGTTCGATTACCTTAAGTACTTCAAAGTTTGAATTCTGTCAGAAAAAATCAAAAGCATTTTGCTTTCTAATATTTGCCACCATCTTTGTTGGAACAAATGCTGTCAGAAAACATCATTTGTTACACAGCAAAATGCTGCTCAAAGCTGCACAACTTTTACACAACCTGAGTTTTACAGCTGGGTTCTATTATAATCAATTGCACTGGGAAGCTAAGAATACCTGAGGAGAATTAACGTGTGAACTGAGAATTGATTTTTTAAAACTACTGTATTTTTTCAGGTCTTTATATAGAAAGATTTGTCAGTTTTGACACAAAGCATGGATCCAGAACAAAGCAACGAGCATCCAGAAGAGCAAGCATCAGAGTTGGTTGATGTAGCTGCTGAAAATCCACCAGATCCTGCTGGCAACACAGAACAGACCACAGAGAACGCTGAGGAAACAGCTGATGATGGCCAGTCAGCACAGGCTGATGAAACTGCAGCAGAGACTGAGGTTCAAAATGCTGAAGGTGATGGACAAACAGCTGAGGGTGAAATTTCACAGTTAGAACAAGATGAAACAAAGTCGGTAGATGGATATGGGGAAGAGGAACAGGAGACTTCAGCAGAGCAACAAGACCAAACACAAGTTCAGGATGAGGAAGTCCCAGTCCAAGATGACGAGGAAGCAGACATACAGGAAGAACAAACTGCGGGACACGCTCAGCAGGCAGAGGAGGATGTTGAGGTAGGCAGACAGAGAGATGCTGAGCCAGGGGAGGAGGAGGAGGAGGAGGAGGAGAGTCCTGTGTTACAGGATAAAGCCACACCTGAACCTGCCACGGAGACTGTTACCATGGGAACAGAGACGGTTGCCATGGAAGCAGAGCAAACAGAGGAGAGTCCGGCACAACCTGTGGCGGCCCATGTGAGCAGTCCGGTGTCACCATACGACAGGGATGCCACAGCCACAGGTATCACTAAATCGGTTTTCAGTTAGTAAATAGACATGGGGTTACTGGTACTTTTAGTATCATGAGCACTACTATCAAAACGACAACATGCAGTTGTTATAAAATCTGAAAATATTTCCTTGGCACTGAGTGATAAATGGATTTAGAAACCTCAAGATCTACTTTGTCTATTTGGTATATATGTGACAGTCTCATAACCAGTATCTGAGAAACATTTTGGCAATTACGGTTCATGAGTTAGTAACCTATACAAATTTCTGTTTCCCTTCTCCCAGTGAAGTTTGTGTTGCTTCCACAGCAGCAGGTGGCGACACTGAGGTGTTACCTCGCGCAAACCATGGCGGACCTCAAACAACACTTTTCCACAGAACTCAAAATCCCCGATTCTGTCATACAGCTACTACTCAACGGTGAGTCAACGTAACAGAAATCTGGGATCTAGAGCCTAGAAAGTAGCAACACCCAGTTAGGGTAACTACCTGGGAGGAAAATTCAAAGGTCAATATATAAAGACTCTTTAACTCCTAATTTATTTCGCACCATGGTCAGTTCCTCTGAAAAATCTGAAGTCTACCATTATATGCATAAGTTTGCTATCACCTCGAAAACCATTGTTTTTTACATGCTTAAAGATTCGTACTAGGGAACTTTTCCAGAAAGTAGCTACTGACCCTACCATGGGATTAACGACTGTTTAACTGAAGGTAAAAAGGGCTGATATGAGGTCCTGACAGATCACTGGAGCTGGCAAGCTTTTAACATGGATGACATATCATCCCAAAGTTCCAATTGCCTTGCGACTGCATTAAATTCCAGTTCAGAGAGTGTACTTGTATATATATGTGTGTGTGTGCATGTATATATATTCTGTATCTTCAGTTCCAAACGAAACTTACAGTTTGGAATTTCATATATTCGGAAAGAGAAAAGCAGTTTATTGGGTTCCATTCTTTATGTTATCTCAGTATGATTAAATATATCATCTATTGGTCAATTTGGAAAGTAATCAGCCAACCCCTGTATCTGTCTGCTCTGTGGTGTGCCAGGTAAGCTACTGGAGGATGGGTCTGCCGTGGGAGATCTCGGAGTCGGGGCGAATGGAACTATCCGTCTGGAGATGCAGTCTGCTGATCCAGAGACCATGCCGATCCGAGCCTTCAAACCACGACAGGAATACACTATGCCTGACGTGATCACCGTCAGAGTGGAGACAGGTAACACAGACACTGGGCTGGGGGGGTTGACGCAGAATGACATTTTAATTAATCAAAATATACAATTCCCTAACAAACTTAAAACAAATGTATTCAACCATGTTGAAGAGCTCTTGCTATTGGGGGTCTGTGATATAGACATCTGAGTAATTTCTGCACACATTAGACCTGATTGTTGTATGCTGGGTAATGCACAAACAAGCACAAACACTGGCGATTTTTATCATGAACAAAATCCTAAAGTAAGCTATGATGATAATTAAACCCCTCATCTGCACACAGACTAGGACTATCTCACATATATATAGTATTTACAAAAACTATCATTCAGGTCAGTAAACAAAGAATGCTTTTATTTTTGCAGTCTCACCTGTGATAAACCCACTAATGTTTGAGACATCATGCCCCACTATTAAGCAGTGCATGTGCACACTGTAATCAAATTGCCTAAGTAACACCTTATACATCTATGCTGCCCTTATGTTTATTATGACTTACCTAGAGTGTCCTGGTTTTTGAGACAAAAGAACAGCTGTTGATGACAGCATCATTCTTCCTAAAAGAAGGCCAGTTGACTCATGTAGTGGTGTTCATTCCTTCCTAGATGAGGGCCAGTTGACCGACGTAGTGGTGGAGATCGAGCGAGCCGTTCGAAAAAAGCCTTTCCTCGGTGGCTATCGCCATAAAAACACAGGAGTGGAGTATCACCACGCGTCTGCCCAGACCATGCCCAAACCCCGCCCCCCTCCCTCCACTGAGAGGTTCTGTCGTGACACTCAGACCGTTCAACAGAAACATCGCGTACAGCAGACTACCAACCCGACCTCCACCCAGATGACAAAGATCGGGGTGTATGTCGGGAACATGGAGGATAAGTTAGTGATACCAGGAGCCTACACGACAGCAGACGATTTCAGAGCAAATATTCTTAACAAGGTGATTATATAATGTACTGGAAAATTTATGTCTTAAGGTTTTAGTCCCAGGTAAGGTCTGAAGTGCTGAAAGATTGAAGATGTTAAGCATGTTAAAGAAAATAGTTTCATGGATTGAATTTTACATATGTACTAACATTTTTATGAGATTTATATACGTCATACAATACCATACTTTGAGCCCACATAGACTACAGTTGAATTCATCAGACTGAGTTTTAAATTGCTGTTTAAAATTTTACATACACATACACATTTTACATTCTAATAGAAAAATTCTGCCCTTATTAGGCAGGTGTCCTTTGGTGCTTGTTGCCAACAGTTCGTGTCCCCTCTTGAGGGGTGTCCCCTCTGGAGACAGTCGTTCAAGAGAGGGGCCACTGTCCCACCAATACCTTGATGCTTCTTGTTGACAAAGGACCCCACTCTAATGAAGACAGAAATATTTGGCAGATGTCCGTGCCCCTGTTAGAAGGTAGAAGGGAATTATTGGGTATTGTAGTACTGGTAATAGTAAAGTAATTCTAATCCTATATTTTTCTCTGCCAGGTGGTAACCCTACAGAAGTATTACCGTCGCTGGCTGGCAAAGCGCTATGTGGAGAAAGTCCGTAATGACAAACAGGCCCGACAGGACTGGGAGGTGGAGGAGGAACAGCGGAAAAAGAAGGAGAAAGAGGATAGAATACGCAAAGAATTTGAGCGTCGCATGAATCCAAAAACAAAAGAGGACTTTGACCTGCTGTACCATGCTTTGGAAAGTAAGCATGCATTTACAAATTGACGTAACAGTACTTGACATCGTAATCATTACAGTTAGTGCAGTCTCCATGCTCATCAGTCATCGATGTCAAATGTATCATCATCATCATCATCATCATCATCATCATCATCATCATCATCACGTCAATGTTACTGTGACCATCAATGATTATTTTTTATTGTAGCTGCCATCACTATCATCACCCATCTCATTTTCTTCAGAATCACTGTCATTGTGGACATTATTGGTATCAGCACATATTTTATTACCATATAATGTCACTAGCCATGGTATCTGTGCTTGTTGGTTGTGACTCACTCTAGGCCTACTGCGAGTGGGCACTTTCAATGGAGTCCGCCATTTTTAAAGTGACCAAGAGCCCTTGTTACTGCTCTAATGAATCCATTTATGTCTCCCTCTCATTAAAGACCGCCCCTCTAATGTGACCACAATTTCTTGGCAACAGGGTCACCAATTCATACCTGGGGACTGCTGTAGAGACATACCAAGAAAAATCACATTGTCACTTCCATAAATCAGCTGTATACGTTACCTTGCCACTGTCTCATATTCGGTCTGTTATGGTGTAACTGTCAGAATGGCGACAGGAGGAGATGGATCGGATTGACGAGACGTTGACGGGTGCTGAGCGCAAGGCGGCCCTGTGCCAGCTGTTAGACCAGGAGACACAGCTCCTCGCTTCCATCGGTCGACACCAGCTGGAGGCCTCCAGCGAAAACAAGAACAAAGGGATTAATCAATTCCTGGAGAAGGTAGGAGACCAGCAAGTCTATAAATAGTAAATACTGGTAATGTAGGAGATAACAGCTCCGAGTGCTTATATTGTTATAATGTAGCGATGGTTAGGTCCTGATTAATGCAGTTCTAGCTGGCACAGGCCTGCAGGTGAATGTGGCTTCAAGTTTGGTTCATTGTAAACACATGGTAAAGAAACAATCTCTTATACTAAACTAGAGAACATTAATTATGATGATAAATTACCTGTGAGCCACTTTTTTTTCGGTTGCACTTCTGGTGAGTTTTTTTGGAAACAGAGCTGCAGCGTTGCCAGAAGAACGTATATCCAGTTTCCAACTAAGATTGTTAGACAATCAAAATAGGATTGTGTGTGTTTGAGAGTGTGAAAATTATGAAGTACTTGTCATGTCCCACAGGCCTCCTCACCCAAGAAATGGCGGGGGCCAGATGGTAAAACTACAGAGATGGACACGCCATTCACGATACGGGCACGGGAGCTACGCGATATCTACAACAGTATAACAATGAAGTACCTGACCCAGGATGAGAGGCTGGACGTACTGCTTACTCTCAAACACACAGTCAAGGTGAGTCACTCAGCATGCTCAGTACAGGTCGGTCTTACTGACTGAGACTGATTACATGTACACCCAAAACATGCAACCACAACCAGCAAACCACTGCTAGAACAGAATGTCTTTTGAGCAGCAGAAGTCACCTGCAAGATTGTTGAAATAGCACATTGTCAATTTTCAGACACAACTGGTGGCCCTTCCAGAGAGCTTCTGGAGCCATATGTATAATCTTTATATAAGAGTTACGATCATTAAGAAGGTTTGTAAAATTGAGAAAATTATCATACATAAAACTGTTCATATAGTGCCTATCATGCGCAAGTTGTAATTGATTTGTAAATTCATTCATAAACAATCTACCAATGGTAAAAAACACCCATCGTTTATAACCTCTTGTTGGCCATAATTAAGTTGTCTTACCAGGTAATTCCTGCGTGGTTGTATATCTGGGTTGTTCCTTAATTCCTCCCAGGAACACGACTGTAAACTGACCCAGGAGATTATAGAGCTCATAGACCGTGAGGCTGACCTGTTGATGCGGGGAGTCAAGGAAAGCAACCTGGACGGACTGAGGAAGCGAATCTCCACCTTGTTCCTACAGTACATCAAAACCCCGACATTCAACCCTGAGGCTGCCAGGCTGCTGAAGGTAAAGTACCGCATCCTGGGGTAATATTATAGTAACTATTATTCCATGCTATAATTATACAACAACTAGCACAGTGATAGTGTAATGGTTGTCTGTTGATACTATATTACTGTAGGAGGAGACATTGTCCTTAGAGGAGCTACATATGCAGTGAACCCAGAATGAGGACCACACACCCCGGTCTAGGTCAAACGTCGAAGGTCAACGGAGCTATTAAATCTGGACCAATGTAGCATTGCTGTGTAACTCTTTAGTCACCAAAAACTGCGCAGGCATCCTCAAGAACACTTAAGTCTAATTTTTGAGTTGGGTCAGATTCCTAGACAATCACATTTGCTGAGATTGAGGACTTCAGTGGTTTTGAGAACTCCAGTGTCATAACCACTTAAGTCCTCACTCTCCGCAAACGTGATTTTTGGCTAAGAATCTGACCTAATTAAGTCTAAATTAGACTTAAGTATTTTAGAGAACTCCAGCAGTGGTCTTATTTCTGGAGTGGTCTTATTTCTGGAGTGGTCTTAATGCCGGGGTTCACTCTGTGTTTATATATCTGGGAATGGTACCAGCTGTTCGGATAGTTCTACATGAATGTACCCAGAGTCCCATACCCTGGGTCACCCAGCCTTACCCGTTCCTGTGTATCTCCAGGTCCCCCAGGACCCGTCCACGCTGCGTAAGAACATCTACTACTGCCCCAGCTGTAGCCAGTATCTGCCTTCCACCGAGTTCCAGCTCTACTCTAACTCCCGTACCGTCGGCAAGTGTCGCCGATGTAGCAGCACGGACAACGATGCACGCTCCCGCCAGGACTATGCTCACTACCGCTTCATGCTGAAAGACATACGCAGCACAGAGCAGGGCTATAACGATGAGTCAAAGATTGCCTTCCTTATGCAGGTGAGAAAATACACTGTCAGATGTGGGTTACCTTTGGTTAGTCTCGGGTTTTAGCCAATTACTTAGGTGGGGAGAGTGGCATATGCCGTATATGAAGTAAAGTCTAGTCAATGGTACATGTCCTCTTACACCATTGTACACAGTGCAGAGTAGTACTAGTAAGTCTATTTCAAACTGACTAGTAGTAGCAGTAGTAGTAGTAGTAGTAATAGTAGCAGTAGTACTAGCAGTAGTGGTAGTATTTAGCAGTAGTAGTAGCAGTAGCTAGTACATGTAGTATGTAGCAGTAAAGTAGTAGTATTAGTAGTACTAGCAGTAGTAGTAGTAGTAGTAGTAGCAGTAGTAGTTTGGCTGATATTTAACAGTTACCCCCAGTTGACCTCTGCCCTATTCTGTGTTACCCCAGGAGGGCGACCTCCGTTACCTGGTGGAGAATGTCTGGAACAGCCAGAGTGTCCTCAGTGCCTGGGACGACCTGTACGACCTGGTTCTGGTACGCTGGGACCGCTATGACCAGTGGTCCCCATGGAACAGCATCCTTCTGACCAAGGACGAGGCGGCCGCGCACGCTAAACTCAAACATCTTGACGAGGTTTGTTAACACCGACTGACACAAGTTACAATAAATAATGGAAGATATTCTCAAATGTTAGAACTGACACTAATATCCGACTGAGAGCAGGACCTTTACATTTCTATATTATATAACATTTCAAGCTGCGGTTTCTTAAGTTTCTTTCTGAAGCGTGGAAAAGACAATGGTTGCCATGGTGGCGGTGTCAGATTTTTCTGTCAACCGTTCCCAGGTTATTACCAGTAACCATGGTAACCTAAACACTAGAATGAAATACTGGGGCTCCTAAGTATGCTATCAGACCACAAAATGTTTAACCCTGTTACCATGGTTACTGTAACTATCTACTGCCCCTGCTGTTTAATTATTTTTCAGTCAATGTTTCCTACCTCCCTTGTTCCAGGCATACGGCAAGGTATTCATACACAAGGTCAAGCACAAGCACACGCTAGCCCGGAACTACTTTTCTCGCCTGCCTGGTATGGCGGAACACATGCGACCCCCAGGCAGTGGAACTCATTTATCTGGTTCTGCGGTATCCGGAAAACCAGTACCAGTCGCTGTTAAATGAAACAACTGATAACTTGGGATACTATGGATTGTTTTATCCTGCTGTTGCCATGGTTACAGTGCCCTTAGTTCTTCTGTGATTTGTTTGTTTACCTGTGATAACCAATCAGAGCGATGTGTGAGGGTGGTATGCCAGAGTTATGAGGGGATTATCTTGTATACGAGTGGAGATTATAGCCCCCCTGTGATAATCCTTCCATAGGGATCAATCATTTTCACATCTGTACAATTTTTTCTCCACCAGATGGCAGCACCTGGTAAACTGCTGTGATTAAGATTGCTTTTAATAATTATTATTATTATTTTTGAAGAACTATATTAAGTGAATGTATGAGCATTTTAATATTGTAATAAAATTGAACCAAAACTGAATAGTTTGCTTTCTATATTGAACTTGGTCACAAACTGTTGTAAAAAGTGACTAGCCTAGTGAATGATTTATTTCCTAAGGTCTGTACACAGAAGGGGATTTCAAGACACTTATTACAAACATATTCCTAGAACTTCCTAACACAAATTCTGGGAATATCTGGCACAACCCACAGCCTCACTGTGCTCCTTGTACATGTATTTCCTGCCTCAGTCACAGGGGAGATCCTACACAGTAGTTCCCCTCTAATAAGGACACCCCTTCTGTCAAACAATTCAGAATCTGGCCTTATTAGAGAGGTGTCCTTTGGTCAAACAGTCAGTGGTCCCTTTTTCTATTTTAGACAGATGTCTCTTTAGACTGATGTCTCTTTTTGAGAGAACACAATTCTTCATAGCAAGTACAAAGCATGTGATCCTCCCCCTCACCAAAGGACGCCTCTGATGTGGATAAAATTTGGCAGAAGGGCCGTCCCTCATTTTTTTTTTTTTTTTTGGGGGGGGGAGGTATACTGTAATGTATATTTCTCAGCTGTCCGTTCATGATGCCATATAACATTAGCGCCTCGGTGCCTATATGTGTCTGAATGACCTTAAACAAAATCTCATGTTGATGATATATTTTATTGAAAAATTATCAATATGTAACAACTTTTGTCCGGCTAAGATATTACATAATAATATACAATATAGAGATATGATATATACAATGATTTTGATTGAAGGCAGTCAGTATGACCCGATGTGTACCTTGAGCTTACCAACCCAGTAACAGGCTACTAGCCTTAATGTCCTTTCTTTCAGTATTTATTCCCGACTTCCCAGATTCTCATCATCCAAGATCACACTAAGTCTTGCATTTTGTTGATGATACATATAAACATGCCCTGGCTTTTGATGAAACACATATTAATCACCAGGAATCACATGCAGCGTAATTTGTTGTAACGCCCCTTACTATAAGCCTGAGCTGGTTATAGCACAGTTTACTCGTTTACTGCAAAGTCGACAAAAACCTCAACATGCTCAATATAAGACTCTCTTCTTCATTTTGAGCTCACTTTTTTGGACAGAAAAAGGCTGTTTGACTTATAGTACAGGTTGACACCTTAGACAACATCAGTGTAATATATAATTCTATTACTTATGTAGAAAACTACCACCGATACAGACTGAAAATCATTCTTAAGCATTTTTCCGGAAAACCGCATACATGTATCATGTGTATGAAATACATGTCATGCAGGAGCCACGAACATTCCGTCTGGTCTGGTTTCAGTCAACCCCTGCTCCGTCACCATGGTAACAAAGCGAAAACAATGCACACTTGCACATGGTGTGGACTGGGTAAGCAGTGGAAATGGCAGGAAATAAAAATCAACCCATCTGCAGGTTTAAGTTTGGTAAACTTTGAAGTGGGAATCTTGTGCAATGTCAAAAGCACCTTTAAGTTTTCAATATGGATGAACTGTTTACTTAATATCAGGGGTGGGTGGGGAGTTGCGTCAGAACTTCTTTTTCAAACGTTTGTTTTCCTCCCGTAGTTCGTGTAACTCGGCCAGTAGTTCGTCACTGATGGAATATCGCTGGAGTAATCGCTCCATTTGTTCCTGAAGCAAATACACAGTGAAACTGATGTCCATGGACAACCTCAAGAGATTCTATTGTACCGAGAGAAGAATTCTACAGCAGGGGGAATACTGTCAGTTGTGTTATAGAACTTTAGAACTACAGTGTTCCTTGTACTGTAAGACCACCAGATCTTACATGGCAGGTGGTCTCTAAAATAAACATTAAATGGTCTTATAATCAAGGTAGTCTTAAAATAAAGGTTTAGTTGTAAAATAGAGGGATCATGGTATAGGAAACTGCCACAAGTTACCAAACTATATATACTAACAGTAGGCAAGGCTAAGGTTCGAAAGTTAGCTAGTACAGGACTAAGATCTGTAGAAAGGTTTTGAAGTCCATGGACTTTGTTTGTTTGGGAATATCACTGTTTCCATGGTTACCTGGTGTAAATGAAACTCTTTCAATATGTTGAAAAGCAAGTTGAGTATATCCCCCCGAATGACCTCCTGGACACTATCCAACTCATCTCGGACGATATTCCGAATAAACGACGTCTGAAAAGGCTCCAGTGGCACCCCCTGGTGTAAAGTTCTAGAAGCAGAGTCAATGGAATCCCCGCTAGCCTGGGCGTCTGGCGGTGTGGCTGCCGCGCTGGCACCTGACGAGTCAGCCACCTCGCCTAAACTTGTCGGTCTCTGTAGATTGGAGCGAGCGGAGTTAGAACTGGACGGAGAGGAGACCTGTACGACGGGGATTTCCGCCGACCGTGTTCTATGTGGACTGAGCTTCTGTCTGCTGTGGAGTTGTTCTATAGGAGGAAGAGTGAAAGTTCTCCGATAACTATTTGTTATACTTTACTGGAACCCTATTAACATGACGCCACAGTTTACAGATGGTGCTATTCTGACCCAAGCTAAGCAAAAGCCTACCCACAACCAAGTTGTTGACCCACAAAGACAATAATTTGTATGTATAGTATATATTATATACCTATTTACACAACTTACACCAACATGGCATTGCTCATAACACATTAACACCACAGCAGAAGTCTCAGCTTTCAACCACATCATGATACTACACACAGTGGAAACCCAGAAATACATGCAAGGCCACTGAGAGTTAAATGCAAAGTTGTCTTAATTCTAAGGTGGTCTTAACTCTGAAGTGGTCTTAATTTTGGGGTGGTGTTATTTCTAGTATGGTATTAGGATGGGGTTCCACTGGTTGTAGGTATGACATTCTAACCTTGTGTTTTACTGCTAGCCGCTACGTCCCCAGAGGCCACATCCGCTGACAGTCGACTGTATCTGCTCTGAATGTCTGGCTTCCCCTACCGGAAAAACACACAAGTATGATGACAGATTGCTGAATATGAAAACAGAGGCTGTTGGATTCATAACAATAAAATCATCTAAAGGACACATCATGACCAAGGCTAGTTCGGCTTCCGAATAAAACCGAAGATTTATATTGCCATTTTGTGTTGTGAAATACTTCTTACTGTCGCTATATAAATATATTTTAAACTGATGAATAACTCAGTGCTGACCAGCTCAGCGTGAGCTGTTTTACTGGGATACTGAGATGAATCTATAGTACCACAGGAGATAACAGCATGTTTCCTTGTTTTTAAAGCCAAAATACAACCCCCAATCCCCATCTACAGCCCTGTAGCTATCAGCAGTATGTGGTCACTGTAGGTTTACCGGGAGCAGCTCTGGAGTTTCCTCTCTACCACCGGTATCTGGGCGTAACCATTGTTCCTGTGGTAACTGAGTGCTGTAGGATGTTGGATCTGACACTCTTTGCTGGTCCACTGACAGATCCTGCGTCAGAGAGGCTCGGTTGGAGACAGGGGAAAATATCACATCTGGAACGTACAGGACTCAAGGTTTAACAGGGAGGAAAGATATTTTAAAGATCTTCACCTCTTTCAAAACAAAGAACAGTTTCTGCATGTAAACTGTAACAAACAACAACACAGTCACTGTGGTGCTACAGTTACAGTAACCATGGTAACAGTGGTAACTCATAGTAACCGTGCTAATATCTGAATATTCCACTCTTATTGCACTGTTATTGTAGTGTTGTGATGCACTGTTATTGTAGTGAAGTCTACAGAAACACCATAAGTCAGCTGTAATTATCACAATTTATTTATCAAAACTAAGGCTTTGTTCAAATCAACGAGTTAAGTTAGGTCCTACCAGAATGCCCCGATTCCAGTATTATATACCGAGAACATTACACCCTAACTACCAGTACTAACATGTCCTGTTAACATTTTACAGCCCCAACCCCCAGCCTTTCACACAGACAGAGGATAACTCACTGGTCAGACTCTCCCTGTTAGCGTCTGTCTGCTGCGTGGATGTTCTCCTGATGTCAGCAAACTCAGATACACCGGCTGGTGAAAAACATCGCAACACACATTCTCAGAAATTCACACCTGTCAATCAGTATTTTATATATTCTCTTTGATAATCATACTCCATTAGACTTGGGTCATGCTTTAATATATTTTTTATATGTAAGGAATTTTTTATTTCTGTATATGCATTGCTAAGCTACATTGTAACCTTGTGTGTTACTGTGAGTTGCCGTGCCAGCCGACTGACTGTTAGCTGGCGGTCTGCTGTACCGGCCATTAACCAACGTGTCTGGCTCTCCTTCCTGGAAAACGGAGTAACAACATAACATAAACAATTAATAACTACACAATCTAAGATCCCTCTACTTAATGAGTTTCCTCCTCCATTTTAAGATTTTCCTCTATCTGAAAACCGAGGTTAAGCCATTACTTTTCCCTGACATACCAATCTTACACTTTGTTATAAATTTCTCTCCTTTACGGGCCACATGTCTAAGTCAAAGCGGAATACAGTCTATGTATTTAGCATTCCCTGGGCTTCTATATATGAATATATACCACAGATGACTACATCATCAAGTGTATAGCAATTGTAATTCCTAGTTGTATTATAATGTTTATGCAAGTCTCCCTATTGTTGTTCGCCTGGAGTAAGTTTTGTCATATTTACCCTGGGTTGTTCGGTGGGTTCTGATCTGCTGCCTGTATCCCACGGCAACCGTGACTGTGTCTCCCATGACAACTGTTGCTGTGGAGATTGTGACGGGGGCGCTGTGTTAGATACCGGGGAGAATATGACGTCTGGAAAACAAACTTTAAGTCATTAGTTTCCCAAAATATCACTAACAAGATATATGTTACATGCGTCATAACTCTATTACAATAAGATCACCCACAATTTATAATTGTAGCTTTGCCTGGTGGACTAGGTGGCACATCCTGACAGTATAAACACTGGTTGTGCCATCTAAACACCAGTTATACCCAGGTATACATAAGGAATACCGGTAGTCCCTGGCAATTCTTCCTTTTCACAGACAAACAATCTGGCGTGAGGAATACAATGTCTTCAGCATGCTGAAGGTCAAATAATCATGCTATTAACTTTGCCCCATTGCCAGATAGTATTGGATGACATTCCCAAAATTCCATTACTAAGCAACTCACTTGTCAAACTCTCCCTATTGGCTTCTGTTTGCTGCTCCGAGTTTCTCCTGATGTCAGCGAACTCCGATACAGCTGTACTGCCTACCGATACAGATAATACGCATTATATGGATACAGGTCCTAGACAGAATACATATATACAGTTCCTAGATAGTCCTAACAGACAGTGGCGCCCCCCCCCCCCCCCCCCGGGGGGGCGGGATAGTAAATGAGTTTTGGATAAAAGAAAACGGCCAAAAAAAAAGGGAACTAACTAGAAGATAATTAAAAGAAAAAAAAAAAAAAGAAACAA
>JAAUYG010135815.1_pt1 | contig 13866 bp, 11 predicted proteins | sample 7278091 | NCBI WGS metagenome assembly JAAUYG01 (sample SAMN14350201, study PRJNA611818) | marine sediment metagenome | isolation source: surface marine sediment (0.6m) | place: French Polynesia: Moorea | collected 2018-08
CTGAGGTCATTTTTCATTGAGTTATTTGAGTAAAATTACTCAAAATACTCAAAAAAGCAGGATGTAAGTCCTACCATAGTGAAGAAAAGTACTATTGGGCTGAAATGTTGCAGAACATGCTTATGGGTACAGGGACAGTTTAAAATAGTTTGGCTGAGGTAATTTTTCATCGAGTAATTTGCTGCGGGACAGGCAAAAACTTTTTCATGCGATGAGACATGTGATTGCTTTTACACGTTCAAATTCCTGCCTGAGGAATCCATTTCAGCATTTATTTTACCTAGAAAGGTGTTGAAAGGTCAAATCAAAGGTCGGCAATTACCTCATGTAACTGCATAACTCCATCAGGTGTCATATGGGATTAGTCCAGCTGCACCATTACATTTGACCTTGGCTGACCTTGAAGGGGCAATTGAAGGGCCCTGATAGGATGTAGTATCTTTTTGCCATCTGGGATGCCCCCCTTGCATTGTACAGCAACCGACTGTCTCGTTTGGTATAAAATTAATTGTTCTAAAACTACTCGATTCTGAGATATGTTGGTCTGGACTATGGGTGACCTTGAATTTGAGCTTCAAGGTCAAGTCGAATTGAACCATTATATTCTCTATATACATGTATGTTATTACTGGTCACTAGCGCTATATGCCCAAACTACCATTTTCTGAGATATTAGAGGGTAGATCTTGAAATATGAATAATACTGAACTTGACTTTTCAGGGTCACTCAGTGTAAAGCCTTCCAATGAAGGTCGATCTCCCATATATGACTTCCTATTAGTATTTAATAGCAACATATGCCCTAACTCATGCCTTATCTAAAGTATAAGAGTTGAAGTATGAGTGACCTTGAGATATAGTTAGTGTATACTTCAGGTTTATCAGCTGAACTATGGTATATAACGTACCATGAATATACATGTACAGGCAAACCTATTCAGGTCAGTTTAAGCACCCTGTGTATACATATATGTGACAAATAAATAACCAAGATTCTGTATCTCGTGTGGTAAATGTTTGTTTGTATTGGTAAATGTTTATAGTCGTTTTTTTAATAGGATTATATATACAAGTTATGTACATGTAAACCACTTCAGCTACAAACCTGTGTATGTGTACTTGAGTGTAACATACTTGACATATAAGACTGCCACAAAATATATAAGAAACCATTTTTCAAGTTGGCTCTTAGGGACAGATTTAATTATCTGTTGTGTTGGATTATTTGGACAAGAATTTAGCAGGATTACTAAGTCCGCACTTGTAGACATGTATGTGCTCGCTATAATTGGTGACACAATTTTCACCACTCAGAAAAAAGTCAATAAGAGGTTAATTTGTTGCAACGTGATGCATGGTCACCTAGCCATATACAGGGAAATGCATCCCAGAATGTTTGTCATCCTTCGGGGTAAAAAAATCACGTTACGGCACCAGATGTGATGCATGTTCATGAAAATGCAACCGAGTGGCAGCCTAATTGTGATCATTATGTGCAAACAGAAAATTCAGATGATAGCAGTAACAAAATTAGCATAATTGATTCAGCATTAGCATGATTGACTGTCGACCCTAGAACAATGGCTGGGCGGTTGTCAATCTGCACCCTTGATTGCATCATCAGTTGGCCCTGTTGGACCCAAAATAGCGTACAGGAGTGTACTGAATTATTCATTAATAAACATTTAATAAACAGCATTGGTCAAGGAGCAGTTCCTTAATAATGTAACCTGTTGTATGTTGTCTATTACACCTGAGGTAGAAATTCTTCCACTATAAACTATGAGATTTAACTCCGTCCTTCAATTAGTCAATTAAGCATGTTAAGGTTGCACTAAGTCACTGATGGTTATTTAGATGAGGTATACAAAGTGAATTATGCATATTGCGGAAAAAAGATTCCCAAACTAAGGCCTTCAAATAAAGAAACTACAGGTTATTATTTTAATTTTCTTTCTGTATTTTTTCCCCTGCGCACTTCCAGAATAAGATGTTAGATGATGTGAAAGTTTTGCTGCGGGAAGCAGCTGAGAGAGAGCAAGAGTTATTACGACAGAAGGCAGAACTGGAGGAGCAGGTCTGTATAATACGTACCGGTACAATGCAAAAAATAAAAAAGCGTTTTATGGGTTAATGATGGGGCTCCAGGTGTCTAAATGCATGTAAATGGGGTCAGTTGTGTCTAAATGCTGCATGTAAAATGGGGTTAGTGGTGTCTAAATGCTGCAAGTAAAATGGGGTCAGTTGTGTTTAAATGCTGCAAGTAAAATGGTGTCACGGGTGTCTAAATACTTGATGTAAAATGGGGTCACGGGTGTCCAAGCTAGTGCTGCATGTACTTTTCATTTTGCTTTTCTTAGTAATATTTGAAACAGGAAGGGGTATTATCTGTTTTCACTCTTTGCTTTTATCAAGATTTTTACTGCCGTCACCCAGCCACCACATATAAGGTTTAGCAGTGACAAATTTTCATTGATGACTTTCATGTAATTTGGGAAAGGACTTCCCTGGACTATGTTGCATGCTGAGAGTGATTTTCAGCATGATGCAGTCCTTCTACGTGATTTTCCAGTAAAAAATGTCAAAAAGTGTATTCCGTACACTTAAAGTCATGAAATCCTTGCCCATTATGTATCATATTTCATGAATGCTATGTTATCTCTGTAGGTAAGTGACCACCTCTGCGATGCATTGGCATGATTGCATGTGGCTGAACGGGTGTGCACTTGGTACACATAAATCCACCTACTAATGTTTGGTGACACTGAGTACTTCATAAACTGTTGGAGACACTGACCCCTAGTGACTATAGGACACAATATCAAATCCTATGAGGCAGGTTCAGTTGTTCAATAAATTTGAGCTTGAGCAATCTTGAGGATCAAACTCATGATATGGAAAATCTACTGGATGTAATGCCCATGTATTATCATTGAAAAGTACTAAGACTCCATATATGGAGTTTTTGACTGTCCAGTAGCATCTATCTATATGTCTCCAAATTACCTTATTGGCCAATGTCATGGACATGGCGACTTTGGTTACCAGTTATAGAAACTGCTTTTTCTGTTTTGATTTGTTGTTGTTGTTGTTTTTTTTTTTTTTTGTCGGTGCTGTTGAACACATTGCCATATACCTATGGCATTATGGGAAATCCTGCTGCCAATTGCATTCATTTTGCTTATGATAATTTCGTATTAAAGTTGACACAGATTTGGAGCTGCCGTAGATCACTGAATGTGTATTACAGATAATTAGATAGATAGCTTATTATATGTGGCTACTGAAAAATTGATAAAAAGTGTGTTGCTGGTATTAAAGCTGACATGGGCCTTCCTATGGAAGGATGCAAAGACTGTTATGCATGCATATCTGTGGCTTGTACTACATGTATATCACATATTACTGTACAGTAGTATTATAACTTCATGTGTGCTGATGCTCAATAACGGGATGCCTCCTCCTGTTATAGGAAACCAACTGTCTATTTTTTTTTTTTATTTTTTTTGGGGGGGGGGGGGATTATAAGCAGCCATATTTAAATGCCGTTTTCTTGTTGTTCTGTAAATTCTAAAGGTTGGCACATTTTGGTGCTATTAAATAAACTAAGGTACATCTTAGCAGTGCTACTAAATTAAACTTGGCACATGTTTGTGGGCCTACTAAACAATAGGCACATATTGGTGCCACTGCTAATCTACATTAAAAAAGGAGTAGAGACAATCAATTACTGGTAAATGAATTTTCTATTTCTTTTACATATTTGGTGTTTGTAGGTAGCGGTGCTGATGAACTTTCCTCCTGGAGCAACAAGCGGTGATCCAGAAGTTACAAGAGAATATCAGTTGTCCAGGTAAAAAAAAAATGCCTCCAACCTTATATAGCATGGCTGCTACTCTGGGATTTCACATGTATCTCGATCAAGGCTATAGGCTGCGGTGTCGGTACTAATTACTGAAAAATGACAGTTAAACTTCAACAATTTATAATAATAATAATAATAATTTAATTATCATGAATGTATTACGGCTACTTGTATGGAATTTGTGAACTAGTGAGATACCTCCTTCTAGGCATACACTGCTATGTCAAAGCTGTGGCAATTACTCCAAAATGACAGTTAATTTTTACCAAGTTTTTGACTTTGCCAATTTATTGTAATAAATTAACCATTATTAATGCATTATTGCTTCAGTAACATTTACAATCTGTCGCGATCTCTCCATCCGAGCATATATGCCACTAATTAATAGAAAATGAAAGTTAACTTTTGCCATGTATTTGTAGAGTTTGAAAAATCATCACTGATATTGACAATGATTGAAGCAAGCATTTTTTTCTCGATTTTTCCTGTTACATGTTTGCATGTATGTGTATGTTTAACAAAACGAAATGCTGTTGATCGGGACGTTTTGCAGTCTTTTGCCACTGTAGAGGATTTCATTGTTGGCCTTCAAATACAGCCCCAGTAATAATCATCAAATGTACAGTTGCAATTGTTAATACATGCAGTTTATGATGACAGAAAAAAAATGTGATTATATATGTTTAGCCAATCAGATAACAATGCTAGCCATAGTGAAAGAGTGTCGTTACCAAGTAATGTTTGTCCCGCAAAATGTAGTACCATTGCACATGCAGAATGTACACAATTGGTTTTAGCAATTCCCCCAGTTCGTGGATTGGGGATCTGTAAATAGAAACGTGTGTGTACTAAGCAAATTAGGCTTGAAATCCCATGATGGATTCTTCTCGTGGCCCCAGGGGGCAACTGACTTTTGTGTATAAGTACTATTTGGCCAGCGTTCTCGGAGCCAAATATCACTCGGTCTGACGCAAGTGCTGATCCCATCATACCGCCCATTATGATTTGATACTGGTGTAAGAGAGCATGGACTTACACTGAAGCCTTTTTGTGGCCTAATGAAATTTCTATTTCGGGTGTGGGGTCCGTCTGCGGAGCATGGGCTCCGATGTTAATCTGATGACACCCTTGGTCAACCTGTTTTACGCCCACCTCAGTGTGTCTCCCCCCCCCCCCCCCCCCCCAACAGACCTTCCTGTCAACAAAGCATGGCCATGGGGACAATTGACGTCCAAGCCCGTTAGCCACTATCAGAGTGAGGCACAAGGATTCCTAGACACTTATGTCGGACAATATGGGATTTGGACGATTGGCTTGGCAGTAGCGCAGGAGTGTGTTAGCTAGGCCATGCTGCTTGTAGTGTAATACTTGCCCTGTGGGGATGTCTTATACATTTATATGAGCTTCCGTATTAGCCTGAGTCCTAATACATTCTGTCTAAATATAAATTCTTCTCACGATTTGGCTTTCATTCTTCTTTGAGCCATGCTATTTCAAAAATAAAATTAATCCATATCAAATTTCATATGGGAACTTGGATGTACACTAAGCACCAGAGCTGAATGGAACCTATATAAACTATAACCTATAGATATGTTACCAAAACTGAACATGGCTCAAGTTATTACATACGTGTACAAACCAGTTACGGTGACATTGTTCTATGCTTCACTGGGTTATGGCAATCAAGTTAGGTGATTTCCGTAATTTATCTTTCAGATTGACAGTTGACCGTCTGGAGAATGAGAAAAAAGAGCTGCTTTATGAGTTGCAGCTGCTGCGCAAGCAAATAAACCCCGACGCCGGTGGACCATCTGACATTGTAAGCTCAAATTTTTACAGATAGCATGCCTATGCCATTACATAATTCATTTTATGTTTATGTACGGGTAATAGCTAAACTTTTAGATAGAAAAAAAAGATTGTTTACGAAATGCATGTTTATACATGTATAATAGCCAGGAAGGTGTATTTCTGCCATGTTCTATGTACATTTCATAACATCTTGACCAGCCACAATTCCAGGAACATTTATTGTATGAATGTGTGTAACTCTGTGAGGGATCATTTCATACAAAATAAAACATTGCAGCTTTGTTGTTGTTGTTGTTGTTGTAGCCATGAATGTAATTTTCATATATTTTAATTTACATTTAAATTTTTGATGCTTCTATATTTAATACTTTTTGATTAACTGTCAATCTGAAAGATAAATTACGGAATTCAGATTTTTGACTTAACATTACAGCCAGAGGACGAAATTGCCAGCAGAATTCATGAAAACAGCCACCTCCAGAAGGAGAACGTGGATCTGAACATGAAACTAAAGGCAGCAGAACTAGACACACAAAGCCTGAAGAGAGAAGTTGATAAAGTAAGTAGCAAAAGAATATATCAGACTTGTTGAAATAAACAAAACAATATAAGTACTGGACATGTGTGAAAAGATCCAAAGGAAAAAAAAAAAAGCACAAAAAAAGGGTTTAAATGATCAACCTTCATTATGAACAAGCACTGGATAATTTACGTAAAATATATTTTTTTTTTTTTTTTGCAAAAGTGCACCTGTTGCCCGATTTTCTTATGTATCCACTTTTGGGCAGTCTATTTTCATCTTTCAGATCTAAATACTATTAATTTGGCCAAATGAATGATTCTATTTGTGTCCTTGCTATGTGGCTCCCTTCTGCCGCAGAAATAGTTATCCTTTGGGTGTGTACTATGCACTCACTCTTATCCTATCAAATCGGCGTGTAAGCTTTAGATAATGATGTTTGTTTTCTGTGCCAATGGAGGAAAGAGAAAAAAAGACAAAAAAAGTCACATTTATATAACTTCACAAGAAAAGTTCCCTACTCCGCACTTGAGGGGAATAAGGGGCAATACTATTGCTACTGCCTTTCTGAAGTTGCGAAAGGCTGCGTTCATTCCAGGCTGCTACTGCAGGATTCTATAGGTCATAACACTTTCCCGGGGATCATATTTCTCACTTAGCCTATCGTGGGACCCTCCATGTTGTCACCAGGGAAGAATCACTGCTCGCCCTTGGATAAAGGACGGCAGGGCATAACTCCCGGAGTTTGGACAGCCGTTGACATTTGGGTGATAAGGGCCTGATCTTAATAAATATTTGTGTGGGAGGGAGTAGTTGGTGCATTCTGTCATGAACCTTTAATATAAGACTGGCACAATTTTTCCATCTGTGCTGTAATTAATTGCTCGCATTAAAGCCTCGGATGTAACCATTGAGAAATGTAGTGTAACCACAGTGGGCAATTGGAACAATTGCTGCAGAAAACTTAAAAATCCGATTTTTAAGTGGGACATTTGCATGACTCCTGGCAAATTTTAATGATATATCTCAAGTTAGAATTAGGGCAATAATAATATTACCATAATTGGCAATACCGTGAAGGGAGCAGATTTGTCTCAGATACACATATACAAAATAAAACAATTTTTAGGCTCTGGGTTACTACTGATCATCACAAACATGCACTTTACATGCTTTACAGATACCAGATAGATTCTGACAGCAGTATCTCCTGGCTGCTGAATCAGTATCAGGACCAGAAAATTCATTCATGCATAACTTAATGTAATCTGTGGGACCCTGTCATTTTGGTGCTTTGGACAGAAGAGACTTATATGTCCCCTGATAAGGGATTATAGTCAAGCCTGCTCTAAAGACCACCTGTGTATAAAGACCACCTGCTTATAAAGACCACCTGTGTATAAAGACCACCTGCTTATAAAGACCATATTTTACAGGTCCCCATACAGGCATATACTTTCCTGTTTCATCTTATCAAACCTGCATATAAAACCAACTGTGTATAAGGACCACATCTTGTTTTGTCCCTAGGGTGATCTTTATATAGAAGTTTCACTGTATTTGGAATGGTTTGTATTACTCTATGGCTCCAGCATGCCAGGTTTCTAAAACATCAAAATCAGCATTGGACATTGGTCAAAAGCATTAAACCTCAGTCATGCTAAAAATATATATTAAAATATACAGTGGTCCCTGCAATTTAAGACCCCCAATTTAACAATTCGCTCCATTTTAAAACCACATCCAATTAAAGGTGATATTTTTCTGGCTGAACAGGTGGCCGTAATATACAGGGACCCGTGGCTGCTACGACAGTTCATAAAAAGCAGAAAATGCATGTTCACCTACAATTGAAAGTAGAAAATGTTCCACCTACAATCTAAAGTAAGAAATGGTCCTACAATCTAAAGCAGAAAATATTTCACCTACAATCCAAAGCACAAAATGTCCCACGTACAATGTAAAGCAGAAAATGCTCCACCTACAATCTATAACAGAAAATATTCCACCTACAATCTATAGCAGAAAATGTTCCCCCTACCATTTAAAGTAGAAAATGGTCCTACAATCTAAAGCAGAAAATGTTCCACCTACAATGTAAAGCAGAAAATGTTCCACCTACAATCTATAACAGAAAATGTTCCACCTACAACTTAAAGCAGAAAATGTTCCACCTACAATCTAAAGCAGAAAATGTTCCACTTACAATCTAAAGTACAAAATGTTCCACCTACAACCTAAAGCAGAAAATGTTCCATCTACAATCTAATGTAGAAAATGTTCCTCCTACAATGTAAAGAAGAAAATGTTCCAGCTACAGAAGTAGAAAATGTTCCACCTACAATCTGAAGTAGAAAATGTTCCACTTGGAATCTACATGAGTGAATCTTTCTTCACGCAGTCAAACCAACAATGATTTTCCTACCAACATGACCAAAGTTAGCGTGGTTCTGTAACTCTCTATACCTACCTAGTTTACCTTGCATCAGTTACGCAGGCTTCTGAGGGTATTCTTTGTGGTATATTTTGCATCTACAGTACGATGAATTCTTCCGGTCCAATAGTTACACTCATTTAACACAGTGAATTTAAATCCCAGGTGTACATTAGTGTACTGGTTACTGAATGTTTACGAAAAGAAGAGAAGTTTCATCATTACATGTACCTATGGCATTTCTACTTCCAGCTACGCAAGGAGTTAGCAAACTTTGGTCCTGAATTCTTCGAGGAGATCGAGGATCTGAAATACAACTACAGAGAGGCTGTCAAGCGGAACGTGGAATATGAAGAACAGCTGACACAGGTTTCGAAGCAGTTTGGCATTGATGTTCATATTCCGTCCTTATAGCACACAAATATGCTGAGCAGTCACACCAAATTCCTATATACAGTGATCCCTCTTTTGAAGGACACACTAGAGAGGACACCCCTCTAGAAAGGACACAAATTCTCGGCAGCAAGCACAGGGAATGCATGTGATGCTCCCTCTCACCAAAGGATACTTCTCGAATAAGAACAGAATTTATTGGCAGAAGGAGTGTCCTTCTTAGAGAGGGCCTTATGTATTGTAAGGGGCTGAGCAGTCAAACCAAAATTCCTATACTGTATATGGCACAGGTGCTGAGCAATGAAGCAATATTGCTGAACACAGTAGAGGTGGCGATCAATATCAGTGACATTCCCAACACCTCAGTTCCATTGTAGATCTGCGGTGATCTTATGGTGTTGACTATCATTCGTGTGTCAACCTGAAAATTCACTATAAAATTACTTGGTTATGCAAAGTGCTGCACATGTGTGCTATGCAAATAAAGCACTTATTAAAATACCATCCCATATGCATTGTGTCTGTTTGTGGTGTACATGTACATGCATGTATCCAAAGTGATCATCAGTGACTCAATTTGGATACTTTTAGGCTCAGCTACAGTTATCCGCATATATCTCTTTCCGTCCTTGGGAGTTGTGAGTCCTATTTTGAAAGTTTGTGTTGCAGTAATATATCACAAGATATCATGGAAGTAGAAAACAAATGATATTGCTCAAAATAAAATATATTTATGTAATATTGCTCTGTTATGTATATAGTAATACCAAACTGTATTTGTCAGAATGTCTTGTTTAATGTATGGTATACAAGGCTGTGTTATTGGATAAATGTTCTTAAGCATATTTGTACTTAGTAGACTATTTATTATCAGACTTATGTTTAGTAACAATTCTCTGAGATGAACTTATGTATAGGTGCAAGACTGTTGTTAATAATAAAAGTTATTTCTTAAGCCTGCTGTTGATGTATCTTTTTGCATTTTGTGGATGCTGTCATGCTGGTAAATGCCAGAATACATTTCATAAAATGCAGGGCTGGACATACACGCTATAACACCTTGGACACTGAACAGAACATAGATACAAAGCCTATATGCAGTGGCCCTTCTCTTAAAGGATACTCTCTAGAGAGGTCACCCCCCTAGAAAGGACGCAAATTCCCTGCAGCAAGTACCATGAATACATGTAATGCTACCAAAGGACACCTCTCTAATTAGGACAGAATTATTTGACAGAATGGAGTGTCCCTACTAGGGGGGGACTACTGTATTGCTAAGGAAAAGAGAGATCCATGGACCTTGTTGATCTGACTGCAGTCAGCTAGCCATTATCTCAGAAAATGTGTCCATGAAGAAGTTCACACCAAGTCTCAATTGTATATTTTTTTAGGTAAATCTAAGAAATCAGTCTTCATATTCCATCATATATTTCACAAGTCAACCAAATTAAATAATTAAACGATCGGCCAATTACAGGGGAACGATCTGTAAAGCTTGCTACATTAGATATAATTGCACATAGAGCTTGACAAATGTGATTTTCTGCAAAATTATACCGAATGACCCAGATTAAGCTTGACGCATATTTATACACTTGAATACTCCAGAAGCGTTTTGCAGTAGGAGTAGCGTTAAATATTCTGGGGGAACGTCCGCAAGTGCACCAAAGTACCCTAAAATGACCTTGCCATGTCCAAGGTCAACATTCCCCGGAGGCCTAAAAGTTTGTCCATTTTGCTCTATGGTCGTTTGTTTTCCAGATTTTAATGTTTTTCGTTTCACATATGCTACAATTGTAAATTTCAGAAAAAAAAATCGTTAAAATCTGAAACTGACATTCAAACATGCAAAGCAGTGCTTTTGTGCGGACCATTGAGATGAAAATTAAGGTGAAGTTTGAAATAATCCCGATGCGATTAAGTTTGTAGAGGTGTCGTTTTCCCTTCCCCTATAGGGTCCGATTTTAAGGAAAGCGACAAAAAGGCATTGCAAAATTTCAAACATCCGATGCAGTACTTTTTGAGGACCACTGCACTGATCTCTGCGTAATCAGTATGCGCACGAGACCTGATTGCTGGATACTAAAAAGTATCACCTAGGTCTACGAACGAATCATCTAGTTTTCTTCCACTTTCATTTGTCCCATTATTCTGTAATGTACATAACATCTCAAAACAGACAAAAATTTGGGACTCAATGGCGCATGTGTGGTGCAAATGGCGTACTTAATTTTGGTCTCGGTCATGTCAAAGTCATTTATGGGCGATTCGGTGCATTTTGCCTCAGAATTTGCCTAAATCTCGAAAACAACTGATCATAGCATGTACATAGGGCACTTTTGACCTCATTTATCATGGTCGTTTTAGAGTCGTGTTCGGTGCACTTTATTTGGTTAAGACAGACTTCTTTTTTCCCTCTCTCCTCTTGTTTTCTGTAGTAATGGAAGTTATGTGGTATGCGATTTTGGAGTTCTTGATGTCAAGCTTTACATGGAGACTTTCGACTTTTCTATGTCAATCAGCGGCAGAGATAATCTTATATATACTCTAGAATTTAATACTAACTTTCTCTTAATCCACTACACGTGTTATGGTGTACGTCTTATAAATGAAATATATCGTCATTGCTGGTTTATGTTGTACTTTAACATCATTTTGTTGTTTTAAGCTCTCCTTTGGCTGGATATGATGACTGCTAAATTTCTTAGTACCAGGTCAATATATTTTCTAACTTTCCAGTTACAATCTTAATGGATTCACGGGGGTAGAGCTGGATCAAACACATCGCATTAATATTATACTCTCATCGTTTTAGAATTTGAAAGATCATTTGTTGTATATATAACCTTTGTGTCGTTCCGAATAAAAATACATACATAAAAATAAACCCTTAAAATGTTGAGAAATATAGCTATTTAAACAGGTGCGCCTGATCAACAGTCGACATATGAGTTTCAGTCACGTTTAGCAGCTTGAGGGTCACATAATATGTCTGTAAAGGTTTCTACTTGGGAATATTCTGAAAAGAGCAGGAGGATTTCTAGGCTTCTGCCTGTTTGTAATATAAGATACTCACAGATCGACGCCGACATTAAAGTAAATTGCAGTCGTCATTTTCGCGAAATTCATGAAAATGGCAGCTCTTTTGTAAGTTGCAAGCCAATTTGAAATTTTTAAAAATCGGGGCATGGAATTTTCGCTGGGACTAAGGTTACGAATGTGGCATATTTAAGTACTACCCTGTTTTCACCACATTCGTTAGGCATTAATGAGGTTATTTTCGTTTCATGAGAAGAAGTATACAAGGCCATTTTCAGAAGTTTTACATGTGCAAGCAACTGGCCCAGAGAATTTTTTTTCACATGAAAGTTTAGTCAAGTTCTCACCAGATTTAGAAACATTGACGGACTAACAATACAAGAAGACATGGACGGAAGCGGGGAGAAGTTACGCAATGCGGCTATTCTCTTGCTTCCCTTGATTAATTAGTCCGAGAGTGGTGCCACTAATGTTCCACAATGGATAAAATAGACAATGGATTCACAGATTAAGTGACAGATGGACATCCTATGAGATCCATATTGATTACCTAACACTATAAATAATATATGCTAGCAGCCAGGAAGGGGGGGGGGGGGGTGTTGTAAGCTATAGCGTTAGGAGGAAGTTCACCTTTTGGCATTGGTTCCCATCGATGAATATAGGCAGGCTTTGGGTACTACCTAGGTCCCAGCTTGAGACATATTAAGCTGATTATCCACTGACAACCCTTGGCTGTTTGCGATTCCGATAACCTAGTGTGTTTCTATCTCGTTATGCAACTATAGAGTACCCAGTTGTTAGCAACACCGGGACAACGCATCGGTTACATTTGCATAGACATTGTAGTTGCCGGTGGGAATTCCGTACAGTTGGCCTACGTCCCGTACACCAAACACCGGCCCTGAAGTCAGTTTGATTCCAATGTGCTATCCATGCACGCATTACGAGTTTGTGGTATATGGTATAAGTTATTGCCATTAACTTTGACCTTGAGTGACGCCGACATTCAGTGGCGCAAGGACACTCGATCAGCTCTTGCATTTGAAGAGGACAGACTTAAAGAATATTAGTACATCTATGTATATTGCTAGTAGACACTATTTTGAAATTATATAATGATTGTAACCATACAGATTTAGCTAGATTTGACCGCTCTAATCATGTATATTTCGCTAAATTGGATAGAACGCCGTTATCTCCCCTCGAAAATGAGGTAACTCGACAAAAAAATAATTGCCGAAGGAATAAACGAGCGCTATTATAAATCTGCACTAGACTTTGCTACTTTTGACGTTTGGTAACTTGTTACATTAATATTCGTGTCATTTGGGGGGTAATTTGGTGCAATGGTGCACTGTTCGGGTAAATGTCACTCAATGCCATTACGCGTACTGTTTGGTTCAGGGGCTTGGTTTGTCACTTTTAAAAACACTTCTCGCATAGTGAAATGGAAAATTTACTACATAACACCACGGTGGGTGATACTTACCTCGTATTATTTTTTCTGGAATTAGCAACGCGTTGCGAATACAAGGCAGTGCTAACATTTACAACGTGTTTTGAGTATTTGCAACGCGCTGGAAACATTTAAAATGTGTTTTTAATAACAGCGACGTGTTTGAAACATTTGAAACATGTTTTGAATATTCGCAACGCGTTTGAAACATGAAACACTAACAACGTGTTTTGAATATTTGCAACGCGTTTGAAACATTTGAAACGTGTTTTGAATATTCGCAACACGTTTGAAACATTAGCAACGTGAATATTTGCAACGCGTTTGAAACATTTAAAAAG